>ERZ1035025.95-NODE-95-length-61515-cov-13.020794_pt1 | contig 61515 bp, 55 predicted proteins | sample MGYA00520619_ERZ1035025 | MGnify/ENA primary metagenome ERZ1035025 (study PRJEB33766, sample SAMN09781742) | gut metagenome | biome: gut microbiome | host: Homo sapiens | place: Madagascar | study: EMG produced TPA metagenomics assembly of the PRJNA485056 data set...
ATCATGGATTTTGATGATATGGAACATTTTGCGCTTGACCTTCTGATCGATCATTATGATGAAGATGGAAATCCAGTGCCAAGCAAGATTGCAAGGGAAAAAGCGGATGGATACGAAGAAATCTATATTGATGAGTATCAGGATAGTAACTATATTCAGGATGCGATCTTGCGAAGTGTCTCAAAAGAATCACAAGACGGGCATAACATGTTTATGGTAGGTGATGTAAAGCAGAGTATCTACAGTTTCCGTCTGGCAAGGCCAGAACTGTTTTTGGAGAAATATCATGGCTATCAGCAGAAGGGAGAAGAATATCAGCTGATCGAACTTCGCAATAACTTTCGAAGCCGCAGTGAGGTCTTAACCTTTGTAAATGATGTCTTTTATGAGATCATGCACGAGGACCTAGGAAATATAGAATATACGGAGAATGTGGCACTTGTTCCAACCATGGAATTTAAGGAAGGCTGCGATGCTAAAACAGAAATCTTACTGTTAGAGTCAGAGGAAGTTAAAGAATCGGAAGAAGATGCGATCGTTTTGGAAGCGAGAATGATCGCATCAAGGATTCATGAGATGGTAGACGGAGAAGATCCGATCATGGTAACCGGAAAAGATGAAGAAGGAAAAGAAATCCTTAGAAAAGCAAAGTATAGTGATATCGTAATCCTCCTTCGCTCCATGAAAGGAAACGCAGAGGTGATCCAGAAAGAACTGATGGATGCAGGAATCCCTGCATTTGCAAACAGCCAGAAAGGATATTTTGATACCGTTGAGATCCGGACATTATTAAGTTTATTATCTGTCATTGATAATATTTATTTAGATATTGATCTCGCAGCTGTTTTACGATCTCCGATGATCAAGATGTCAGAAGAAGAACTTGGGAAGCTGAAGGTGATGGGAGGAAAAGATTCCTTGTATGAGTGCCTCTGTGAGACAAAAGAGCAGATGCCAAAAGCCGAAAAGGCGATAGGGCTCCTTGACCTTTTACGTGATGCAAAAACGTATCTTCCATTGACACAGCTGATCTGGCTTGCATTGGAAGAAACAGGATATTATCATTATGCAGGGGCAATGCCGCAGGGAAGGAAGCGCCAGGGAAATATCCTGATGCTGATCGAACAGGCAAAAGCATTTGAAAGCAGCCAGATCAAAGGATTGTTTCATTTTGTAAGATTTATGGAACAATGCAAGGAATATGATATGGATTATGGAGAAGCCAATACGATGAGTGAAGATCAGGATCTTGTTCGTATCTCAAGCATCCATAAGAGTAAAGGACTGGAATATCCGATCGTGTTTGTCTCAAAGATTCATCAGAAATTCAATTTAAGAGATGCAAATGGAAGTATGATCTTTCATGGAGATTATTTTATCGGGGCAGATTATATTGATCCGATCCACAGGACAAGGCAGAAAACGATTCTTAAAAATATGATCAAAAACCAGATGAATCGGGAATCTTTGGGAGAAGAATTAAGGGTTCTTTATGTCGCGATGACAAGAGCGAAAGAGAAACTGATCCTTACAGGTATCAAAAAAGATGATTTTGAATGGAATACAAAAGGGGAGATTACAGCGATCGATCTGCTTTCCGGAAGATGCTATTATGACTGGATCAGGAAAGCAGTTCCAAGGATTGATAAAAAGGATTATAGTCTAAGGATCTATACACTGGAAGATCTGTTATGGCAGCAGGAAGGGAATGAACTGGTGCATGAGATGAACCGGCAGATTTTTTATGAACGTTTAGCTGATCAGATTCCGGAAGATAAAGTAAAAGAGATGAAACATCAGTTTGCATACCGGTACCGTAATGAAGAAGAAACGAAGGGAAGATTAAAATATTCAGTATCTGAGATCAAAAGAATGAGCCAGGCAGCACAGGAAGAAGAACAGCTTTATTCTACGATCCATCATGAAAAAGAAAAAAGGATTCCATCCTTTATAAAGAAAAGCGAGAAGATCTCAGCAGCATCCAAAGGTACGATCATTCATAAAGTATTAGAATTGCTTGATTTTTCAAAAGATCATACAATGAAAAGTCTGAATGAAGATATTAAAGAATGGATCGCGAGTGGAAAATTAAAGAAGGAATATGACAAAGTGATCTATCGTAAGGAAATTCTTTCGTTAACAAGATCAGATCTTGGAAAAAGAATGAAAGCGGCAGCCAAAAATTCCAGATTATATAAAGAACGCCAGTTTGTGACAGGAATTTTATTCTCAGATATGGATAAGAAAGCCAAGACAGATGACTATGTTGTTGTTCAGGGAATCATAGACGTATATTTTGAAGAATCCGATGGAATGGTGTTGGTCGATTACAAAACGGACTGGATCAAAGAAGGCGAAGAAGAGCTTCTGATCAAAAGATATCATGCACAGATGGAGTCTTACAAACAGGCATTAGAAAAGATCACAGGAAAGAAAGTAAAAGAAATTTACATCTATTCTGTGACATTGCAAAAAACGATCAGTGTCAATGTATGAAATTTCTGATTTGTCATACCATAAAGGTAGATGACAAATCAGAAAGGAAGAAATATAATGGCAAAGGAAAAAGATTTTATCGAAAAGACATGGGAAGAAATGGATGAGGCAGAAAGGTTAAAGTATGAGACTGCCGTGGAACTTGGGCTGATCGATAAGCTTAAGAAAAATGGATGGAAGTCTTTGTCTGCAAGCGAGACAGGAAGACTTGGCGGGATCATGAACAAAAAGATCAAAGAAAGGAAGAAGAAATGAACAAAAGATGCTATATTGCAGTGACAAACCGAAAGTTATGTACACGGCCATTTTTGGATGTGATCGATGACCTCTCAAGAAGAGAGGTCAAAACGATCGTATTAAGAGAAAAAGACCTTACAAGTGAAGAATATTATAAGCTAGCCAAAGAGTGTAAGAGAATTTGTGAGAAAAATAAGGCATCTCTTACGATTCACAACTTTGTTGACGTGGCAAGAGAGCTTGGAATCAAAAAGATTCATCTTCCATATCCTGTATTTTTAAAGGAAGCGGGGAATCTGTCAGATTTTGAATCGGTCAGTACATCTATACATAAACCAGAAGAAGCAATAAAAGCTCAGCAGTCAGGGGCGGATTTCGTATTCGCAGGGCATGTCTTTGTGACAGATTGCAAAAAAGGACTGCCTCCAAGAGGACTTGATTTTCTAAGAAATGTTGTAAATGCAGTTGATATTCCGGTGTATGGGATCGGCGGGATCGATGAGAATAATATCGATCAGATCATGGAATGCGGGGCAGCAGGCGGCTGTATGATGTCCGGATTTATGAAATAAAGAGATACAACAAAAAATTGAAATTGGTATGTATTTATGCTAAGATGGAAAGAAGCAGCTTTGGAAGAAGGTAGAGGAAACATGAAGATAACACAACATTTGACAAAACCAATTTCAAAAATTCTTAAATTTTTACTGCGAAGACTCGTCTTTGTAACCGTTGCGATCATTTTGCAGTTATTCTGGATGACGTATCTGGTGGTAGTGATCGGAGAAAATTCCAAAATTATCGAGTGGATCTTTCGGATTTTTAGTATCGTGGTTGTTATTTATATTGCGAATAAAGATGATAATCCGGCCTACAAACTCGCGTGGACGATCCCAATCCTGCTTTTCCCAATCTTTGGAGGATTCTTATATTTGATCCTTGGGGATAAGCAGCCGGCGAAAAAACTTCGCTTGAAATTAGAAGAATCAATTAAGGATACAGAATTTCTGCTTGGCCAGGATTATGGAGTGATGGAACGTCTGGAACAACAGGACTATCAGGTCGCTGGACAGGCAAAATATATTGATCAGTATGGAGGATATCCGATCTATGAGAATTCGGATGCGAAGTATTATCCATCTGGAGAAGCAATGTTTGAGGAATTGATTGAAGATCTTAAGAATGCCAAACATTATATCTTTATGGAATTTTTCATCGTTTCCAGAGGATATATGTGGGATACGATTCTGGAAGTCTTAAAAGACCGTGTTAATGATGGGGTCGAGGTTCGATTTATGTACGATGATGTAGGATGTGTCGATCTTCTTCCGTATAAATATTACAAAGAACTGGAACGTTACGGCATTATGGCGATGGCATTTAACCCTATTAAGCCATTGGTATCGACTGCGTGGAATAACAGGGATCATAGAAAGGTTGTTGTGATCGATGGCCATACGGCTTATACTGGGGGATTAAACCTGTCAGATGAATATATCAATAAGATTGAACGATTTGGTTACTGGAAAGACGCAGGTCTTAAAGTAACGGGAGATGCTGTGTGGAATTTTACAGTTATGTTTTTGCAGGTATGGAATGCGATCCGTAAGACAGATGAAGGATATGGGGCATTTCTTCCACATAAACATTATGAAGCGGCATTCGAAGGAAAGGGATTTATTCAGCCATATGCAGATAATCCACTGGATCATGAGATTGTCGGAGAGAATGTATATTTAAACATCATTAATACAGCAAACCGTTATGTATATATTTATACGCCATATCTGATCATCGATAATGAGATGATGACGGCCCTTTGTCTGGCAGCCAAAAGAGGTGTGGATGTAAGGATCGTGACCCCGGCAATTCCAGATAAGAAGTTTGTATTTGTACTGACACAATCTTATTACCGGCAGCTTGTAGAAGCGGGAATCCATATTTATGAATATACACCTGGGTTTATCCATGCGAAGTGTTTTGCAAGTGACGATAAAGTAGCAACGGTAGGAACGATCAATATGGACTATCGAAGTTTATATCTGCATTTTGAGAATGGTGTATTTATGTATAATAATGATGCTGTGCTGCAGGTAAAACATGATATGGAGAAAACATTTGAGATCAGCCAGAGGATCACCAAAGAGATGTGTCAGGCAAGTCTGAAAAAGACCTTGGCACAGAGTGTATTAAGACTGCTGGCACCACTATTATAAGGGGATAAGATGGAAAGTTATAAAGATTTTGCAAGGGTGTATGATGAATTTATGGATCAGACACCGTATGATGAATGGCTTTTAAACATTTTAAATGTTTTTAAGAAATATAAAATAAAAGAAAATGCACATGTATTAGATCTTGGATGCGGTACTGGAAAGATGGCAAGAAGATTAAAAAATGCAGGGTATCAGGTGACCGCTGTGGATAATTCCATGGATATGTTAGAAGTTGCTGCAAGTGAAGAAGATGATGGCATCTTATATGTACTGCAGGATATGGTATCCTTAGAACTTCCAGAACAGATGGATGCGGTAGTAAGCATTTGTGACTGTATGAATTATATTCTTGAGAAAGAAGATTTAAAAGAAGCCTTTACAAGAGTGAAGAAATTCCTGAAAGAAGATGGAGTTTTTATGTTTGATATGAACAGTCATTACAAGTATCGGGAGATTCTTGCATGTAATACATTTGCGGAAGACCGCGAAGATGCGAGCTTCATCTGGGACAATTTCTATGATGAGAGTGACCGGATCAATGAATATCAGTTAAGTCTGTTTATTCAAAATGAACAAGGTACATATAATAAGTATGAAGAATTACATTTACAAAAAGCCTATGATGAGGAAGAAATCAAAGAACTTCTTTATGAGGCAGGATTTATTTCCGTTACAGTCTGTGATGCAGATACGATGGAAGGTGTAAAAGAAGATACACAAAGACTATATTTTATTGCAAATTGAAAGGAAACAAGATGAACGATTATATTATCAGAGGAACAGCAGCAAATGATCAGGTTCGATTTTTTGCTGCATATACAAAAGATGTTGTAGAGACAGCAAGACAGAAACATAACACAAGTCCGGTAGCGACAGCAGCACTTGGAAGATTGTTAACAGCAGGAGCAATGATGGGAAGCATGTGTAAGAATGACAGTGATGTGATCACATTACAGATCCAGTGCAGCGGACCAATCGGTGGTCTGACAGTAACTGCTGATTCCAAAGCAAATGTCAAAGGATATGTAAATAATCCAGATGTGATGCTTCCACCAAGCAAAGAAGGAAAGTTAGACGTAGGAAAAGCCTTAGACCTTGGAGTTTTAACAGTGATCAAAGATATCGGATTAAAAGAGCCATACTCTGGGCAGACACATTTAGTATCCGGAGAGATCGCAGAAGATTTAACATATTACTTTGCGGCCAGTGAGCAGATTCCTACATCTGTAGCACTTGGTGTTTTAATGAACAAAGATAACACAGTTCGTCAGGCAGGTGGATTTATCATTCAGATGATGCCATACGCAGAAGAAGAGACGATCAGCAAGTTAGAGAAGAAGATCGCTGAATTTAAATCTGTAACTTATGCATTAGAACATGAACATACACCAGAGAAGATGATGGAAGATCTTTTAGGCGATATGGATATGAAGATTTATGAGAAAGTCCCAACACAGTTTCATTGTAACTGCTCCAAAGAGAGAGTAGAAAAAGCAGTGATCTCTGTTGGAAAGAAAGAAATCCAGGATATGATCGATGAGGGACAACCAATCGAAGTAAACTGCCATTTCTGTAATACACATTATCACTATAGTGTGGACGACTTAAAGAGAATGTTAGAGGAAGCAACACATTAAGCCAAGATCTTGAGTGTGTCAGGATCTTCTTTAAGGAGAAAGCGGAAGGGAAAGCTTATGAAGAAGATATTCGTATTTATTTTAAGTCTGATGTTGGTATTTACAGCAGTTCCAGTATATGCAGATACCAGTGAAGGTGATCAGATCAAAGTGGAGTGTAACAAACTATCTGATAATGATGAACCTTATACCACCAAAGATGCAGATGGAAATGAGATCACGGTCTATACATTGTCAGCATTGAAAAGAGATGATAATCAGAAGATCGAATTTCCGATCTCCAGATATTTTACATTAACATCACAGAGCGTGGATTTAAGTGATATCACAGCAGAGATGGATACAGAAAGTGATAATGGACAGGGAAAGAAAGATATCAAATTAACGGTCACAGAAAAGACAAGTAATGAGGCAGAGATTGAAGCAAACTTTTCAAACCAGAAAGTCACAACACAGTTAAACTCCAATGCAGGAATTCTGATAAAGAAAGGTGAAAAAGTGATCAAAAGGATTGCATTTTCCTATAGTACACCAGCTTTGACAGACGAACATGATGCAAAGAAATTTCACGATTTAAGCGCATGGTCAGGAAAACTTCAGTATGATTATGATACAGGAGAGCAGTATAAGATTTCAGGAATGGTGGATGTCTATCAGACAAATGCAAAACTTTCCTATACATATCAGTCCCTTGGAACTTATGGTGTGAATGCATTTATGCTTGATGAAGATGGAAGCTTTACATTTTCAAACGGGAAAACGACATGGAAAGCCAAAAACAGAAGTCCAAAACAAAAGAATACGATCACATTAAAGTGCAAAGCATCATATTTAAAAATGTTAAAGAAAGCATTAGTGAAAGACTTCTGCAAATATGGATATGCAACAGAAGCAGTGATCTTTAATGATCTGGCGGTTGAATATCGAAGCTCTGAGGGAAATACTTATGAAAATGGTGTTTCAGATAACGGTCAGGGCTGCACGATCGGTGGAGTTATGGACCCAATCAATCTGGCACATTATGTCACAGTGAAACCACAAGGAAGCACAAAGATAAAATCTTACAAAAAGACAAGATCAACGATCACGCTAAAATGGAATAAGAATTCTTCCTCTGTCAGCGGATACATGATCTATCGCTCAAAGAAGAAATCCTCAGGATATAAGAAGATCAAAACAGTATCTTCAAAGACGACTTCTTATAAGAATACAAAGTTAAAGAAAAATACAACATATTATTATAAGGTCCGTCCATATAGAACTGTAAAATATACATACACAACCAAGAACAAGAAGAAAAAAACACTATCAAAGAATGCGTATGGAAGTTATTCTTCTGTAAAGAAAATAAAAACTTCAAAATAACAAAAAACAGACAGTCAGTTAAGATTAACTGGCTGTCTGTTTTTTTAAACCGAATTATTCTTCCGCAGTTTCTTCTTTAACAGCTTCTGTGGAAGGAGTTTCTGTTTCTTCATGAGTTTCATCTGTATCAACGTTATCATCATCTGTGATGTTAATAGAAACATAATCTCTATCATCTTTTGTTGGCTCATGGAAGATCTCGTCTTCGTCAAAAGGATCGTCATCAAAAGAATCATCATCGAAATCGTCGTCAAAATCATCTCCGGATACATCTTTGATCTTAGCAATGATTGCTTTGATCTGGTCACGGGCAACGTATGCGATACCTGCGATTGTAGCAAGTGCAGTTGCTAATTTAAAAAGGTCTTTAAATGTTTTCTTCATAACGAAAAAACTCCTTTCTTTTTTCTATTATTTTATACTGAATCCGGAAAAAAAGCAATCAAGGATTGACAAAATAAAATTTCGTGATAATATAAAAACATAAAATAAAATTCTTTTATACAGCAAATACGAGGAGGGAAAGATAATGAAACGTTTATGTGCCAAAGCAGCGCTTGACTTTGTGCCAGAACATGGAACGATTGGGCTTGGTGGAGGTGAGACGATCAGCTATCTTTGTGAATATATCAAAGAAGCAGGAAAAGATATCGAAGTTGTGACACCATCAGAGAGTACAAAAAGAGTGTGTGAACAGACAGGACTTACTGTTATTGAGACAAAAGACGCCAAAGAAGTGACAGTAGCCTTTGACGGGTGTGACCAGGTAGACGAAGAACTGAATGCATACAAAAGCGGCGGTGGAATCCATACAAAAGAAAAGATCATAGCAAAGATGTCAAGGGAATATATCCTGTTAGTTGATGAGACAAAACTTGTGAAGCATTTAAACTGTGAAGTTCCGATCGTACTTGAGATCGTGCCAGAAGCGATCACATATGTAAGCGGACAGGCACAGAAGCTAGGAGCACAGGTGAAGAAGAGAGATGAACACCTGTTAGAATTATATTTTCAGGAGATCAAAGATTTCAAGAAACTAGATGAACAATTAAAGCAGATCACGGGAGTGATTGAGACATCCTTATTTTATCAGGTAGCAGCAAAGGCTGTTGTAGCAGGCAAAGACGGTATCAGGATCATGCAGAGAAAAGGAGAAGAATCATGAGTACATGGGGAATTTTAGGTTGTGGAACGATTGCAAATGAGATGGCAGATACATTTTGCAAGATGGGACATGAAATCTATGGAGTCAGCAATCGAACAGTAGAGAAAGCAGAAAAATTCGCACAAAAATATGGCATAAAACACGTATTTCAGACATACGAAGAGATGCTTGCGGATGAGAAGATCGATATCATTTACATTGCCACACCACACAGCATGCATTATGAGAATATGAAGCAGGCTGTCAAAGCAGGAAAGCATGTCTTATGCGAGAAAGCGATCACAGTGAATGAGGCACAGTTAGAAGAAGTGCTTTCTCTGGCCAAAGAACAAGGAGTTGTGGTAAGAGAAGCAATGACGATCTCTCATATGCCGTTATATAAGAAGTTAAGAGAAAGAGTGAAAGAAGGAGCCATTGGAAAGACAAAGATGGTTCAGGTAAATTTTGGGAGTAATAAAGGGTATGATTCTACGAATCGTTTCTTTGCGTTAGAGGCAGCAGGCGGAGCCTTATTAGACATCGGAGTTTATGCGACAGCATTTGCAAGAACATTTTTAAGTGAGACACCGAACACGATCCTTACAACGGTTGACTATCTGGAAACAGGCGCAGATGAACAGTCAGGGATCATTATGAAGAATACCAAAGGTGAGATGGTTGTCATGTGCTTAACACTTCGTGCCAAACAGCCAAAACGAGGAGTGGTCACAGGAGATAAAGGATATATCGAAGTATATGACTATCCAAGAGCCTGCAAAGCAACGATCACAAACACAGCGACAGGAGAAGTGGAGCAGATCGAAGCAGGAGATACAAAGGATGCATTAAAATACGAAGTGGAAGCGATGGAAGATGCAATCTGTGGAAGATGCAGCGATGACAACGAAGAGATCACAAAAGATACGATGAAGATCTTAACAAGTATCCGAACACAATGGGGAATGAAATATCCATTTGAGTAAAGAATAAGTAAATGATAGGTTTTTAACTGGACGAAGCTTTTTATATCGGTTATACTTAATAAGTATGAAACTGAGAGGAGCGATAAGATGATCCAGATTTATAAGAATTATGAAGGTCAGAAAGAATTAGAAGAATTAGATCATATTGAGCTGGAATCATGGGTGATGGTTACAGATCCGACAATGGAAGAGCTCAGAACTATATCGGAAGACTATAAGATCGATATGGATGATCTGAAGGCCGCACTGGATACCGAAGAACGCTCTCGTCTGGAAAATGAAGATGATTACACGATGATCCTTGTGAATATTCCAGTCGTGGAAGAGGAAGACGGGAAGAAATGGTACGAAACGATCCCTCTTGGAATTTTTATTACAAGGAAGATCGTATTTACCGTATGTTTAAAGCAGACGAATATTCTAAAGCAGTTTGTAGATGGATTGGTTTCTAATTTCTATACATACATGAAGACAAGATTTGTATATCAGATTCTTTATAATAATGCAGCACTTTTCCTGTATTATCTGCGAGTGATCGATCAGAGAGCTAATCAGGTAGAAGATCTGCTGCATGAGACGTATCAGAACAAGGATCTGATCCAGCTTTACGACCTTGAAAAATGTCTGGTATATTTTACGACAGCATTAAAGTCTAATGAAGTCGTCTTGGAGAAGTTAAGAAAGCATATTGGATTAAGGCATTACGAAGAAGATCAGGAACTTCTGGAAGATGTTATCATCGAGAACAAGCAGGCGATGGAGATGACAGATATTTATCATAATATCTTAAGAAGTACGATGTCACTGTTTGGATCGATCATTGATAATAACTTAAATCAGGTCATGAAATTTCTTGCAGCGATCACGATCATATTAGAGCTGCCAACGATGATCTCAGGATTATATGGAATGAATGTGAATGTGGCAGGAATGCCATTTGCGATCAAATCCTATGGATTTGCAGCAATTTCTGTATTCTCAGTGATCATATGTCTGATCGCAGTCTATATTCTGAAAAAGAAACATATATTATAAGATAATGAAGAATCACGCTAAGTGATTCTTCATGTGTTTTAAGGCGTTTTTTTCAAGACGGCTTACCTGCGCCTGAGAGATAGAAATCTCATCGGCAACCTCTGTCTGCGTTTTTCCCTCAAAGAAACGCATTTTGATAATATCGTATTCCCGGTTAGAAAGATGATCCATAGCCTCTTTTAAGGCGATGGATTCAACCCAGATATCTTCCTTATTTTTTTTATCTTTTACCTGATCCATCAGATAAAGAGTATCACCGCCATCCTGATAGACAGGTTCATAAAGAGAAAGAGGTGTTGAAATTGCATCAAGTGCAAATAAAACATCCTCTTTTTTTAGACCAATTTCTTCTGCAATCGCCTCGATCGTTGGTTCCTGATTTAATTTCTTTGTCAGGGATTCTCTGGCATTGATCGCTTTATATGCGGTATCCCTTAAGGAACGGCTGACACGCATGCTGTGATTATCCCGCAGGTAGCGTTTGACTTCTCCGATGATCATAGGGACTGCATAAGTAGAAAATTTTACATTCAGGTTGCGGTCAAAATTATCGATCGCTTTCATAAGACCGATACATCCAACCTGAAATAGATCATCCGCATTTTCACCACTGCCTGAAAAACGCTGGATGATACTTAAGACAAGGCGCAGATTTCCTTTGATATACTGTTCTCTGGCGAAGGTATCACCTTGTTCGATCCTTTCAAACAGATCTTCTTTTTCCTCGTTTGAAAGCAAAGGAAGAGAAGATGTATTAACACCACATATTTCCACTTTGTTTCGTGCCATAATAAGTTCCTCCATTTGTGATTTGTTTAATAAAATCATGCACAGATTTAAAGTAATTTATACGTTGAAAAAAATGGAAGGTTGGAAATAGGAAAATTGACTTATGAATTTAGCGGTGCTATGATGGGAATAAATACAATTAAAGGAGAGCCAAGATGAAGAAGATATTAGCGTCAATTATGATGTTAAGCCTTGTATTTTGCTTAAGCGCCTGCAATTTTCCATGGAAGAAGAAAGAGGCACAGAAGGAAGTAAAGAAAGAGGTTATGCAAGCAGATAAAGTAGAAGGAGCCATGAAAGGGATCACACTGAAAGTCGGTGTATCAAATGATATGGCGCCATTTTCTTATTATGACAGTGAACAAGATAAGATCATAGGATTTGATATTGACCTGTTAGATAAGATCAGCCAGTATCTGGGATTTGAATATAAAGTATATCCACTTACGATGAAGCAGATCGAACAAAAGATTAAGAACAAACAGATCGATGTTGCAATCGGAGGAATTTCAATCACAGATGAGAGACAGAGAGAATATGCATTTACTGACACATATTATGAGACGTACCTTCAGATCGTGGTCAATAAGGATACTCAGGTCACAGACCGCAAGGATATAAAGAATATGAAGATCGGAGTAGTAGAAGATACTTCAAGTGCAGAATATGCCAATGACTATATGTCAGAAGACAATAAGATCAAAACATATAAGAATGCCACGAAACTGTTTGAACAGCTGGAGAAAGGCAAGATCGACGCAACCATATACGACGCACCAGGAATTCAGGCATATCTGAATACTCATAAGGACGAGACGAATCTTACAGTATTAGATGAACAGCTGAATTCAGAAGAAAGCAATTATGGAATCATGTTTTCCAAAGGATACAAATATTTAGATCAGTTTAATGTAGCACTGCAGGTTTTGAATAACGATGGAAGCTACCAGAAGATCAAAGAACAGTGGATCAAGACAAAAGAATAAGAAGATTAAGAAAGACGTACAATTCGGGGGATTATCGAATTGTACGTCTTTTTGCGTTGCAGAAAAGTGTTGTCAAAGTAATGAAAAAAATGATCAACGTTGACTAAATGTTGAGTTGACGAGCAGAAAAGAAGTATGTTATCATAACGTTGACTAACATGGTAGTTGACGAGAAATGAAAGGAGAATAGAATGGAACAACTAACAAATGTAGAAGAACTGATCATGAAATGCATATGGAGATATGGAAAAGAGATGCCATTTTTGCAGTTAGGAAAGGAGCTAAAAGAAAAATACGATAAAGACTATAAAAGAACCAGTGTTCGAACTTACTTATTTCGCTTAGAGGATAAAGGATACATCAAAGTAGAAGAAAGAAAAAGAAGAGCCTATATCAATACGATCATTGATGAGGAAAGTTACAAAAAAGAAAAGGCAGGAAAAATCTTAGAAGAATGGTTTGACGGATCAGCAAAAGAATTATTAAGTGCGATCAGCGGTAATATAAAAGAAGAAGAGACCAAAGAGCTGAAGGACATTTTAGATGGAATGGAATTTAAATAGTATTTTAATACAGATTTTTTCAGGATTAGTTATGGCTGCATTTCTTGGGATGATCCTATACATCTTCTGGAAGATCATCGGAAAAATGATCGAAAAATGCGGCTATGTAGATATCAATTATCTGATATGGAAAGTAATTATATTATCATTTATCGTGCCATTTTCTTTTGTTTATATAAAAAGGATTGAAAAGACGGGAAGGTATGGATTTGTTTTTTACACTACAAAGGAGATCGTGCTTATAACCAATTTTTTAGTGGTCCTGTGGGCGGCTGTATGTTTGGTTAAAGTGATAAGGTTTATCTATCAATACGTGAAAATTTATCAGGCAATAAAGATTGAGGGAGAAGCAGACCAAAGTATTCAAAATAAGATAGAAACCATTGCAAAAACAATAGGGATAAAAAGAAAAGTTCAGGCTGTCGTGGTAAAACAGCTAAAAGTACCGATGGCTTACGGAGTACTAAAACCAAAAATATTATTACCAAAAACATTTTACAATGAGGAAGAGATAGAGGTCATATTATTTCATGAGCTGATGCACCATAAACATAGAGATCTGCTGTGGAAGTTCTTGGAAAATATCGTACGTTGTATTTACTGGTTTCATCCTTACCTAAAAGATATCTTATATAATACGAACCAGTGGAGAGAAACATACTGCGATATGGAAGTCAGTAAATATATAGACAGTATGAAAAAATATTTTCTGATCATTATGAAGATAGCAGTGGAAGAAAAAACAGACCATGCGTATATGGTTGGATTAAGTGAGGGGACAAAACTGCTTGTATTAAGAATGCAGAGAATGGAATTATATTTAAAGAAAAAACCATTAAGGAAGATCGTAACAACAGCAACAGGGATCGGAATTATATTGTTTAGCTCAGTTACGGTGTTTGCGTCAACAAAAGGATTTGTAAGTGGCTATGAATGGGCTGCAGAAAAAACAGCAGATACAGAAGCGGAGATTACCATTTATAAGACAGATCCAGAGGAAGCACAAAGAAAAGTAAGAGTTCATCAGGTCAAGCAGATAACAACTAAAAAACAAAGATTAAAACCGGGATTGATAAAGTCTGTAATATGGGATGTACGATCAGGGCGAAGAATCCAGACAAAGAAAAGTTATTTGGAAGAGGGGGATACAATTGATATTGTGATTGGGGTAGAAACGGAAGATGATCATGAGGAGAGGGGCGTTGAAATAGGAATTCTGGATGATGAAGGAAAGGAGCGATATATAGAAAAGAAAAATGGATTTAACCATGTATTTAAGATTAGGAAATCAGGATATTATTGGTTATATATGGAAAATAAGAGTAAAAGGGAAGTTACATTTTTTGGAGCGTATTCTGTGCATGCGAAAGATGAGGAGGAATAATGAGAATGAGAAGAAAATGTATTTTGATAATATGTGCATTGGTTATGTGTATGAGTTCTACAGTATATGCAGATGAGGAAGAAAGTCAGAAGATATATTATTCAGAAACTATAGTAGATGATGGAATAATAGAAGAATGGGATAATGAAGAAATTGATTTATTATCTACAATGTCGAACATAAATTGGAAAATTAAACCTACAATCATGAAAAGTGGACCAGAATTTTCAAGAAAAAAAGGTGATACAGTAAAAATAAAAGTTCAAGTAAGCCCACACAAAAAAATAAGGGTTGGAATTAGAGGAAATTATAAAGAATATATTGAAACAACATCCACAGGATCCGCAACTTTTACAATAAAAGAGAAAGGAAAATATAGATTTTTTGTTGAGAATAAATCTAATAGTACGGTTCAAGTGGTTGGTGCATATAGTAAATAGATACTATCTATTTTACATTGTTTTAAAAAATCTATTTTTTATATGAAGAGGTGATGCCCTATGAAATCAATAAAAATCCATGTAATACAATAATGGTTGGCGCCTGTCTATCTGCGAAAGCAGATAACTGTATCACATGGATAACTCCATGATAACAAATAGAAACAAAATAAGCAATGAGATAAAACTCATTTTAAACAGAAAGGAAAAGCATTAGGTATGTAAAAATGTATATGGACCTAATACTGTAAAAATAATAATTATTTAAAGTAGATAGGTCCATATATATTAATATGAGGAGGGAGAAAATGAAACAAAGAAAAAACAGATATTTTTTATTAATTTTTTGTTTAATATTGTTATTGTTGGCTGCTTGTAATAGGAAATCTGCAAAAAACTATTCTAACTCTAATAACAAATTATCTCAAATTTTAAATGTTAAAAATTTACAAATAAAGAGTGATGGTGGATATGGATCATTAAGAATCATAAATCCAGTTGTAGAAAATAAAAATTATGTTTTTTATATAGAAGATGGAAAAAGAGTTATAAAGGTAAACAAGCATAATAAAGAAAAAACAGCAATCATAGTATTTAAAAATCTAGATAAAGGAGGTTTATCTCTAGAAGGGAATTATCTATATTATATATATAATCAAGAAGTATATAGAAGTGATTTCAAAGGAAAACATGTAAAGATTCTATCAAAAGAAAATTTAAAAAAAAGTGGGATAAATGCAAAAGTTGTCTCAGTTAAAATGTATCATAATAAATTATATTTAATAATGGAGGATGATATATTTGAGTACATTATTCAATATAATGAAAAAATAAAAAAATATAAAACTCTTATAAAAAAAGATGGTATGACGCAGATATGCTTTTTGGGAGAATATTTATATTATATAGATCGTTGTGGAGCTGGTATGTATGAAATGAATTTAAATACCACGAAACAAAGGAGGATTCGAGGAGTTAAATGGTATAGAGATTTTTCTATGGATCATCCGATATATACAGAAATGACAGTATATAATGGAAAATTATATTATACAAGATGGGAAGAAGATGATGATACAGGCAGACAGGTGATGTATGAATATCATAATGACAAAGAAGATAAAAAGCTTTTTGAATTTCAAGGTGGAGGTGGAGATGCTATAGCAGATTCAACAAAAGTAATTGTATATGGAACAGTTATGTATGATTCGGATCATGAAGGAATGCAGGTATATGATTTAAAAAATAAGAAATCATATTTTATTAAAAAACCATATGAGAATGTAGGAAGTATAGATTTTTTATTTGATGATATTATAATATATACAGATAATAATACTTCAGGCAAAGTATATGTATTAAAGTCAGTTAAGAAGAAAAATAAATAACGTTAGCGAGGATTTAAGGGCTTGTAGGCCTCTTACGAAGTCAGAAAACAAGGAAAAAGAGATGCAATAAAACAAGGATGTATAGCAAAATCAGAAAAGTAGCTAAAATAAGACTACTGCAATCCCACTGGCCTTACACGGTGGATTAAGGTGGCTAAAAGTGAAAACAGATGTTATACTATACATTATAGTAACCATTTGGATACTGTAAGGTATCAGCCAATGCAGTAGTAGTTCACACAAGAATTCTTCTGCTTTAGCTGCAGGGAGTGCTAAAATAAGGGAAAGTACAAAATAAAAAAGGAGGCTGTCATGGGAAGTTATCTAAATCCAGGAAATGAAAAATTCTACAGAGCGATAAATTCAGAGATTTACGTCGACAAGACAGGTTTGATCGGATATACCAATAAGGTATTAAACACAATGCAGCAAAACCTCTGTGTGAGCAGACCACGACGTTTTGGAAAGTCTATGGCAGCAGATATGTTAACTGCTTATTACAGCAGAGGATGTGATTCAAAAGAATTGTTTCAGGGGCTAAAGATTGCCCAAAAACCAGATTTTGAAAAATATCTTAATAAATATGATACGATTTTCCTTAATATGCAGGAATTTTTAAGTCAAAGTAATGATATTTATGATATGTTAGCATTGTTAAAAAAAGAGTGTTTTATGGGATTTGTTAGAAGAATATCCAGATTACAGATATTTTGATGATACGAATCTGACGAGAACAATGAGTGATATTTATAGAAATACAAAATGTCCATTTGTGATCGTTATCGACGAATGGGATTGTATATTCAGAGAATATAAAAATGATAAGAATGCACAGGAAAAATACCTTGACTTTTTAAGAGATACTTTGAAAGATAAGGCATATATTCAGTTAGTATATATGACAGGAATCTTACCGATAAAGAAATATGGAACTCATTCAGCGTTAAATATGTTTTCTGAATATTCCATGTCAAATCCTCGTCAATTAGCAGAATATGTTGGGTTTACAGAAAAAGAAGTAGAAGAATTATGCAAAAAATATGATATGAACATAAAAGAATTGAAAGAATGGTATGATGGATATTCTTTTGATGGAGTAGAATCTATTTATAGCCCGCAATCAGTGATCGAGGCAGTATTGTCTGGTGTGTGTGACAATTATTGGAATCAGACAGAAACTTTTGAGGCGTTACAAGTTTATATAGATATGAATTATAAGGGATTAAAAGATGATGTTTTGAGTATGATCGCAGGTGAAAAGGTTTCTGTTAACACAGGAAGTTTTACAAATGATATGACGACATTTAATTCAAAAGACGATGTTTTAACGTTATTAATTCATTTGGGTTATCTGGCGTATGATTTTATAAATAAATGTGTATATATTCCAAATGGAGAAGTCAGAGGAGAATATATTAATGCAATTTCTGTTTCGGATTGGGGAACAGTTTCAGAGGCATTAAGAGATTCCGCAAAAACATCAATATGAAATAGAAGAATTCCATAAATAGAAACACAAAACAAAAAAGACAGAGGATAATCCCCTGTCTTTTTCATAATAATAACAATCCTAAATCATCAACGTCTTAAGCCAGTCTATTTCATCTTCACATAAATGAGGGGCCAAAGTATCAAACACCAGCTTCTGATAATCAGCTAAAAGCCTTTTCTCTTTCTCATTTAGCAAAGAAAGATCCACCCCATCAAGATCGATCGGTACTAAAGTCAATGGCTCAAAATGAAGAAAAGCACCATATTCATTCTGTTTCCATTTCTTGCAAAGCAGCATATTCTCTGTACGGATTCCATATTTGCCAGGTACATAGACACCAGGTTCGTCGGTGATGACCATGCCGGGTTCTAAGACTGCATCGAGATTTTCAGGATTGGATCTCCAGCGGAAAGCATTTGGTCCTTCATGAACTCCAAGGAAATATCCAACACCATGTCCGGTTCCACAGCGGTAATCAACCCCGTGTTCCCAGAGAGGCTCTCTCGCAAGAATATCCAGGTTGCTTCCACGGCATCCATGCAAGAACTTCGCATCGGCAAGTGTTAACATAGATTTTAAAACAAGCGTAAAATATTTACGTTCCTCATCAGAAATCGGTCCTAAGATAAAGGTTCTGGTAACATCCGTCGTTCCGCCATAATATTGTCCGCCGGAATCAATTAACAGCATTCCTTCTGCATTTACATCAACATCAGATTCCTCGGTGGACTGATAATGCATCATCGCAGCATGATCCTTATAAGCACAGATCGTCTCAAAACTTAATCCAACATAATCCGGCTGTTTTTTACGCTCAGATTCTAACTGGTCAGAAATGGTACGTTCGGTCATTGGGATCTTTCCAACATTTTTCTTTAACCAGTACATAAACTTGGTCATAGCGATTCCGTCATTGATATGGCATTCTTTCAAATGATCCATCTGTACTTCATTTTTCACAGCCTTCATTAATTCGGTAGGATTCTTCTGTTCAATGATCTTACACTTAAATAGAAGATTATAATGAAAATAGTTGGTAAGAGCAGGGTCTAACAATACATTTTCATGCTGATCTTTTAAGAAAGAATCAATCTCACTGTAATCACGGATCATAATATGGTGTTCTTTAAAACGCTGAAAAGCAACTGCAGAGATACAATCTTTGCGAAGGAAAAGATAACACTGATCTTTTGTCACCCATGCATAACTGTAAAACAATGGAGTGCATGCGATATCATCTCCACGCAGATTAAATAACCATGCAATGTCTGGAAGAGAAGAAAGGAAGAAGGCATCGGCCCCTGCTTTCTCCATCTTTTCACGGACACGGGCAAGTTTGGAATCTGTATGTTCTCCTGTATATTCGATATCATGGCGGTAGATTGCGGATTTTGTGATCGCAGGACGATCATCTTCATTCCAGATATCTTCAACAAATCGAAGATCAAATCGGAAAGAAAAATCATTTTTCTTTGCCAGTTTTGCAATCTTCTTTCCATAGGAAGCGGAAATCGTCGATCCGTTCATTCCAAGGACATCACCAGAGTGAAGATTGTTTTCGATAAACTCAAGTGTTGTAGGAACACCAAGAACTCCCTGTTTCATTAAAGTAATATCAGAAGAAATCTGTCCCTCCGCCTGTGTAAAATAACGTCCATCTGTCCAAAGCCAACCTTCCTCACATCCTGCCAGAAATGTACCAGCAGAACCAGTAAATCCAGAGATATATTGTCTGCATTTAAAATAATCATCGACATACTCAGACTGATGAGGATCTTCGCTCGGAACGAGGTAATATGTAACGTTTTGCGATTTCATCATTTCACGAAGTTTCATAAAATTTGTCATGACCAAAAACCTCCATTTGTCATATTGATACTGCCAAAAGATAGATTTCCGGCAGTGATTTATATTAATTATAGTAGATTGATAGGAATTCGTAAAGAACAATGAGAAATAGAAATATTCATTTTTGTTCAAAAATGGTTGAAATGAACAAAAGAGATAATGTATAATCAAATACGAACATATATAAAAGTAAATAAAGGAGAAAACTATGAGAAATCTACTAGTTGCGCAATCAGGTGGACCATCTGCAGCGATCAATGCAACGATTACAGGAGTGATCGATGCTGGAATTGCAAGTGAGCAGGTAGGCCATGTTTATGGTGCCAGAAACGGGATCAAAGGTGTATTTCAGGAGAATTTTGTGAATCTTGAGGAGACCTGTGATACAAAAGATAAAAGAGATCTGCTTTCTGTAACACCAGCGGCAGCCTTGGGATCTTGCCGATTAAAATTAAAAGACCCAAAAGAAGATGCACAGCAATTTGAAGAGATTATCCGTATTTTAAGAAAGAACGATATTGGATACTTTGTATACACTGGTGGAAATGACTCTATGGATACGGTGTACAAACTATCTCAATACTGCAAAGAACATAACATTGATGACATCAAAGTTATGGGAGCACCAAAGACGATCGATAACGACCTTGGAGAGACAGATCACTGTCCAGGATTTGGATCTGCTGCAAAGTTTATTGCTACATCGTTTACAGAGATCGCATGCGACTGCTTTGTATACGATGTACCATCCGTGACGATCGTTGAGGTCATGGGAAGAAATGCCGGCTGGCTGACAGCATCTGCGGCATTGGCAAGAACTGAGGAAAGAAGAGTTCCACAGCTTATTTATCTTTGTGAAAAAGCATTTGATGAAGATAAATTTATCGATGATGTAAACAAAGCATTAGAAAAAGAAAATAATATTATCGTTGCGGTCAGCGAAGGAGTCAAAGACGCTGATGGCAATTATGTAGGAGAAGAAACAAAATCTGGAAAAGAAGATGTATTTGGACATAAATACTTATCAGGAATTGGAAAATATCTGGAAGGATTAGTGGCAGAAAAGATCGGATGTAAAGTAAGATCTATAGAACTTAATGTTCTTCAAAGATGTGCCGGATACATGTTAAGTCAGACAGATATTATAGAATCAAGAAATCTTGGCGCATTTGCAGCAATCAGTGCGGTCCGTGGGGAAAGTGGAAAGATGTCTTCTATTATAAGAACGTCCAACGACCCATATCAGGTAGAGATTGGATTATCTGACCTGTCAAGAATTGCAAACTTTGAGAAAAAGGTACCGATCGAGTGGATCAATGATGAAGGAAATGATATTAAAGAAGAATTATTAGAATATTTAAAACCGCTCATTCGTGGGGAAGTAAACATCCCTTATGAAAATGGAGTGCCAAAACATTTGATTTTATAGAGAATTATAAAAAAGAACGCTCAATTTAGGTTGATCAGGACAACTTAAATTGGGCGTTTTAAAAATTTTTATTTCATTTCGTATGGAATGTGATCTTTTTTATCGACAGGATGAGAATATTTCTTGTTTTTTGATGCCTGAGATATAAAATAATGATTGATCTCAGCACCGATAAAAAGCATCATCATACAAAAATATAACCAGAATAAGGTTAATAAAATACTTGTAAGACCTCCATACATTGTACTAAAGAAAGAAAAATTATCAAAATACATGGAGAAAAAGAAGGATAATACAAGCCATGCAATGGAACTGAAGAAAGCTCCCGGAAGGATCTGCTTTGTTTTAAAGTTTTCACTTGGCAGGAAACGATACATAATAATGAAAATGATCATAAATGTAAAAAATGCCAGTAAAAAACGAACCATTGCAAAAAACATACGTTTATTCTCAAGTAAAGGTTCAAACCGATATAATTGAAGTAACAAAGAGTTACCAAACAGTAAAAGAACCAGAGCAAATAATACAGCGATCGCCAGTAAAGCGATATAAATACTTGAAATAAAACGCAGTACAAAATAGTTTCTCTTTTCAGGAATCTCATGGATCGTGTTAAGACCAGTCATCATAGATAAGATTCCTTTGGATGCAGACCACAATAAAGTAAGGATTGTGATCGACATATAAGTAGTAGTTAGTTTTCCATTCAAAGACCGGATGATCGGAACGAGCATACCACTGTATTTTGGCGGTAAATAAGTTAGAACAAGTTCAATCATGTCATTCGGTGTGATCGGAAAGTACTTTGTAAGGCTCAGTACAACGATCATAAACGGAAAAAATGAAAGGATCGTAAAGAAAGCAGCCTGAGCAGAAAACGCAGTCACGTGGTCCCGCTGTGCTTTATCAATGATCGATCCGATCATAGAAATTAATTTTAACATAATTTAATACCTCATAATTGATATCTCATAATATCATAATTTATGTGATTATACAAGGTTCGGATGATGTATGATATAAAATTGTGATTTACTAAAATATCGCAAATAGACAAAAAGATATATTGCAATATGCACAAAATTAGGGTATACTATCCATCAGAATCATGAAATAGATTATAATTCTTTAAAAATTATAAAGAAATTATAAAGAAATTCTTAAAAAATATATTGACAAAGTGAAGACACCTTGTTAAAATATAAACATAAGTTAACAAGAGATTACGAGGAGGATTGTTACTGGTAGTGCAGGCTAAACCAACTTATTGAATTTCACAAAAGGGGAAGTTTATAAGTGCGGTTTATTTTTTTGTGAAATGCGCAGCTGGTAAGACGAATGTCTTTACGTAGAGAGTATGAGGTAAGGTTGTGCAGATTACAAAGATTGTAAATAATAATATTGTAATTTCAGAAGACAAGAATCATAAAGAAGTCGTACTGATGGGAAAGGGCCTTGGCTTTCAGAAGCACAAGGGAGATCAGATCAAGTCGAGTCAGATTGAGAAGACTTACGTCATGAAAGACCATGGTATGACACAGCGTTTTCAGGAGATGTTAACTGATATCCCAATCGAGAGAGTGAAGATCTGTAATAAGATCATTCAATATGCGAAGGATACATTACAGAAGAATATTAATGATAATATTTATATTTCACTTACCGACCATATCAATTTTGCAATTGAGAGAGTGGAGATGGGAGTGCCGTTCCAGAATCCGTTTTTATGGGAGATCAAGAAGTTTTATTATCAGGAGTACCTGATCGGGAAAGTAGCGATCGGTATGATCGAGAAAGAATTGAAAGTGACGCTTCCTCAGGATGAAGCAGCGTTTATCGCATTACATATTGTGAATGCAGAACTTGATCTGGATATGACAGAGATGGTTTCGATGACGAAGCTTGTGAACGATATTTTAAAGATTGTGGATAAACACTTTGGAGAACAGATCGATAAGGAATCTGTTTTCTATGAGAGATTTATCACACATTTAAAGTTCTTTGCGCAGAGAGTTTATATGGGCAAGGAAGTAAGAAGTGATGATACAGAATTCCAGGAGATCATAAGGAATAAGTATCACGAATGTATTGAATGCGTAGATGAAATTAAGAACTATGTGAAGAAGACTTGCAATCATGATATTACAGATGAAGAACTTATGTATTTAACCGTACATATCAAGCGAGTTACTACAAGATAAAAGTTTATATTGTTGATCAGGATTGTTACTGGTAATGCAGGCTAAACTTGATTTGAATCATGGATTTTCCAGAAAGTCCGGGTTTCTTCGTGAATATATTTTTGCGGGGAAATTTGGATGATGGAAATTTGCGGATTTGAATCAGGTTTTTTTATTTATAAGAATCTTCTTATAAAATATATAATTAATTAGCTTATGAAAATATAGAAAAGGAGGAATAAAAAAATGGTAGGAATTATTCTTGCTACACATGGTGATTTCGCCAAGGGTATCTTACAGTCTGGATCCATGATTTTTGGTGACCAGCCGAATGTTGCGGCTTGTACATTACAGCCAAGCATGGGACCAGAAGACATCAAGAAACAGATGGAAGATGCCATTGCCGGATTCGAAAACCAGGATGAAGTGCTGATTATGGTTGATTTATGGGGTGGAACTCCATTTAATCAGGCTAACGGATTAATTGCCGGACATGAGGACAAATGGGCAATCGTTGCTGGATTAAATCTTCCAATGTTGATTGATGCATACGCTTCTCGTATGACAATGGACACAGCACATGAAGTTGCAGCTCAGATTTCCGGAAGCGGAAAAGAAGGTGTGAGAATCTATCCAGAATCTCTTGAACCTAAGAAAGAAGAAGCTGCACCAGCTGCAGTAGCAGCACCTCAGGGAGCAATCCCAGAAGGAACAGTACTTGGAGACGGTCACATCAAGATCGGTCTTACTCGTATCGACACTCGTTTATTACATGGACAGGTAGCTACAACATGGACAAAGATGGTAAACCCAGACCGTATCATTGTTGTATCTGATGCCGTAGCAAAAGATGATCTTCGTAAGAGAATGATCATTGAGGCAGCACCTCCAGGAGTAAAAGCTCACGTTATCCCAATCTGGAAGATGATCGAAGTAGCAAAAGATCCAAGATTTGGTGAAACAAAAGCAATGCTTCTGTTTGAAACACCTCAGGATGTATTAAAAGCAATCGAAGGTGGAGTTGATATCAAAGAGATCAACTTAGGATCATTAGCTCATTCAACAGGTAAAGTTGTAGTAACAAAAGCTGTTGCAATGGGTAAAGAAGATGTAGAAACTTTCGAGAAACTGATCGACAAAGGTGTTACATTTAACGTACGTAAAGTACCAAGCGATTCTCCAGAGAACATGGACGAAATGCTTAAGAAAGCGAAAGCAGAACTTAAATAATCAATTTATAAAAATATATAGGAGGAATTATCATGTCAGTTATTTCAATGGTATTAGTTGTTATCGTTGCATTCCTGGCTGGTATGGAAGGTGTCCTGGATGAATTCCAGTTCCATCAGCCATTAGTAGCTTGTACATTAATCGGACTTGTAACCGGACAGCTTGTTCCTTGCATCATCCTTGGAGGTAGTCTTCAGATGATCGCTTTAGGATGGGCTAACATCGGTGCAGCCGTTGCCCCAGATGCTGCATTAGCAGCCGTTGCATCTGCAATCATTCTTGTTCAAGGTGGACAGGGAAGAGCTGGTGTTGATACTGCCATCGCAGTAGCAATCCCATTAGCAGTAGCAGGATTATTCTTAACAATGATCGTTCGTACACTTTCCGTTATCTGTGTTCATCAGATGGATGCAGCTGCTGCAAAAGGTAGCTTCAAAGGTGTAGAAGTATGGCATATCATTGCAGTTTGTTTACAGGGTATCCGTATCGCGATCCCAGCAGCAGCATTACTTGCAATTCCATCATCTGCCGTAGCTGCAGCATTAAATAGTATGCCAGCATGGTTAACAGATGGTATGTCCATCGGTGGTGGTATGGTCGTAGCCGTAGGTTACGCAATGGTTATCAACATGATGGCTACAAAAGAAGTATGGCCTTTCTTCGCAATTGGTTTCTGTCTGGCTGCTGTTTCAGACTTAACACTGATCGCATTAGGTGTTATCGCTGTATCTATGGCACTGATTTACCTGAAACTGTCTGAGAATGCAGGATCTGGTAACGGTGGAAGCAATACTGGTGACCCATTAGGCGATATTTTAAATGATTATTGATTAAGAAGGAGGTAAGAAAAATGGCAGAAAATAAAGTTCAATTAACAAAAAAAGATAGATTATCTGTAGCATTACGTTCTACTTTCCTTCAGGGTTCTTGGAACTATGAACGTATGCAGAATGGTGGTTGGTGTTTCGCAATGATTCCAGCTATCAAGAAATTATATACAACAAAAGAAGATCAGATCGCAGCATTAAAACGTCATCTGGAATTCTTCAACACACATCCATATGTAGCATCTCCAGTTATCGGTGTTACACTGGCCCTGGAAGAAGATAAAGCAAATGGTGCACCTGTAGAAGACAGTGCGATCCAGGGTGTTAAAGTCGGAATGATGGGACCTTTAGCTGGTGTTGGTGATCCAGTATTCTGGTTCACAGCAAGACCTATCCTTGGAGCTTTAGGAGCTTCCCTTGCAATGGGTGGAAGTATCCTTGGACCAATCTTATTCTTCGTATTATGGAATGTAATTCGTTGGGCATTCATGTGGTATACACAGGAATTTGGTTACAATGTAGGAACAAAGATCACAGAAGACTTATCAGGTGGATTACTTCAGAAAGTAACAAAAGGAGCATCTATCCTTGGTATGTTCGTTCTTGGTGCCTTGATCGAACGTTGGGTAAGTATCAACTTTACACCTGTAGTATCTAAAGTTACTTTAAGTGAAGGAGCCTACATCGATTGGGCTAAACTTCCAGCAGGAGCTGAAGGAATCAAAACAGCATTATCACAGCAGGCATCCGGTATGGCACTTGATCCAACAAAAGTTACAACTCTTCAGGATAACTTAAATTCATTGATCCCTGGATTTGTACCATTACTGTTAACACTGTTATGCATGTGGTTATTAAAGAAAAACGTTTCTCCAATCATCATCATCATCGCATTATTTATCGTTGGTATTGGTGGACACGTGATCGGATTATTATAAGAAATGATCTAGCACATATACAAAAGGCCCGGAAGTCCGGGCTTTTTGCTTATATAAGAAGATTATAGAAAATATATTGGCAAGAATAAACAAAAAGTCATCTTGTATAAGCAAAGAAAATTGTATAGAATAAATAAAGAAGAACCTACAGAATCGGAGGAAAGCTTATGGCACAATCAATTAATACAAGAGTTGATGTTGTTGTGGAAGCAACATCGTATCAGGGACTTACAAACTATGGAAAGATCATGGTCGGAGACAAAGGATTTGAATTCTTTAACACAAGAAATGTCAATGATTATATTCAGATTCCATGGGAAGAAGTTGATTATGTGATCGCATCTGTGATGTTTAAAGGAAAGAAAATCCCACGTTATGCGATCCAGACAAAGAAAAATGGAACATTTTCATTTGCATCAAAAGAACCTAAGAAAGTGTTACGTGCGATCAACCAGTATATACCATCCGAACGTCTGGTACGTTCTTTAAGTTTCTTTGATGTGTTGAAACGTAATTTTATGCCATCAAAGAAGAATGCGAAGATCAAGAAATAAAAGTAACTTTTATAAGAGGAGATTGTAAAGTTACAACGTAAGAAGGAGAAGGTATTATGGGACATATTTTAAGAATGAAACCAGTTTTCAAAGAAATGATCTGGGGTGGACACAAATTAAAGGATGTTTATGGATATGACATTCCTAGTGATCATACAGGAGAATGCTGGGCGATTTCAGCACACAAGAACGGAGATTGTACGATCGCAGATGGAGAATATGAAGGAAAGACATTATCCTGGTTATTCGAAAATCACAGAGAATTATTTGGAAACATCGAGGGAGACCAGTTCCCATTACTTGTAAAGATCATTGATGCGAAAAATGACTTATCTGTACAGGTACACCCTGATGATGCGTATGCAAAAGAACATGAGAATTCTTTAGGAAAGACAGAATGCTGGTTTGTACTTCAGGCAGATGAAGGAACAAAGATGGTCATGGGACATCATGCAAAGACAAAAGATGAATTCGTGAAAGCAATCGAGAATGATGACTATGACAATCTGTTAAATTCATTTAAGATCAAAGCAGGAGATTTCTTCTACATTCCATCTGGAACATTACATGCGATCTGCAGTGGATCTTTAATCTACGAAGCGCAGCAGTCATCTGATATCACATATCGTGTCTATGATTATCACAGAAAAGATGCAGACGGTAACGAAAGACAGCTTCATGTACAGCAGTCTATTGATGTAACGAATGTACCAGCAAATGTAGACCAGAACAAAGATTTTCCACAGACAAAATTAGAGAATGGAACAAAGACAAGATATGTTGACAGCGAATTCTTCAAAGTTGACCGCTATCAGTTAACAGGTAAAAATGTGATCAAAAATGATGAGCCATTTATGATGGTAAGTATCACAGAAGGAGCTGGAACCTTAGAAGGCAGCGAAGTGAAGAAAGGAGATCATTTTGTGATCTGTTCTGATCAGAAAGAAGTTACTTTCGATGGAACAATGGAAGTTATGATCTCTACATTATAATGAAATTTAGATAGAAAACAGATATATATAAATAATAAGGAAAGTTTTATGAAAGAAGAAGGAAAGATATTTGGCGTTTTACAAAGAGTCGGACGTGCATTTATGCTTCCTATCGCTGTTCTTCCGGTAGCAGGTTTACTGCTTGGAATCGGACAATCCTTTACCAATGAAGCAATGCTGCGGGCCTATCATCTGATGAAGATCATGGGCCCGGGGACAGTTTTGTATGGAATTTTTAAGGTTGGAGGCGATTGTGGAAGTATCATATTTGAGAACCTTCCATTGATATTTGCAATGGGAGTATCGATTGGTATGGCAAAGGCAGAGAAAGCGGTTGCGGCTTTGTCAGGTGCTTTGTCTTTTTTTGTGATGCACGAAGCAATATCATCGATGATTTCTTTGTATGGAGAGATTTATACGATGCATACTGGAGCAACTGCCCAGATTTTGGGAATCAGATCACTGCAGTTAGGTGTGTTTGGAGGAATCTTAGTTGGTCTTGGAGTCGGATATCTGCACAATCGTTTTTACAAAATAAAACTTCCTGAGATTCTTTCTTTCTTTGGGGGAACAAGGGCTGTTCCAGTCATTTGTACGATCGTATATGCAGGTGTTGGAATCCTGATGTTCTTTATCTGGCCTCCGATCCAGAATCTGATGTATTCGATTGGAGGAATCGTAAGAGCTTCTGGGTATTTTGGTACATTTATTTATGGAGTGATGGAACGAGCATTGATTCCGTTTGGATTGCACCATGTATTTTATCTTCCGTTCTGGCAGACTTCTGTTGGGGGAACGATGGAAGTTGCCGGAAGAATGATTGAAGGAGCACAAAATATCTTTTTTGCACAGCTGGCAGATCCGGCAACAAAGCATTTTAGTGTAGAAGCAACAAGATTTATGGCTGGGAAATTCCCGTTAATGATCTTTGGGCTTCCGGGAGCAGCACTTGCGATGTATCGTTGTGCAAGGCCTGAAAAGAGAAAAGTTATTGGAGGACTTTTGGTTTCAGCAGCATTGACATCCATGCTTACAGGAATTACAGAGCCGCTGGAATTTACCTTTTTATTTATTGCACCAGGATTATATGCGATTCATTGTATCTTTGCTGGGCTTGCATATATGATGATGCATGTATTAAAGATCACAGTAGGGCTGACGTTTTCTGGAGGGCTGGTTGATCTGTTTTTCTTTGGGATCTTACAGGGACAGGCAAAAACAAACTGGATGATGGTTATTCCGCTTGGAATCATATATTTTGTGGTATACTATTTTCTGTTTCATTATCTGATCTTGAAATTTGATATTAAGACCCCGGGAAGAGAAGAAGAGGTAAGTGAAGAATATGAAGATGAACCAGAATGTGAATACAGGGAAGATTTCTCAGAAGAATTATTAGCCAAGATCGCAGCCGGTCTTGGGGGAAAGAATAATATCGGAGATATTGACTGTTGTGTTACGAGGCTTCGCTGCGGCTTAAAAGATATGAGTCTGGTGGATGATGAGATGATCCGCGAAACAGGATCAAGAGGTGTATTAAAACGAGGAAACAGCATCCAGATCATCTACGGACCACAGGTTACGGTCTTAAAATCAGAATTAGAAGATTATTTAAAGACCAGAAAGGCGAAGAAAGAAATCAAGCAGCTGTTAAAACAAAATACACATTCAAAAGAAGAAAAACAGCAGGAAAAAATCTTTTGTCCGATCACGGGAACCGTTATCGAATTAGAACAGGTACAAGATGAGGCGTTTTCTGGTGGAATGCTTGGAGAAGGATTTGCGGTCGATCCAGAAGAAGGGAAACTATTCGCTCCGGTTGACGGAATCATTGCAGCAGTATTCAGAACAAAACACGCCCTTGCAATGCAATCAAAAGACGGAGCCGAAGTTTTAATACATATTGGCCTTGATACCGTAAAACGAGACGGCAAAGGCTTCCGAATGAAAATAGAAGCCGGACAGAAAGTAAAAAAAGGAGAACTTATATGTGAGTTCGACTTAGAAGATATGAAAGCAGATGGATACGTTATGACAACACCAGTGGTTATCAGCAATAATGAGGAATATGCGAGCATTGCCTTGGAACGCATTGGAGAGTGTAACGCAGGGGAAGAGATACTGACCCTCTACAAATAGGTAACTATAAAATTAAATATAGATACAATTCTTAAACTCAAAAAGAAGGAATGTCATGGATGATCCCCATCAGATCACAAAGACATTCCTTCTTTTTGCTTGCATACAAAAAACAGCCGTAGTAAAATAAATCCAATATGTTAACGAAAGAGAAGGATTGAAAAATATGAAAAGAGAACAGATCAAAGGATCAGTATTGCTATTACTGGCTGCCATCATATGGGGAATCGCATTTGTTGCCCAAAGTGTAGGGATGGAATACGTCGGTCCATTCACATTTAACTGTGTAAGAACATTGATCGGTGGAATCGTACTGATTCCATGCATCGCATTTTTAAATCATGGCAAAGCAAAGAAAAAGATGACATTGACAGAGAAAAAAAGACTGTTATTAGGCGGAATCTGCTGCGGAATTGCTCTGACAACAGGAAGCACCCTCCAGCAATTCGGAATCATGTATACAACCGTAGGAAAAGCAGGTTTCATCACAGCTTTTTACATCATCATCGTGCCAATTCTTGGAATGCTGTTAGGCAAAAAATGCGGGTTGTCTGTATGGATCAGTGTAGTGATCGCACTTGCAGGACTTTATTTCCTATGCATCACAGATGGATTTTCCATCGGAAAAGGAGATATCTACGTATTCTTATGCGCAATCGCATTTTCCATTCATATCTTAGTGATCGACTATTTCACACAGTTTAATGATGGTGTGAAAATGTCCTGTATCCAGTTCTTTGTCTGCGGGATCATCTGTTTCGTGCCGATGATGCTGTTTGAACATCCACAGATCAGTACGATCTTACTTGCATGGAAACCAATCTTATACGCAGGAGTGATGTCATGCGGAGTTGCTTATACACTGCAGATTGTGGGACAAAAACATATGAATCCAACAGTGGCCTCCTTGATCTTAAGTTTAGAATCCGTGACTTCTGTGATCGCAGGTTTTTTGGTATTACATCAGAATCTGAGCCAGAGAGAATTGATTGGGTGCGTATTGATGTTTGTTGCGATCATTCTGGCACAGCTTCCACAGAAAAAATAAGATTTTAGCAGCAGCCGGTATTTTACAGGGAATCTTGATTCTTGTAAGACTTGCAGTTCCGTCTTTTACAAATACAGGAACATCACAGGTACTTGATTTTATGTCATGGGCACCATTTACATTCTTACCAATCTTCATCGCGATCACAGCAGCAAAGCATTTTAAATGTAATGAATTTATCGCAGTATTATGTTGCTGTGCATTAGTAAGTCCAACATGGTCAGAGATGGCAGCAAAGATTGCAGATGGAGCAACGATTAAGTTCTTGTTCTTTAAATTATCAGAGACAACTTATACATCCTCTGTATTACCACCATTATTCCTTGTATGGATTTTATCTTATCTTGAAAGATTTGTAAGCAAACGTTTACATGAAAATATCAGACAGTTATTTACACCACTTATTTGTCTTGTAGTTATGGTTCCATTAACATTACTGATCATCGGACCAGTATCTCAGATCGTAGCCAATGGAATTGCGAATGGATTTAACTTCCTTGTAAGCCATGTGCCAGTTCTTGCAGCAGCTTTCGGAGTCTTCTTAAAATCAAGAAATAAAGAATTTAAAGGGGTTGCATTATCCGCAGGTATCACAGGAATTTTCGGAATTACAGAACCTACAATTTATGGTGTTACTCTTCGATTAAAGAAACCATTTGTTTGTGCATGTATCGGTGGAGGAGTTGGAGCAGTTGCATCTAGTTTCTTCCAGTCTCATTATTATGCATATGCAGGTCTTCCAGGATTATTAACAATCGTAAATGCGATCAGTCCAAAACAGCCATCTTCTTTTATCGGAGTCGTTGTAGGATGTGTGATCGCGATTGTCTTAACAATCGTATTGATCCAGATCGTTGGTTTTGAAGATCCAGAAGAGACAAATACAGAAGATGAAACTGAAACAATTGAAACAACAACAGAAAAAACAGCAAAAAAATCAAACGAAAGCACATTACGTGTTGACATTATGGCACCAATGAAAGGAGAAGTTCTTCCATTAAAAGAAGTTGAAGATCAGGTATTTTCAAGTGAACTTCTTGGAAAAGGTGTTGCGATCCGCCCAGCAGATGAAAAAGTGTATGCACCATGCGATGCGACAGTAGAAAGTATTTTTGACACAAAACATGCGATCGGATTAAAAACAGATAATGGTCTGGAAGTTATGATCCATGTAGGTCTTGATACCGTTCAGCTGGAAGGGAAACCATTTACATTAAAAACAAAAGTTGGAGATAAAGTAAAACAGGGAGATTTACTGTTAGAATTTGATGCCAAAGCGATTAAAGATGCAGGTTATTCTACAGTGACGCCAGTGATCATCACAAACCTTGAAGATGGGCAGGATATCCTTGCATATCCAGAAACCGAAAAAAATGTTGGTGATCAGTTATTTGCAGTGTTAGTATAAAATCAGACAAATAGAAAATAGGACAAATCAAAAATAAGAAAAGGAGAAGATCAGAATGAGTAAATTACCAGAGAATTTTTTATGGGGTGGAGCCGTTGCAGCTCACCAGTTTGAAGGTGGATGGAATGCTGGTGGAAAAGGACCAAGTGTTGTTGACGTGTTAACAGCCGGTGCACATGGTGTTCCAAGAAGAATCACAGATGAAATTGAAGAAAATGAATTTTATCCAAATCATGAAGCGATCGATTTTTATCATCATTATAAAGAAGATATCAAGTTATTTGCAGAGATGGGATTAAAATGCTTCCGTACATCCATCGGATGGAGCCGTATTTTCCCAAATGGAGATGATGAAGAACCTTGTGAAGAAGGATTACAGTTTTATGATGATATGTTTGATGAATTATTAAAATATGGAATTGAGCCAGTCATCACATTATCTCATTTTGAAATGCCTCTTCACTTAGCAAGACATTACGGTGGATTTAGAAATCGTAAAGTCATTGATTTCTTTGTGAAATTTGCTGAGACATGTTTCAAACGTTATAAAGGAAAAGTAAAATACTGGATCACATTTAATGAGATCAATAATCAGATGGATACAGCAAATCCTCTGTTCTTATGGACAAATTCAGGAGTCTTATTAACAGAAGATGACAATCCAAGAGAAGTGATGTTCCAGACAGGACATCATGAGCTGATCGCAAATGCACTTGCAGTAAAGAAATGCCATGAAATCTGTCCAGAAGCAAAGATTGGATGTATGATCTCTTGCGTTCCAATTTATCCTTATTCCTGCAAGCCAGCCGATGTTATGGCAGCACAGGAAGCAATGCATCAGAGATTTTTCTTCCCAGATGTATTCATGAAAGGAAAATATCCAACCTATGCATTAAATGAATTTAAACGAGAAGGATACAACATTGTTTTTGAAGATGGAGATGAAGAAATCTTAAAAGAAGGAACAGCAGATTTCCTTGCATTAAGTTACTATATGTCCACAGTTGTAAAAGCAGATGCAGTCAATGAAGACCTTGGAAAAGATGTATCCGGAGGACTTGCAAACTCCGTACCAAATCCATATGTAAGTGCAAGTGACTGGGGATGGCAGATCGATCCAGAAGGATTAAGATATTCTTTAAATGTTCTACAGGAACGTTACGACAAACCATTATTTGTGGTAGAAAATGGATTTGGAGCAATCGATGAGATCAAAGAAGATGGTACGATCGATGACCAGCCAAGAATTGAATATTTAAAGAGCCATATCGAAGCAGTCAAAGAGGCAGTTAACCATGACGGTGTAGAATTAATGGGATACACTCCATGGGGAATCATCGACCTTGTATCATTTACAACAGGAGAGATGAAAAAACGTTATGGTATGATCTATGTAGATCGTGATAACGAAGGAAATGGAACAATGGAACGAAAGAAAAAGAAATCTTTTGACTGGTATAAAAAAGTTATTGCTTCTAATGGGGAAGAGTCACAAAACTTGGAATCCAGTTTCCCTTAACAGGAAGCAACCTTTTGTAATTTCAATAGCCTTTGGTTGTATGGGATAGAAATAAGATCAGAACAAATATTTATTATAAGCCGAGGTCAACGATTAGCATATTTTAAGTGCGTTTTTTACAAATTCGCAGCGCCCTGTGGTTGATTGTCTGAACGCAGCTGTGGGCATTTTGGCTCGCAGCCAGAGAGTTATCAAAGGAACAGGCGCGGATAAGCGATTTGTAAAAAATGCTCTTAAAATATGCGTGTTGACCTCGGCTTATAATAAATATTTGTTCTGATCTTATTTCTATCTCATGCATCAAAGACTATATTAAATTCCAATTGACAAAACACCTTCGAATGTTATAAAATAAGTAACGTTAAAGGCATTGATGGTGCACAGTAAGAAGCTAAACAGCTTCCGAATTTCACACCGTAGCTGTATCTCTGAATGCGATGCAACACTAATTTTCACATCATGCATCAGTAGGAGATAACGGAGTCTGTCCGTTACGCAGAGACTTAAGTGCTTATGGTAATTAAGAAGACGTTTAACGATACCATAGGAATTAGGGTGGTACCGCGAGTATATACTAAGAACTCGTCCCTTTGCGGACGGGTTCTTTTTCTTTTGTCTAAATATATAGAGAAAAAGAAAAATGAACCTGATCCGAGAATATAGAAAAGATCAATAAAGGAGAACTAAGCAGATGAAAGAGAGATTAGAGGCAATCAAGAAAGCTGCCTTGGAGAAAATCGAACAAGCAGATGCAATGGACAGTTTAAATGATATCCGTGTATCTGTACTGGGTAAAAAAGGTGAATTAACTCAGGTATTAAAAGGAATGAAAGACGTAGCCAAAGAAGAACGTCCAATCGTAGGACAGATGGTGAACGATACCAGAGCAGTCATCGAAGATGCATTAGAAAAAGAGATGACATTATTAAAGAAAAAAGTCCGTGAAGAAAAGATGAAACGTGAAGTCATCGACGTTACATTACCTGGTAAGACTCATGAAAAAGGACATCGTCATCCAAACCAGATCGCTCTTGAAGATTTAGAGAGAGTATTTATCGGTATGGGATATGAAGTTGTGGAAGGACCAGAAGTAGAATACGATAAATACAACTTTGAAATGTTAAATATCCCTGCAAACCATCCTGCAAAAGATGAACAGGATACATTCTATATCAACAAAGATATCGTGTTAAGAACACAGACATCTCCAGTACAGGCACGTATCATGGAAACAGGACAGATGCCAATCCGTATGATCGCACCTGGACGAGTATTCCGTTCTGACGAAGTTGACGCAACACATTCTCCATCTTTCCATCAGGTAGAAGGATTAGTTGTAGATAAAGGAATCACATTTGCAGATTTAAAGGGAACATTAGAGCAGTTTGCAAAAGAATTTTTCGGACCAGACACAAAAGTAAAATTCCGTCCACATCATTTCCCATTTACAGAGCCAAGTGCGGAAGTAGACGTTACATGTTTCAAATGCGGTGGTAAAGGATGCCGTATGTGTAAAGGAAGCGGATGGATCGAGATCTTAGGATGCGGAATGGTTCACCCACACGTTCTTGAAATGTGCGGAATCGACCCAGAAGTATATTCAGGATTTGCATTCGGAATCGGATTAGAGCGTGTCGCATTATTAAAATACGAGATCGACGATATGCGTCTGTTATACGAAAACGACAAGAGATTCTTATCACAGTTCTAAGAAACGATAAGAATATTTCGAATAGAGAAGATAGAATAAAGGAGAATAAAAGTAATGGATACACCAATTTCATGGATCAAAGCTTATGTGCCTGATCTTGATTGCACACCACAGGAATATGCAGATAAAATGACATTATCTGGTTCCAACATGGAAAGTGTCACATATTTAGATAAAAACTTAGAAAAGATCGTAGTCGGAAAGATCGAGAAGATCGAGAAACATCCAGACGCAGATAAACTGATCATCTGTCAGGTAAATGTTGGAGATGAAACAGTTCAGATCGTAACAGGAGCACCAAATGTATCAGAAGGAGACTTAGTACCAGTTGTCTTAGACGGTGGACGAGTAGCCGGAGGACATGACGGTGGAAAGAATCCAGAAGACGGAATTAAGATCAAAAAAGGAAAACTTCGTGGAGTAGAATCTTTTGGTATGATGTGTTCTATCGAAGAACTTGGAAGTTCCAGAGACATGTACCCAGAAGCACCAGAATATGGAATCTACATTTTCAACAAAGATGTAAAACCAGGAGATGACGCAGTCGAAGCTTTAGGACTTCGCGATGCAGTTGTTGAATTTGAGATTACATCAAACCGTGTTGACTGCTTCAGCATGATCGGTATGGCAAGAGAAGCAGCTGCTACATTTAAGAAAGATTTCTTCCCACCAGTAGTTACAAAGACTGGGAATGACGAAGATGTTAATGATTACATCAAAGTAAGAGTGGAAGATGAAGACCTTTGCCCAAGATACACAGCAAGAGTTGTGAAGAATATCAAATTAGCTCCATCACCAGAATGGATGCAGAGAAGATTATCCGCTATGGGAATCCGTCCAATTAATAACTTAGTTGATATCACAAACTATGTGATGGAAGAATACGGACAGCCAATGCATGCATATGATCTTGATACAATTGCAAACAAAGAGATCGTTGTACGCCGTGCAAAAGCAGGAGATAAATTCACTACATTAGACGGTGAAGAAAGAACAATGGACGAAAACGTCTTAATGATCTGTGACGGAGAAAAAGAAATCGGTATCGCAGGTATCATGGGTGGAGCAAACTCTATGGTAACAGACGACATCAAGACATTATTATTCGAAGCAGCATGCTTTGACGGAACAAATATCCGACTTTCTTCTAAGAGAATTGGTTTAAGAACCGATGCATCTGGTAAATTCGAAAAAGGATTAGACCCAGAAAATGCAATGGCAGCGATGGATCGTGCATGCCAGCTGATCGAAGAATTAGGAGCAGGAGAAGTTGTTGGAGGAGCCGTTGATGTTTATCCAAATCCAGTGAAACAGATTCGTCTTCCATTAGAAGTAGACAAGATGAACGCCCTTCTTGGAACAAATGTATCCAAAGAAGAAGTCTTAGAATATTTCAAAAGAATCGAACTTGGATACGATGAAGCAACAAACGAAGTCATCGTACCATCCTTCCGTCAGGACCTTCACCGTATGGCAGACCTTGCAGAAGAAGTTGCAAGATTCTATGGATATGACAATATCCCAGTTACATTACCAAACGGAGAATCCACAGCCGGTAAGAAACCATTCAAGATCCGTGTCGAAGATGTCTGCAGAAATGTAGCAGAACAGAATGGATTCTGTGGTGGAATGACATATTCTTTTGAAAGTCCAAAAGTATTTGATAAATTATTATTACCAGCAGATGCAAAAGAACGTCAGGCAATCGAGATTTCAAACCCATTAGGAGAAGACTTCAGTATTATGAGAACAATCTCCTTAAATGGAATGTTAACATCTCTTGCTACAAACTTAGCACACAGAAATAAAAATGTAAGATTATATGAATTTGGAAACATCTACATTCCAAAAGCATTACCATTAACAGAATTACCAGATGAAAGAATGCAGATGACACTTGGAATGTACGGAGAATGTGACTTCTTCACATTAAAAGGTGTTGTAGAAGACATGCTTGATTCCTTAGGATTAAGTGGAACATCTGAATATACACCAACAGCAGAACATACATTCTTACATCCAGGAAGAGCCGCAGATGTGACAATTGATGGAGAAAAGATCGCCTACATCGGACAGATCCATCCAGAAGTTATGGATAACTACAACATGAAAGGCGAAGTCTATGTAGCAGTCATCGACATGCCAACATTAGTACCAAAAGCAACCTTTGACCGCAAATACGAAGGAGTAGCCAAATTCCCAGCAATGAAACGTGACTTAAGTATGGTTATGAAGAAAGACATCTTCGTTGGACAGCTTGAGAAGATCTTCAAAGAAAAAGGTGGAAAACTTCTCGAATCCTACGAATTATTCGATGTCTACGAAGGAGACCAGATCGAAAAAGGATACAAATCCGTAGCATACTCCTTAACATTCAGAGCAAAAGACCGTACATTAGAAGACGCAGAAGTATCTAAGATCGTTGAGAAGATTCTTGATGAACTTAAGAAATTAGGCGTTGAATTACGTGCTTAATTGCGATTAAAAAACAAGATAAAGTGAGAATAAAAATCCCTTGGCAGGTAATACTGTCAGGGGATTTTTGCTTTGATGGAAAATATAATTTATAAAGCAAAATTGGAATTTAAGATCAATTGTGTTAATATAAAAATAAAAGAAATGAAACGAGGTGGCAACAACATGGGAATTTATCTAAACCCGCCGGCAGATGGTTTTGAAGATATTTTAAAAGATGATATCTATGTAGATAAAACACAATTAATCGCATATACCAATCAGGTTTTAGGAACATCAAGAAAGCTTACATGCTTCAGCAGACCAAGAAGATTCGGAAAATCTTTCGCAGCCCAGATGTTAGTCGCTTACTATTCAAAAGGCACAAAATCTGAGCATTTATTTAAAGATTTAAAGATTGCAAAAGATATAGAAGAAAAAAGTCATTACAAACAATATTTAAATCAATATGATGTCCTATTCTGGGATATGACATGGTTTATTACGAATGCCCAGAATATCGAAGATACCGTAAAAGATCTTCAAAGAAAAGTTATCTATGAATTAAAAAGAGAATTTCCAGACTGTATAGAACAGGAAACAACAGCACTCCCAGAAGCACTCTTACAGATCAGCGCGATCGCAGGCCGAAAGTTCTTTATTATTATTGATGAATGGGATGCATTATTTCGAGAAGCCAAAACAGATCAGAGATTACAGGAAGAATATATCCAGTTATTAAGAGGATTATTTAAAGGGGTACAGGTTTCAAGATTCCTAAGTGGAGCCTATATGACAGGAATTTTGCCAATCAAAAAATATGGCACACAATCAGCATTAACTGATTTCTACGAATACACCATGCTGGAACCAGGACCATTAGCAGAATTTGTAGGATTTACAGAACAAGAAGTCAAAGATTTATGCAAAGAACAGCAAATCGATTTTGAGCAGGCAAAAAAATGGTACGATGGATACTGCTTCGGACAGACAGGGCATATTTATAATCCGAATTCTGTAATGAAAGCGATATTTAACAAACGATTCAGCAACTACTGGACCCAGACAGAGACATATGAATCATTACGAGTTTATATTGACTTAAACTTTGATGGTTTAAAAGATATGCTAGTAGATCTGATAGGAGAAAAACACTGTCGAATCGATACCGGATCATTTCAAAATGATATGATATCATTGAAGAATAAAGATGATGTGTTAACATTACTGGTACATTTAGGATATTTAGCGTATGATATTGATCGAAAAGAAGTCTATATTCCAAATGAAGAGATCCGACAGGAATTTATCAGAGCGATTAAGAATGGGAAAAGACAAGAATTAGTCAAAGCAATTGAACGTTCAGACCAATTATTGGATGCGACACTTCACATGGATGAAGAAACAGTAGCAGAAATCATACAAGAAGTACATTTATCAAACACCACACCTCAATTTTACAATAATGAACAGGCACTTAGATCTGTTGTGATCATGGCATACTTAAGCAGTATCGATCACTATATGAAATTTGAGGAATTAGCAAGTGGAAGAGGATATTGCGATATTTTGTTTATCCCAACAAAAGACTCAAAAAAACCAGCATTGATCATTGAATTGAAATGGGATAAGAAAGCAAAAAAAGCAATCGAACAGATCGAAGAAAAGCAATATGTGAATAGTCTGGAAAAGTTCAAATATCACGGAGATGTTTTATTGGTAGGAATCAGTTATCGGATAAAAAATGAGAAACACGATTGTAAGATAAAGAAAATAACAGTGTAAATGTGGAGAGAAATCCCTTGGCAAGCAATAATGCTAGGGGATTTTTATTGCTATTATAATATAAAAAGAAAATATTCCAGCTTTGACTGAATTTATATAGTATAGTATAGATAAAATAACGATAAGGAGAAAAACAAGAATGAAAAAAACTACAAAAATCATACTAAGTATATTACTGCTCATCATAATAGCAATTATAGGGCTATTAGCCGCTTTCTTTATACAATCAGGCGATGAAAACTTAGATGGCGCACCACCAAAAGAACTAACAAAAAAATACGAACTATATGCCAAAGACGTAAACTGGAACAACATCATCATCAACAAACAAGATGAATACGTAAAAGAAAACGAAAAAAACAAAAACTACGAACAAGGAATCGGATTAGCAGTCTGCCAACACGTAAAATATTACTACGTATCAAAAGATATAATACTAGTAAACAACAATAAAGGCTATATCGCTATAGATACAACAAAAGATAAAATTTCAAAACCAACCAAAAATAAAACAAAATTTATAAACCAGGTCAAAAAACAATACAAAATCAACAAGATAAAATGGATCAGAGCAAGAGCCTACTTTGAAGAAATGGATCGATCAGAATAAAGATTGGAATTCAATAAACTATAAATAAATTTTTAAAAGTAAATGTCAATACACTAAATTAAAGAATAGAATTATATTCATCCACAACCTAAGGCAATGAAACTTTTATTCAAAAAATTATTGTTTTTCAATAATTTTCATGCTACAATAATCTTGAAATTATCGAAAAACAATAATTGGAGGTGGATAGGATGAAATCAAATATCAACAAACTAATCCTAATCGAAGTCATCGCAGGAATCCTTCTAGCATTTATCGCAAGCAAGATCCTGCACCTGACAGCAGCACTGCAGATCATGTACTTACCATTTGAACTCATAGGAAAAGGACTAAGATTTTTATCCCTAAGTTCAGCAATAGGAAATGTTATCGCGATCATCATCTACGCAGTCATTTCCCTGATACCAGCAATCTACGTGATCTATCAGAGAAAAACAGGAACAAAACGCAAAGAAGACATCCTGCTTGTTGCATTCACAGGACTATTATTTTATTCCCTGTATATGTTCATCAATCCAGGGCTGATGTATCAGAGAATGCCGGAGATTTTTTCAATGGACCAGAGAAGTCTTGTTGCAATGAAAATTATTTATGCATTCATCATTTACAGTGTCCTGATCATGTGGTTGATCATGAAAGCGATCCGTTTTCTTGGAGATGACAGCCAAAAGAATTGGAAAAGCCGCTTATACTTTGGAATGAAAGGACTGATCGCTGCGTTAATCAGTTATTACATACTTTTGATCACATATGCAAAGACATTCGAATTGCTTCATAAAGGTGGAGATAAATTAAAGAATATATCTTCCGTAGAATGGTTCAAGTCGATCCTGCAGCTGCTCCCAGTTATTTTGACGGTTCTGTTATTTATCAACATCATTCATGTAGTAAAAGCAATCGAAGATCATAAGGAAAAGCAGCAAATGACAGCAGTAGCAAGACTTGCGAATGTAGCAAAAATGACAGCAGTAGTTACAGTTATATCAGACTTTATTTTAAATTTCTATCAGTTTTTACTTGGAGCAAGCTTACAGAATGTAAATGTTACATTTGCACCAGACGTATCCATGGAACCGTTGATCATAGCATTTGGAGCATTGATCTTCCATGAATACTTCAAGCGGACCAAACAGCTAAAAGAAGAAAATGACCAGTTTATATAGAAGGAATGATACTTATGGCAATTAAAATACATTTGGATGACATCTTAAAAGAACGGAATATGACGTCCAAAGAATTATGTAAAAAAGTCCATATTACAGAAGCAAACCTGTCAATTCTAAGAAGCGGCAAGGCAAAGGGAGTGCGTTTTTCAACGATCAATAAGATCTGTTATTACCTTCAGTGCGATGTCGGGGATATCTTGAAATTTGATGGGAGATTGGAGGAAGAAGATGAGTAGGAGAATCAGAAAAACGGGAGTACTGGCAATAGCTGTGATGCTGGCAGCAACTTTGCCAGGATGCAGTCTTGCAAAGAAAAATGAAGATGGAACGGCAAAGAAAAAACTGTATGGTGCGTATGCAATCGTAGGAAAAGGTCTTGGTGATCCAGAGATTGAAGGAACGGTCATAGGGCAGAAAGATAAAAAAGGATTTGTTCATTTTAAAAAGGTAAAGGGATATTTCTTTATTAATAAATATGATAAAAAAGAAGGTGTGATCAGCATGGATGGTGATCCACAACTGACTCATTTTTCAGGCAGCTCTTATATGAAAGATTATGAGACTGGAAAAGAACAAAAGGGAGATAAGTCATGTAAGGCGACTCTCTATGTTCAGGAAAGAAAAGGAATTACAAGAGTACAGATTGGAAGCGTGTATGAAAAAGCAGATGGAACATTTTATCTGGAACCATCTAAATTTTCTCAAATGCAGGATTTTGATAAAGGGGCTGGAATCGAAGAAACTTTCTCTGTAGATACAGAAGATGGAAAGATGACATACGGCGTACATTTTAAAGCAGACCGTGCAGTTAAGAAAATCCAGATCATCGAAATGAACCAAGATGACATAAAAATCAAAAAAACAGACTACATTTCACCAAAAATGAAGCAATATCAGATGCAAAAAGACACAGCATATGTTATCATAAATGAACAACTGATCGGTATGAAAGGTCAAACGATCAACAGACAGAAGATACATTCAGCAAAGAAGAATTTCACATATGAATGGAAACAGCTTGGAGATGATGGAGTGTTGACACCGACAGGTTTGAAATTTAGAAAGTAAAGCCAGGAGGATAATTTGAAACATGAAAGATAAAAGAGAATCGTTTAACAGCAGGTGGGGATTTATCCTCGCCTGTATTGGTTCAGCAGTCGGTATGGGAAACATATGGATGTTCTCAACAAGGGTATCTCTATATGGAGGAGGCTCATTTTTGATCCCATATTTCTTGTTTGTGATCATAATCGCATCTACCGGGGTTATCGGAGAGATGAGCTTTGGACGTGCGGCAAGATCAGGACCAGTGGATGCATTTGGTATGGTTTGTGAGAAGAAAGGAAAGAGAAAAGCAGGAGAGAGACTTGGAATGATCCCTGTTTTTGGATCACTTGCTATGGCAATCGGTTATACCGTTGTGATGGGCTGGATCTTAAAATATGCAGTTGGAACTTTCACAGGGGCAACACTTGCGCCAAAGACGGTCGATGAATTTGCCGGACGTTTTGGAACGATGGCTTCATCATTTGGAAATAATATCTGGCAGATATTTGCACTGCTTTTGTGTATGATCATCTTGATGTTTGGCGTTGGGGCAGGAATTGAGAAGGCAAATAAGATTTTAATGCCAGTCTTTTTTGTCTTATTTGTGATCCTTGGAATTTATGTAGCTTTTCAGCCAGGGGCAGCGGCAGGATATCACTATATTTTCCGTATTGATAAAGCGGCACTGCTAGATCCAAAGACATGGATCTTTGCGCTAGGGCAGGCATTCTTCTCTTTATCTGTCGCAGGAAATGGAACATTGATCTATGGATCGTATTTATCAGATGAAGAAGATATCCCTTCATCTGCAGCAAGAGTTGCATTTTTTGATACAGTCGCAGCGATGCTTGCAGCACTTGTGATCATTCCGGCTATGGCAACAACTGGAGCAACGCTGGATCAGGGAGGTCCAGGGCTATTATTTATCTATCTTCCGAACCTGATCAGCTCCATGCCAGGAAGTACGATCATCGCGATCATCTTCTTTGTTGCAGTCCTTTTTGCAGGAATGACGTCATTGATCAATCTCTACGAAGCACCAATTGCAACCGTACAGGAGAAACTTCACGTAGGAAGAAAGACTGCCTGTGTGATCATCGCAGTAATCGGTGTAATCGTATCTTTATTGATCCAGGGCATCGTTTCTGACTGGATGGATATCCTATCTATTTACATCTGCCCGCTGGGAGCAGGACTAGCAGGAATCATGTTCTTCTGGATCGCAGGAAAGAAATATGTAGAAACACAGGTAAACAAAGGAAGAAAAACAAAATTTACGAAGATGTATTATCCAATCTGCAAATATATTTATGTGCCAATCTGTATTTTGGTATTGGTGCTGGGGATTGCGTTAGGTGGAATTGGATAATGGACTGAGAATAATCGTAGTTAAAACGTATCTAAGATATAGTTTCACTACGATTATTTTTCTATGCAAAAGTAACTAAAAAAATAATTGTAATTATGATAGAAGTATGTTAAACTGAAACTAGTTAAAAATTAAGTTATAAAGAAAGAGGGATATTAAAATGGAAAGATTGACAAACGTAGAAGAATTAATGATGAGATGTATATGGGGCTATGGAGAAGAGATGCTATTTTTACAGATGGGAGATGAGTTAAAGAAGAAATTTAACAAAGATTACAAGAGAACCAGTATTAGAACCTATCTATTTCGACTGGAAGACAAAGGCTATATCAAAGTAGAGAAAAAAGGAAGAAAGGCTTATATCTATACACTGATCAGCAAAGAAGAATATAAGAAAGAAAAGGCAGCTGATATGTTAGATATATGGTTTGATGGGTCAACAAGAGAACTCTTCAGCGCATTAGGAGAAAAGGTGCCAACAGCGGAGAAAAAAGAATTGACGGATATATTGGAGGAGATGGAGTTTGAGTAGAATAATACCAATTGCTACTTATTTAATATTAAGTTTATTAACTGGAACGGTCCTGTATGTTGTATGGAAATTGATCGGTCATTGGATTGAAAAAAGAGGCTATGTAGATATTAACTATTGGATATGGAAGATTGTATTATTAGCATTTTTATGTCCGATACCATTTGGGGTTATATTAAAAATGCGAAAAAAAGGATTGTATGGATTTAGTTTCTGGCAGACGAAAACAATCAGCATAATGATTGCGATTTTATGCAGTATATGGATCATAGGAACGATAATATATACAATAAAATATATTAGAAAACACGTTAAGGTTCATAAGATGATCAGTAAGACAGGATATGAAGATTTTGAACTGACAGATAAGATAGAAGAATATTGCAGCAAGTTACAGATTCATAGAAATGTCAAGGTAATGAACCTGGAATTTATGGAAATTCCAATGGTCTATGGACTGCTAAATCCCAAGATTCTTATGCCAAAGAAAAAATATAGTGAACAAGAACTTGAGATAATCTTGCTACATGAATTAGTACATCATAAGCATCATGATTTATTTTGGAAACAGTTATTTCAGATTATTCGATGTATTTACTGGTTTCATCCTGCAATGAAAGATATTTTGAAACAACTAGATCAATGGGGTGAAACGTCATGTGATATGACAGTTAGTAAGAATATAAAAAGTGTAAAAGAATATTTTCGTGTGATCATAGAAATGGCAGTGGACACACCAGAATATGATGTGTATATGGCAGGGTTATGTGAAGGAACAGAAAATATTAAACTGAGAATGCTGAGAATGAAAGCGTATATGAGCAAAAAACCACTGAGAAGAATGGTTTCAGTTGGTGTGATGCTTGGAATCGCAGGGGTTAGTACAGCTACAGTGATGGCATCATCAGTTGGGGTTGCCAGAGGGTATAGTTATATTGCAGATGAGACTGTGGAAGATAAAAATGCAGGAAAAGATATTCCAATAGAGGAGAAATCTGAGAAAAACAAGAAAATTAAAGATGATAATAACAAGATTATAAAATTAAAAGAAAAGATATCACAAAAAAATAATATGGTAGCATTTGAATATAAACTTGAAGCTGAAAACAGAATAGAAAGTCAGAAAGTATATATAAAAAAAGGAACTTTTGTAGAATTTGCTGTAAGTTCTGGAAAAGAGGAGGATGGAGATAGTAAAGATATGGAAGTAGGAATTATTGATGAAGATAAAAATGCAAGATATATAGATAATAGATGTGATTTGATACATAATTTTAAAATAAATAAAACTGGATATTATAGGATATATATAGAGAATTATGGAGATAAAATTATACAATTAGCAGGTATATGCAGTTTAGAAACGGAGGAGAAATTAAATGAAGAAAATAATTAGTATGATAATGTTGATAATTAGTGTTTTTGCAACTACTTTTCCTTTTTTGTTCATACTTATAAGCGTAAAAATACAAGATATTTTACAGCATATAATATGCTTGGAAAAGGAAATGCTACAGTAAATAATTCTAGATTTAGTAATTTTTCAGGTTGGTTAGATTTGGCTGGAATGAAAATTACATCAGCTTATATAATTCAATAAATAGGAATTATATATTAGTGAAATAGTATTGGTATTCTGGTAGATTAAAAACAATATGTCAGAATTAAGTATATCAGAATGCCAATATTAATTATTTGAAAAATGCTATTTACTGTTAAAAATTATAGAGGAGATTATGCATGAAAAATAAAAAAATTCTTTTTTCTTTTATTATAATATCTATATTGGCATTTAGTTTAGAAGTAAAAATGAACAATTGTATTTTGAGGCAAGAAAAAAATTCTTCGATAAGAAGTTCATATGATAAAAAGCACACTATGGAAATAAAGTTGAAACCAAAAAAGTCATTGGCAAAAGATATGGGAATTCTTTATACAGAAGAAGATAGAAATAAAATTGTAAAGATTTTGTGTAAAGAGTCGGGAATTTTGTTAGTAGAAATGAATGAGTATGATAACTTGAAATATGATTTACCAACAGGAGAATTAAGAGATAATCAGAGTAAACGGCAAAAAATAATGTCGGGGAATCCAAACTTTGGATATAGTTATTTAGTAAAAGTGGAAAAAGGTGAATGGTATGATTTTAAGGTATTACCCAAAGCTGAAAATTTAATATTAAAAGCACAGTTAATAAATGATGATGTAAAAAAAATAAATAGTTCTGGTACATATTTGCAAGGAGGAAAAGGAAAAGTAGACGAAAAAATAATCAATTTGGATAGAAAACAAGATTTTAATATAGGAATATTAACGAATAATTCGAAGAAAGAGAAGGTGTATGTAAAAATTTTAAAGAAAAAAGGAAATAGATGGATAAAAGAAAAAGAGATGAAAGTTGTTACAAATGAAAGATGTTCATATTCAAATATGGGAAAAGGAAAATATAAATTGGTGGTAAAGGCTTCAAAGGATGTTATTTATGAAATGATTATTTTATAAATGAGATAGCCCTAAGGTTTTGTAAATCTCTGTATATTTTTATTGAAGTATGATTGTATAAAATAAAAAAGGGGTAATGCCATATGAACAATTAAAAAATCCATGTAATACAAAAGACCCCCATCTTCAGCTATCTGTAATATACAGATACAAGTATCACATGGATACAATAATGATAGCAGATAACAAAAGAAAATAAAACAACGAAAGGATAAAAGATTATGAAATTAAAACAATTTGTAAATAAAGCAGCAAGTATTGCAATGTGTGCTATGATTATTGGAACTACTGCAGTGTCAGTAAATGTAAAGGCAGATACAAAAGTAGCAGAAGAAAGTACGGAAGCACTGGATACCCATGAGGATGATGGTGTTGCAGGTATTTTAGAGAAAGATGACTTTGAGACACCCGAAGAATATCAAAAGTATTTAGAGACTCATTCAAAAGTGGAGACACAGCAAAGTCGTGCATAGGCTAATAAAAATGTTAGTGCAGTTGCCACATTAAGATATAAAATCCAAGGTTTAACAAGCAGTGCAGCAATACAGAAAACATATATTGGTTCAACCTATATTTATGTAATTCAGAGAAGTGGATCAAATGCAATACTGTCAAGATGTAAAATTGATGGTAAGATTGCAAAATATCAGGATCGTATGACATTAAAAAACTTTGGACATGGGCAGACATTAGAGTGGTTTGAATATAATTCAAAGCCGTACTTTTGGGTAACATGTAAAGCAAATGAAGCTTATGATATTAAATGGGGAACTCAAATTGGAAGATTACAATATGAGGCTGGAAAAAGTATAGATTATACAGAAATTCCGAGATTTTCACATTTGAGTTATGCAAATAAAAGTGGAAGTTCTATTGGTGAAGTAAAACGTGTAGATGCGGCACTTTCTAGTGATAGAAAAAAAGTATTTTTCTGGGTTATGGATAATACAGGAGAAATTCAATATAGTTTTTATAATGCAGAGAAATTAAATAAAGAACTAGATAAAAAAGAATCTCAGGATTCTAAATTTGTACCATGTAAATCAAGTGCAGTAAAGGCAGCTTGTTATGGATTATTTACACAATCAGGAAGTAACAGAGTATTACCAAATGGATCATGTCAGGGGTTAGAACTTTCTAATGGAGATTCTATCTATGTTATTGGCGGAGGTGTAGGAGATAAACCTAAAATTGCAAAATTAACAGGTAGTGGATCAAACTATAAATATTCATGCTTAGCTACAACTTCAAACAGTAATTTTGGCAATGGGACTGAGGCAGAAGGAATTCAGATAAAAGGAGACTATTTATACTTTGGGGTGAGTGATAAAACAAGTAGTGACCGTTCTTGTATTTACTCTATCCCTAAGAGTGTATTTTAGGTACAATAATTATAGAACTAATAATGATTCAAAAGTAAAGGAGGTAGCAAGATGGTAAGAAAACGTATTGTGTCAACAGTTATGAGTCTTATGATGGCAGCAACGGTACTGACAACAGTTCCAACAACTAATAACGTAAAGGCAGCAGAAGCAACGCAGGGAGATTATACTTATCAGGTAGAAACACAGGCAGGAAAGCAGTATATTACCTTGACAGATTACAAAGGAAAAGAGGAGAAGATCACACTTCCAGAAGAAATCAATGGAATTGAAGTAACATTTGTTCAGGCTGGATTTGGTAAGAATTCAAACTTAAAAAGTATTACATTTTCAAAAAATATGCAGAAAAATTTAGCAGCATTCAGTGATATTTCAACATTAGAGGAAATTCAGGCATCAAAAGACAATACAGCATATCAGACAGAAGATGGAATTCTTTATACAAAAGGTAAAAAAGAACTGCTTGTTTATCCAAAGTCTAAAAAGACAGAGACATATATCATGCCATCAGAAGTGGAAAAAATCGACGATTATAACTATGTCCTGACACATTTAAAATACTTAAAGAATCTTATCTTTTCAAAGAATCTAAAAACAATTCCAGAATGCTCAGAGAGCAGTATGGAAAGTGTAGTTATTCCTGATCAAGTGAAAAGAATAGAAGAAAGTACATTTTTAGGATGTGAAAACTTAAAGAAAGTAACATTTGGAAAGAATGTAACATTCATCGGAGATGGAGCATTTGCACAATGTAAAGCGTTAAAAACAATCAAATTACCGAAGAACCTGAAAGAAATTGATGACGTTGCATTTGTGGCTACATCCTTAAAAGAAGTGACAATTCCTAATTCTGTTGTGAAAATAGGGAGAACTGCATTTGATAAAAATGTAAAATTAAAGAAACCAGCATATTTAAAGAAGATAAAAGACGGCAGTGTCGTTTATTACGAAGCAAGAGCCACAGTCAAAGCATCTGGCAAAAAAGCGGTTACATACAAAGCATCAAAAATCACAAAGATCAAAGCAAAAACAAGCAAAGTAACGATCAAAAAAGGAAAGACAGCAAAACTTCAGACAAGAGTCTATATTTCCAAGAAACTGAAAAAAGGATACTTAGATCCAGAGATTTTAAAATTCACAACATCCAATAAAAAAGTAGCGAAAGTATCCTCAAAAGGAACAATCAAAGGTTTGAAAAAAGGAAAAGCAACGATCACAGTCAAACTTCGTACAACAGGAAAGACATATAAAGTGAACGTGAAAGTAAAATAAGAAACAATAAAAAGTAGATACATGGTGGGACAGGGCATTCCTTAAGATGGGGGGTGCCCTGAATTTATTTGTGGAAAGTTGACATAAAAGATCGATATTTATAAAATAAAGAATGAAAATAACCCGATACAACAAAGGAGAAACCAAACAATCATGCCAGGATACATTTTACATTTGACGGCTGCCCAGATGTTTCTAAAAACACAAAAAGGACAGGAACTTTTAAAGACCGAACAAGATAAAAATGATTTTCTCATTGGAAATCTGCTTCCAGATACAACAAAGATCAAAGCAAAATCCCATTTCAGAGATCCAAAATACAACGATCGCATGGTAGAATACCCGGAAACAGACTGGTTTATCAAAAAATACAAGGATCTTCTGTCAAACAGCAGTGTGATCGGTTATCTTTTTCATCTCTACATCGACCGAAGATTTTTCAAAGATTATATGCCGAAGATCGTAGAGTTTCGAAATGAACAAGATGAGAAAGAAGAAAGAAGAGATCTGGTAAAGAATGTCTTCTTAAAACGAACAGGACAAAGATTGTCAAAACAGGATTTTTTCTCAGAGAAATACTACTATGGGGACTATACAAAGATGAATACTTATCTTGTAAACCGCTATCAGATTCCAACGACACTTGATCCTGATATATCTAATCCGGGAATTGCCGAAGTCGATTATGAAGACGTAAAGCAGGTATTGAAAGAATTAAAAGGATATCTGAAAGTACCAGAAGATGCAGTGAAGGAAGTTAAGGTTTTTCGTGTGCAGGAATTGCTGTTGTTTCTGGAAAATGCAGTGAATGAGTTTTGTGTATAAATTAAAGATAATAAACAGATTCGAGAAAACTGTTCAATATATAACAAAAAAGTTGCGAATATTACAAAAATATGACATAATACCATAGAAAAAACTTTATGGAGGACAACATGATGAAAACTGTAAAGGAAATTGTAAAGAGGGAACGTCAAAAGAGAAGAAGACGTGTGGGGATTATGATCGTATTGATCGCTTTATGTGCAGTAGCAATTTTCTTTGGAACAAAAGCTTATCACAACTATAAAGAAGAACAATTCTTTAAAAGTGTAAAAGAAAAGGAAATCAAAGTAACTCCAAAAAGCATAACGCACAAAGAGACAGATATCTTTACGCAAAGTTATCAAAAAGAAACGGATGATCAGCTGAAAGCATTAAAGAAGGACAAGAATTATACCTTTAATAAGCCATTGATCGTCTGGAATGCATATGGAACATACACGACATCTTTGTACTATTACGCAAAAAATGATCGTGCATCCTATGCGGTATGTACAGTAGAAGCCAGCGAGGCAGGAGCAAATGCATACAAACGAACACTAAAATCAGTATCTAGAAAGAAATATGTGACAACACACGAATACCAGATCAAAGGACTTGTTCCAGGTGCAAAGAACAAGATCACAATGCAGTTTTTTAACAAAGATGGAAGAGCTGTTGGCAAGACGCATTTTTATGTGACAGCACCGAAAGATGAGGTTATTCCTGCGATTCTTAAGAAGAACACAGGAACAAGCAAAGCAAAGATGAGTGATGGGCTGTTTTGTCTGTTTGGACATGACAAAGCAAATGTATCAAATATCTATCTGTATGATAATAATGGGGTAAGCAGAGGAAGAATGCCTTTGAATAAATATCGTACAGACCGCTTTTTATTTATCAAAGGACAGCTGGTATATTCTTATGCTTATAATAAGATTGCATTTACAAACAGACTTGGAAGAGTAACAAGAACGATTGATATTGGAAATTATAAATTTCATCATGATTTCAGATATGATAAGAAACATGACAAGATCATCTGTCTTGTAAATAATCTTGACAAAGACACGATTGAGGATACGATCGTACAGGTTGATGTGAAAACAGGAAAGACAACACAACTGTTTGACTGCGAAAAGATTTTACCATTAATGAGAAAACTGGCAGTGCAGAGAAAAGGTGGGAAAAATACGTATGGAGGAACCGAATTAGATTGGATCCATATAAATTCCTTTGATTTCCTTGATGATGGAACTTTGCCAAAAGGACAGTATTATCTATATATGTTTAACAACTATTATGGTAGAGCAGCATCTATCCCGAAATTTGACTGGAGCATGTATCCAAACGTAGGAAACTTCAAAAAAGGAACATCTTATTATTCAAAATTCCTGATAGATGAAAAAGCAAGAACATATAAATTGGCACAACAATTTACACTTCCATATTCTGCAATTGTAAGCAGTGTACAGCATTTAGGAGGAAATATTCCATTTAGCAGTGGAATGAGTAAGACTTTTGGAGAGTATGATAAAGATGGAAAACTTATTAAGTCATTTGAGTATGAGGCAAATAAATATTCTTATCGAGTTATGAAGTATGATTTTTAAAATACAGTAGACTTTTGAGTATAAATAGAACATGAAACAGAAAGATAGGGTGTGAAAAACGAATTCCATTGACGGATTTTTTGCAAAACGCTGATCCGCCAACACTCCTGGCACAACTCGCTTCGCTCAAACAGTGCCCCGTGTTGGCTGCGATTTTTCAAAAAATCCTATGGAATTCTATCATTTCACACCCTTTCTTTCTGTTTCATGTTCTATTTATACCAGAAGGCTGTGATGATTTTAAATAAAGATTTTCATATACGGATGGGTGCTGAATACTGGTCGTAGGATTTCAATATAGATTTTGACAAACAGCTCTTAAAAATGCGGAGTTGCTACCGAATCATACAAAAGATTTCTTTTTATTTTATTTCTCTCATATACATCAAAGACTATATCAAATCAACAGTTGACAACCCCTACCTAGGTTTATAAAATGAAAAAGGTATATTTTTAGGTAAGGAAAATAAAGATAGAAAAGAGATGTATACAAAAAATTATGAAACAAAGACGTTTTACAAACAAAAAGCTGATCGCGCTTATGCTTCCTTTGGCGGTGGATCAGCTTTTGAATTCGTTTATGGGTACGGTGGATACTCTGGTAGTCAGTAATTTGGGGTCGGCGGCGATTTCGGCGGTTAGTTTGGTGGATTCCATCAATATTTTAGTCGTGCAGGCGTTTTTTGCGTTGGCTTCTGGTGGTACGGTTGTTTGTTCTCATTATCTTGGGTGTGAGAAGAAGGAGAGAGCAACGAATGCAGCCAGACAGCTGGTGTTTATTACGTTGGCTTTGTCGTTGATCATTGCGATTGCTTGTCATTTATTTAGTGATCAGATCCTTGGTGTGATCTTTGGTAAAGTAGAGCCGGCGGTTATGGAGAATGCGAAGAAGTATTTCTTCTTTTCAGCAATGTCTTATCCATTTATTGCATTGTATGATGACGGAGCTTGTATTTTGAGGGCACAGGAAAATAGTAAACTTCCGATGCAAATCTCTTTTGTAGCTAATGGGATCAATGTTGTATTGAATCTGGTGTTTGTGTGGGTATTTCATTTTGGTGTGGCAGGATCATCTGCTGCTACGATGATCGCAAGAGCTTTTGCGATGGTTGCGGTATTATATAAATTAAGAAATCCGAAAATGGAAGTACAGCTTAGAGATTATTTTTCTATCCGTCCACAGTGGGAAGAAATCAAAAGGATCTTACACATCGGTGTTCCATCAGGAATTGAAAATGGAATGTTTCAGTTTGGAAAGCTTGCGATCCAGTCGACGGTTTCTTTGATGGGAACGGCGGCGATCGCGGCGCAGGGAATGACGAATATCATTGAAAATTTAAATGGGATCATGTCGATCGGAATGGGAATCGGGCTGATGACAGTTGTTGGTGAGTGCCTTGGTGCTGGAGAAAAAGAAGAGGCTGTCTATTATATAAAGAAGATTTCCATTGCAGCGGAAGTGGTGCTGATCATCACATGTCTTTTGATGTTTGGACTGACTTATCCGATCACGTATTTTGGAGGTATGGAACCAGAGAGTGCGAAACTTTGTATTTTCATGGTAACGTGTATTACGATCGTAAAACCGATCGTGTGGATCATGGCATTTATCCCGCCATACGGATTCAGGGCTGCTGGTGATGTCAAGTTTACAATGACAACATCTATGCTTTGCATGTGGCTTTGCAGAGTTGTACTTGCGATGGTACTTGCAAGAGTATTTCATATGGGACCAATTGCGGTATGGATCGGAATGTTTACGGACTGGATGATCAGGGCAATTATTTACATGGTACGATTTAGAAATAGAAAGTGGCTTGATCATCAGGTGATCTGATGTTCGTTGCGGATGATGCCGCTTCGTGTTATACTAAAATGTATTTGAATATTTGAAAAATAAAGAAATATTATAGAAGGGATCAAAAAAGATGAAAGTATCAGATTTTACATTTGATTTACCAGAAGAACTGATCGCTCAGGACCCTCTTGAGGATAGATCAAGTTCCAGATTATTAACATTAGATAAAAATACAGGAGAGATCGGACACGATGTCTTTCACAATATTGTAAATTATTTAAAACCAGGAGATTGTCTTGTATTAAATAACACAAAGGTTATTCCTGCAAGACTGATCGGAGCGAAAGAAGAAACTGGAGGAAAAGTCGAAGTTTTACTTCTTAAGAGAAAACAGGATAATGTCTGGGAGACATTAGTAAAACCAGGAAAGAAAGCCCGTCCGGGAGCAAGAATTTCTTTTGGAGATGGAAAATTAGTCGGAGAGGTCATTGATGTTGTCGATGAAGGAAACCGTCTGGTAAAATTTGAGTATGAAGGGATTTTTGAAGAAGTGTTAGATGAGCTGGGACAGATGCCATTACCTCCATATATCACACATCAGTTAAAAGACAAGAACCGTTATCAGACAGTTTATGCCAAATATGACGGATCAGCAGCTGCACCGACAGCAGGACTTCATTTTACAAAAGAATTATTACAGCAGATCAAAGACATGGGTGTTAATATCGCGTATGTGACACTTCATGTAGGACTTGGGACATTCCGCCCGGTAAAAGTAGATGATGTTCTGGATCATCATATGCATTCTGAGTTTTACAGAATCGAAGAGGAAGATGCGAAACTTATCAATGAGACAAAGAAAAACGGTGGAAGAGTCATTTCTGTTGGAACAACAAGTACAAGAACATTGGAATCAGTGGCAGAAGAAGATGGAACACTTCATGCAAAGAGTGGATGGACCGATATCTTTATCTATCCGGGATATAAATTTAAAGTAATCGATGGATTGATCACAAACTTCCACCTGCCAGAATCTACGTTGTTAATGTTGGTTTCTGCATTAGCTGGAAGAGAACATATTTTAAATGCATATAATATTGCAGTAAAAGAGAGATACAGATTCTTCTCCTTTGGGGATGCTATGTTTATTCACCCATAAGAAGAATTTATGATAAAAGATATCTTAGAAAGGAGTCACAATGGCAAAGTTGATCGAAATTGGAAAAAGCGGAATAAAAGTACCATTTCTTGGAATGGGAACATGGGCAATCGGCGGTGGAAGCTGGTGGGGAGATAATGATGATGAACTCTCTGTCAAAACAATCCAAAAAGCAATTGATCTTGGGATCAAATGGATTGATACAGCACCAATCTATGGATTGTATCACAGTGAAAATGTCGTAGGAAAAGCAATCAAAGGAAAAAGAGACCAGATTATCTTATCGACAAAATGTGCTTTAGAGTGGAGACATGAAACACCGGTCTTTCATAAAGAAGTCGATGGAACGAAAGTCTATCGTGACCTTTCAAAGAAAAGTATCATTGAGGATTTAGACCACAGTCTGTTAACACTTGGAACAGACTATATTGATGTGCTGTATACACATTGGCAGACAACAGATAAAAAGATTTATCCGATCGAAGAGACAATGGATGCTTTGATGACATTAAAGAAACAAGGAAAGATCAGAGCGATTGGTGCATCCAATGTTACAGCAGAAGATATCAGAGAATATTGTCAATACGGTCAGCTTGATGTGATTCAGGAAAAATACAGCATTGTGACAAGAAGAGTTGAAGATGAGCTTTTGCCAGTATGTAGGGAACTTGGAGTATCAATTCAGGCATATTCTCCATTAGAACAAGGACTGCTTACGGGCAAATTTACAATGGATACAACATTTCCAGAAGGAGATGTAAGAAATAATAATCCATCTTTTAAACCAGAGACGAGAAAGAAAGTACTGGATATCTTAGAGGGATGGAAGAAATATCTTGAGAAATATCAGTGCTCTTACAGCAATCTGGTGATCGCATTGACAGCGAATATGATGGAAGGACTGCATATTCTTGGAGGAGCAAGAAAACCAGAGCAGATTGAAGACAATGCGAAAGCGTTGGATGTTTGTCTTGAGGAAACCGATATTGTTCAGATGAAAAAAGATATTGAAATATTATTATAAAGATGCGAAATGGAGGCGGCCTTATGAAACTTGCTCTTATTGGTACAGGAAAGATTGTTGTGGATGCACTATTTGCAATGGAACCAGTGGAAACGATTGAAAGAACTGCAATTTTTGCAAGACCACACAGCAAGGATAAAGCAGAAAAACTTGCTGCGCAGTATGCAATCAAAGAAGTTTACACAGATTATGAAGAATTACTGGAGAAGACAGAAGCCGATACGGTTTATATTGGCTTGATCAACAGTGCTCACTATCCATATGCAAAACAGGCATTATTAGCAGGGAAAAATGTCATCCTTGAGAAACCGTTTACCGGGTTTTATGAGGAAACCAAAGAATTAGCAAAGATCGCAAATGAGAAGAAATTATTTATTTTTGAAGCGATCACAGTACTTCATAATGAAGTGTTTTATGAGATGAAGAAAAATCTTGAAAAATTAGGAAATATCCGTATGGCACTTTGCAACTATTCTCAGTATTCCAGCCGTTACGATGCATATTTGGAAGGAGATATCACACATTCTTTTGATCCTGCATACTACGGTGGATCATTATATGATATCAATGTCTATAACATTCACTATTGTGTTGGATTATTCGGAGAACCAAAGAATGCAACATATTATCCAAATATCGGACCAAATGGAATTGATACATCAGGAACACTTGTGATGGAATATGATGGATTTAGTGCAGTCTGCACAGGAAGCAAGGATTCTGACAGTCCGGGATATGTCTGTGTTCAGGGTGAAAAAGGATTTATGAAAGTAGATTCCAAACCTAATATTGCATCTGAATTAAAGACAACTTATGTAGATGAAAATGTCAAAGAAAAGGTAAGAGATGCAGCAGGGGCAATGGTTCGTGCAACGATCACAGAGGACTATAAAGCCCCAGAACATCATCACCGTATGACACAGGAATTTACAGATTTTGCAAGAGTGATTGATGAGAAAGATTATGAGATGGCGAAGGAATTCTTAGATGAGACAGTTGCAGTTGTGAAAGTGCTTGAAATGGCCAGAACAAAAGCTGGAATTAAATTTTAACAATTATAAAAGGAAGTAATCTATGAAAGTAATCATTATCGGTGGCGGTGCCGCTGGCATGATGGCTGCGTATCAGGCAGCAAAGTGTGGGAACGACGTTTCCTTATATGAGAAAAATGAAAAATTAGGAAAGAAGATCTTTATCACAGGAAAAGGGCGTTGTAATGTGACAAATGCCTGTGAGATTGAAGAATTGCTGGACCATGTTGTGACAAATAAAGAATTTCTATATAGTGGTTTTTATTCCTTTACGAATGATGCCATGATGGAATTATTAGAAGAACTTGGATGTCCGCTTAAAGTGGAACGTGGAAACCGTGTTTTTCCAGTATCTGACCATTCTTCGGATGTTATCGCAGCACTGCAGCGCGGACTGAAGAAAGAAAATGTTGATGTTTATTTAAATACAACGGTCAAAAAGATTCTGATCGAAGAGGACAAAGCAACAGGTGTAAGACTTGCATCAGGAGATACAGTAAAAGCAGATAAAGTCATTGTAGCAACGGGTGGAATGTCTTATCAGGCAACTGGTTCAACTGGCGATGGATATGATTTTGCGAGAAAAGCAGGTCATAAAGTGACAAAACTTACACCGGCATTAGTGCCATTTGAGATCAAAGAGGATTTCTGCAAACAGCTGATGGGATTATCCCTAAGAAATGTTGCAGTAAAGATGACAGCCGATGGTAAAAAGATCTATGAAGATTTTGGAGAAATGCTTTTTACACACTTTGGAATCAGTGGTCCGGTTGTTTTAAGTGCAAGCAGTTATATCGGAAGATATCAGGGGAAAGAATTAAAATTTATCATTGATCTTAAACCAGCCCTTACCAAGGAACAGTTAGATCACAGAGTGTTAAAAGATTTTAATAAGGCATTAAATAAAGATTTTGTGAATTCCTTAGATCATCTTTTGCCGAAAAAGCTGATTCCTGTTATCATAGAGTTATCAGGAATTCCAGAGCATAAGAAGGTCAATGAGATCACGAAGAAAGAAAGAGAAAGATTTGTCTCTTTGTTAAAACATTTAGAGCTTACGATCACAGGGGTGAGAGGGTTTAAAGAAGCGATCATTACACAGGGTGGTGTCAATGTCAAAGAGATCGATCCTGGAACGATGGAATCAAAGAAGGTCAAAGGATTATATTTTGCAGGGGAAGTATTAGATCTTGATGCGGTCACGGGTGGATTTAACCTTCAGATCGCATGGTCTACAGGCTATCTTGCGGGAATGAATTAATATAGGATAATCAGGAGGAGAAAACTATGTACAGTATTGCGATTGACGGACCAGCAGGAGCAGGGAAAAGTACGATTGCAAAGACAATTGCGAAGAAATTAGAGTTTATTTATGTGGATACAGGAGCGATGTATCGTGCGATGGCACTTTATTTTATCAGACATGAGATCAATCCAAAAGATGAAGAAGCGATCAACAAAGCATGTCCGGATATTCATGTAAGCATCAATTACGAAGATGGGGTGCAGCAGGTTTTATTAAACGGAGAGAATGTAAATGGTCTCATCCGAACAGAAGAAGTTGGAAATATGGCTTCTAAGACATCCGCTTATAAGATGGTGCGCGCAACACTTTTAGATCTTCAGAGAGATCTTGCAAAGACAGCGAATATCTTAATGGATGGAAGAGATATTGGAACAAATGTACTGCCAGATGCTGATTTAAAGATTTATTTAACAGCATCATCCAAAGTAAGAGCCGAGCGCCGCTACAAAGAATTAGTAGAAAAAGGTGTGGAAGCTGACTTTAATAAGATTGAAGAAGATATCATCATCCGAGACCGCCAGGATATGGAACGGGAGATCGCACCTTTAAAACAGGCTGAGGATGCAGTGCTTGTGGATTCTTCAGACATGACGATCGAAGAAGTTGTCGATGCGATCATCACAGAATTTAACAAAGTAAAATAATTGGATTTTTAAAGATTCATTTACAAACAGTGAGGATAAAATGGAAGTTATTTTAGCAAAAACAGCAGGATTTTGTTTTGGTGTAAAACGTGCAGTGGATACGGTTTATAAAGAAGCAGGCAAGAAAAATGTATACACATATGGTCCGATCATTCACAATTCAGAAGTTGTCAATGATCTGAAGAAAAAAGGTGTGGAAGTGATCGATTCCAGAGAAGAATTAGAAGCCTTGGAAGAAGGAACTGTGATCATTCGTTCTCACGGAGTTGCAAAAGAAATTTATGACCTGATCCATGAAAAAGGATTAGAATTAGTCGATGCGACATGCCCATTTGTAAGAAAGATCCACAAGATCGCAGAGAAAGCAGGCAATGAAGGAAAACAGGTGATCATTGTTGGAAGTGAAAAACATCCAGAAGTTCAAGGAATCAAAGGATGGTGTACAGGAGAAGTTCATATCATCAGTGAGCCAGCTCAATTAGAAGAGATTGATCTTAATAAGCCAACGACTCTCGTATCACAAACGACATTTAATTACAAGAAATTTCAAGATTTAGTTGAAATTATTAAAGAAAAGGGTTATGATATAGGAGTATGTAATACAATATGTAATGCCACGGAAGAGCGTCAACTGGAAGCAAAGTCTATCGCTAAGGGTGTAGATGCAATGGTTGTGATCGGAGATAAGCAAAGCTCCAACAGCCAGAAGTTATATGAGATTAGTAAGAAAGAGTGTGAGAACACCTTTTTTGTGCAGACACTTAGAGACCTGGATTTGAAACTTTTTGAATCGACTGGTAAGGTAGGTATTACAGCGGGGGCCTCAACCCCACAGAAAATTATCAAGGAGGTTCATGCTAGCATGACAGAAAAGAGTTTTGAAGAATTATTAGAGGAAAGTTTTGTGACTATTCACAACGGAGAGGTAGTAGAAGGAACAGTCATCGATGTTAAATCAGATGAGATCATCTTAAATATCGGATATAAAGCCGATGGTGTTTTAACAAGAAGTGAATACTCTAACGATTCAGCCAACGTAGATTTAACAACTGTTGCTAAAGTTGGTGATACTATGGAGACTAAGGTATTAAAAGTGAATGATGGAGAAGGACAGGTTCTTCTTACTTATAAGAGATTAGCAGCTGAAAAAGGAAACAAACGTTTAGAGGAAGCTTACGAGAACAAAGAAGTCTTAAAAGCTCCTGTAGCTCAGGTATTAGACGGTGGATTAAGCGTACTGATCGACGAAGCCCGCGTATTCATCCCAGCAAGCTTAGTTTCTGATTCTTACGAAAGAGACTTAAAGAAATACGAAGGACAGGAAATCGAATTCGTTATCAGTGAGTTTAACCCTCGTAAGAGAAGAGTCATCGGAGATCGCAAACAGTTATTAGTAGCTGCTAAGAAAGAAAAACAGAAAGAATTATTCGAGAAGATCGAACCAGGAATGAAAGTAGAAGGAGTTGTTAAGAATGTAACAGACTTCGGTGCATTCATCGATTTAGGTGGAGCAGACGGACTTCTTCATATTTCTGAAATGTCTTGGGGACGTGTTGAGAACCCTAAGAAGGTCTTCAATATTGGAGATAAAGTAACAGTTCTGATCAAGGATATTCAGGGAGAAAAGATTGCATTAAGCTTAAAATTCCCAGAAGAAAATCCATGGTTAAAAGCAGAAGAGAAATACAAAGTAGGAAGTGTTGTAACTGGTAAAGTTGCACGTATGACAGATTTCGGAGCATTCGTTGAATTAGAATCAGGAATTGATGCGCTTCTTCACGTTTCTCAGATCGCAAAAGAACATATCGACAAACCATCTGACGTATTAAGCGTTGGACAGGAAATCGAAGCTAAAGTAGTTGACTTCAAGAAAGATGACAAGAAGATCAGCTTAAGCATGAAAGCATTAGCTAACGACGAAGAAAAAACAGAAGAATAAGATTTTTATCAAAGAATCCTGATTTTTATAAATCAGGGTTCTTTTTTCATACAAGTATTGTAAAAAAACAAGTTTTGCGATATAATCAGTTTTAAAAATACAT
>ERZ1035025.98-NODE-98-length-61027-cov-20.995457_pt1 | contig 61027 bp, 51 predicted proteins | sample MGYA00520619_ERZ1035025 | MGnify/ENA primary metagenome ERZ1035025 (study PRJEB33766, sample SAMN09781742) | gut metagenome | biome: gut microbiome | host: Homo sapiens | place: Madagascar | study: EMG produced TPA metagenomics assembly of the PRJNA485056 data set...
TGCAGTAAATGCACAGACCTGATTGAAAAAAGTTGTACCTGCCTTCTAAGAACCGGCGGTTCCCCAATGTCTTTCATGTCTTTTGTTAATTTTTCACAATTCAATTTAGATTTTCATGAGTTTCGCAATTGTCTTAGATTAGTATGGCGATTTTTGAAAAAAAATATGCAAAAGAGCATATGCCATAATTTTCTGACATATGCCCTTCTTTCAATTTTTATTCATTTTTATTTTAATGCGGCAGGATTGATCTTCTTTGTTGCGATCTCATCCTTTAACATTGCAAGGAACTCTTCTTTTGGAACGGTTGTGGTAGCCTGCTCACCGTGAAGTCTGTAGCTTACCGTTCCGTCTTTTACTTCGTTCTTTCCAAGAATGATGAGGTAAGGAACTTTCTCTACCTGTGCAGCTCTTACACGGTAGCCAAGTTTCTCCGCACGCTCGTCGATCTCCACGCGGATATCATTCTCATCCAGATAATTAAGAAGTTCATGAGAATATGCATTTAACTCTTCGTCCTCGTTCTTGACCGGAATGATTCTTGCCTGGACTGGTGCTAACCAAAGTGGCAGATTTCCTTTTGTTTCCTCTAAAATATAAGCCATGAAACGGTCGAGGGAACCAAGGATTGCTCTGTGTAAAACAACCGGTGTTTTCTTTGTGCCGTCTTTGTCAATGTATGTCAGATTGAATTTTGCAGGTAAGCAGAAATCAAGCTGGCAGGTGGAAAGTGTGTATTCATTTCCGATTGCCGGTTTTACGTTTACGTCAAGTTTTGGTCCGTAGAATGCAGCCTCACCGATTTCCTCTGTGTAGTCGATTCCAAGGTCATCTAATACTTTTCGGAGTGCATTCTCTGCTGTGTTCCACATCTCATCATCATCATGGTATTTTACTTTATCAGCAGGATCTCTTAAGGAGAGCACGCAACGGTAATCTGTGATGTTGAAATCCTTGTAAGTATCAAAAATCAAATCTACAACCTGTGAGAACTCTGACTCAATCTGTTCCGGTGTCACGAAAAGATGTGCGTCGTTCTGGCAGAAATGACGTCCTCTCTCGATACCTTTTAAAGTACCGCTGGCTTCGAAACGGAAGTCATGTGCGATCTCACCGATACGGATTGGAAGATCTTTGTAGGAATGCATTCTGTTTGCATAAATCATCATATGATGCGGGCAGTTCATTGGACGGAGAACAAAGGACTCTCCCTCCACTTCCATTGCAGGGAACATATTGTCTTTGTAATGATCCCAATGACCGGATGTTTTATACAGATTAACCGTACCAACACAAGGTGTCATAACATGAAGATATCCAAGTTTTCTCTCTTTTGCTTTGATATAATTTTCAAGTTCCTGCCATACTGTGTATCCTTTTGGAAGGAACATTGGAAGTCCACGTCCAACAAGGTCATCCGACATGAAAAGATTCATCTCTTTACCGATTTTTCTGTGGTCACGGTCTTTTGCTTCCTCAAGAAGTTTTAAGTGCTCCTCTAACTCTTCCGGTGTCGGGAAACATACACCGTAAATACGCTGCATTACGTGATTGTTTGCATCACCTTTCCAATATACACCAGAGTATTTTACAAGTTTGAAGTTCTTGCATAACTTTGTATTGTCTACGTGAGGTCCACGGCAGAGATCCGTGAAATCTCCCTGATCATAAACAGAAATGTTTCCATCTTCCAGACCTTCAATTAAGTCCAGTTTGTATGGATCATCTTTGAACATTTCCATTGCTTCTGCTTTGGAAATCTCACGTCTGTAAATCTTCTTGCCTTCTTTGCAGACTTTCTTCATCTCTTTCTCGATTGCTGCGATTGCTTCGTCATTGATGATATCATCGCCAAGGTCGATATCATAATAGAATCCTTCTTTTACAACCGGTCCTACCCAGAACTTTGCCTGTGGGTATAAGTGTTTTACTGCCTGTGCCATCACATGTGCGCAGGAATGGTTTAAAGTATTCAGTCTCTCGTCTGCTTTAAAATCTACCATTTTCTTCATTTCCTTTCGCTATATAAAAATAAGTTACTGTAGGAAGTATCTCCGATTCTCTGTACAACATAAAAAATCCCTGATACTGCATTCCTACAATATCAGGGACGATATACTGATCGTGGTTCCACCCATCTTCATCTCTCCGTCTTACCAGACATCAATCTTCTTACTGCCTGTCCATTCCAGAGAAATCTCATTCTTGATTATAACGGTATCACCGGACCGGATTGGGGTCACTCAGAGCTGGTCTTCACATAATTCCAAGCCGGAACGCTCACACCAAACGCCTTCCTCTCTGGGACTTTTGCTTATGCTACTCTTCTCTTCATCGTTTTGACTAGGGTCATTCTATACCCTTTTCTTCTATCTGTAAAGTCTTTTTTACAGTTCCGGTATGACGGACTATCTTCCGCAGCAGTATTTGTACTTCTTACCGCTTCCGCATGGGCATGGATCGTTACGTCCGACTTTTTTGCCTACATGGACAGTGCCGGATTTCTTCTGCTCTAAGAATAAAGTTTTTCTCTTCTCATCATCAAAAATCTCTTTCCACTGTGGTAATTCATATAACCAGTCTGCTTTTGCGTCAACCATGTTTTTGTATAATTTTTCTTTGTCAAAAACAAGGTTAACTTTTGTATCTTCTTCCATGGTGTCGATTGGATTAGCCTCTACCAAGCTGTCGTTGATTCCGTCTAAGAATCCTGTCATCTCCATAACACTGAGGTTGTACTTCTCTGCAAGCTCTTTTACAGTTCCTTCTACTTTCTCATCAGGATTTGTTAAAAGCTGTTCGTATACGCCCTTCTCTAAAAGGAAGTATCTCTGCCAGAATCTCTGTAATTCACCTCTATCTGCTTTCTCATTATAGGCAACTTTCTGCCACTGTTCCAATAATGCCATGTTACATTCCTCGATTTCTAATTATAGTATATTTGCACCATGCACAGGTGCATTTGTTATTATAGCAAATATTGATGGGTTTTTCAAAGGATTTTTTTTGGTGGGGAATAGCAAGTATTTTTAATACTAGAATACCAGACAACCGAAAGCTACCAAATCTTTGCCACAATGTCAAGCGGTAAATTTAAAATGAGCATAAAAATAGCTCTTCTCTGAAATGAGAAGAGCTATAAAAAGCATTATATTACTTTACCCATTTTTTCTTTCATGAGCGTAATAAAACAGTTCATCTGGGGTGTAACCCATTTGTTTTTGTGATACACCAGCTGACTCCACATCTGAATACGACAGTCCTCAACATCTACGGTTTGCATTTTCCCGGATAGGAGATAAGGACGAACCACATATTGCGGAAGGAAAGACAAGCAGTTGCCATGAAGCAGTATTCTGACGAGGATGTCCGTGTTACCGGTTTCCAGAAAAGGGTGTATTTCCAGCTTTTTTTCCGCCAGAAGCTGCTCCAGATCATAGCGGTAACTGACACTTTTTTCCGTTAGCACAAAGGGTTCGCGCACCACTTCCGCTAAAGATACTTTTTTCTTGCGACAAATCATATGATCGTGGGAAGCAACAAATAGGATGGGTTCCTGCTGTTCCAGCAACTTGACCCAATCTGCAAAATCTGTTTTCTTGTCCAGAAAGAATAAAAGATCCACATCATTCTGTCGAACCATATCGAACAGTTCATGAATCAAACCTGTGTGGATGCTGACCATTACATCCGGATAACGATGGTGGTATTCCATCAGAATGGGCGTAAGAACGCTCAGCAGAAGAGATTCCGCCGTACCGATTCGTAAACGTCCTGAAGGATTTTCTGGTTCACGAAGAAAATCTTTTGCGTTTTGTTCAGCCTTTAATATCTCTATGGCATAGGGGATAAACTGTTCTCCATGCTCGGTCATCCGAACTCGTTTCCCAATTCGCTCAAAAAGCTGGATCCCCAGTGCTTGCTCCAGCTGGTGAATCTGAACTGTGACAGTAGCCTGAGAATAACCTAGTTGCTCCGCCGCTTTTGTAAAATTCTGCAATTCTGCCACCCTTAGAAAGGTGGAAAACAATCTTAGATCCATGTTTCTCCCTTAATTTAAAAATATAATTATAATAATAAAAATCATTTGTTTCCTTAATCATCAATCCTATGATACACTATTAAAGCAGGAAATTCAACTGTACATCTTCGAATTAGGAGGATTTTATGGCTATTGGAAGAAGCAAAGTTGTCATTATCGGTGCTGGCAATGTAGGTACTGCTCTGGCTCATCATCTTGTAATCTGCAACACCTGCAACAATCTAGTGCTAATCAACAGAAATGCAGAAAAAGCGTGGGCAGAAGTCACCGACTTGAATCACTCTGTGGGATATTACGATAGTAATATCCAAATCAGTGTAGGAACATATTCGGACTGTATTGATGCAGATATTGTTGTATTGGCTGTGGGCGTCCCCTATACAGAGGGCATGACTCGGCTGGACATGTTGGAAAACGCTGCTACTGTTGTAGCTTCCATCACCAGAGCAGTTATGGATAGCGGCTTTCATGGAATCTTTCTGGTCATCACAAATCCTGTGGACGCTATGACCTATCTGGTCAAAAGTATCTCCGGTCTGCCGGACTCAAAGGTTATGGGAACAGGAACCGCCTTGGATTCTGCACGCCTGCGTTATTTTTTGGCTGACCTGATTGGTGTTGATGCCCGCAGCCTGGAGGCCATGTGCATGGGAGAACATGGAGATTCACAAATGATTCCCTGGAGCCAAGTAACAGTCGGCGCAAAGCGTATTATAGATATCCTGCGAGATAGCCCGGAGAGGTTTCGTTATGTGGAGTTGGATTCAATTAGAAAAGAAATTGCCAAAATTGCTTATCAGATTGTAAAACAGAAAGGCGCTACTAATTATGGTATTGCTGCTGTTGCAGCACGAATGATCAAGGCTATCATACAGGATGAAAACATTGTTATGCCCCTGTCTGTCATGCCGCATGGGGAATATGGACTCTCCGACCTCTATTTAGGTATTCCCGCTGTTCTGAATGAGTCTGGTATTCGAGAGTTGGTAGAGTATCACCTGACAAATCAGGAACATCAGGCGTTGCTTGCGTCTGCTGCCGTTTTACAAGAGGCAAACCAGAAGGTGCAACAACTGGTTAAGTGGTAGTAATTTTTTTCTGTCAACTATAATATGTGCGAATCTTTTAAAGTGTTCATAAGCAGAACAGAAGAAGCGACATAAGAAGCAACATTTAATAGGGAGAACACATGTCTGCCAAATGAGTCCTGGTACCTGTATTTGGAAATTTTACCCTATCATGAGAGGATGTTTTTTAAGATGATATCATTAATTAATGCAATTTATAACTTTTTATGGGGAGATCTGGTGCAGATCCCGCTTCCAGGAGGAAGTACACTGGGAATATCCCTTCTGGTTATGATTTTGGTGCCAGCCGGAATCTATTTTACGATCCGCACTCACTTTCTTCCTCTCCGAATGTTCCCAGAAATGATCCGTATAACACTAGAGAATAACAAAACCAAAAATTCTGACGGTATCTCTGGCTTGCAGGCACTGATTGTATCTACGGCTTGCCGCGTAGGCATGGGCAATCTGATGGGCGTTGTGGCTGCCATCTCCGCAGGAGGTGCAGGTGCTGTATTCTGGATGTGGCTCATTGCACTTTTGGGCGCATCTACTGCCTTTATAGAGGCGACTTTGGCCCAAATCTACAAGGAAAAGGATCCGCTGTATGGTGGTTACCGTGGTGGTCCGGCGTATTATCTCCACGTACTGTTCGCATCAAGGAGTAAGAGACAAAGATATTCCCTCTTCGCATGTCTGTTTGCCTTATCCGGGCTTCTCTGCTGGTGTGGAATCAGTCAGGTGATCAGCAACTCGGTCGCATCTTCTTTTGAAAATGCATTCCACATTCCTCCGCTGTATACCACAATTTTTCTAGTTGCTATTGCTGCGATAATTGTGTTGCGGAAAAACGCCACTGTCAAAGTTCTGGATATCATGGTGCCAATCATGGCCGCATGTTACTTTTTCCTTACAATTTTCATTATTGTCAAAAATGCTGGTCAGCTTCCCGATGTTTTGAGCCGGATTTTCAGCGAGGCGTTCGGTCTGCGGCAAGCTGTTGGTGGAGGTATCGGCGCAGCGATCATGAACGGTGCGAAGCGTGGATTATTCTCTAACGAAGCAGGATCTGGTTCCGCCCCCTGTGCGGCTGCCGCTGCGGATATCGACCATCCTGCCAAGGAGGGGCTTTTTCAGGCTCTCGGAGTATTCATCGATACATATGTAATCTGCACCTGTACAGCGATGATTATGCTCTTAGTGCCTCAGGAATTAACCGAGGGGTTAGCAGGTATGGATTTACTGCAAGCTGCTATGGCATACTATTTTGGCGAATTTGGTGTTGTGTTCATCGCACTAATTCTGTTTTTATTTAGCTTTTCCACATTCTTAGGAATTTTGTTTTATGCAAGATCAAATGTGGCGTATTTGTTTGGCGATAACTGGCTCTCTCAGACGCTCTACAAGGTACTGACCCTTGTAATGCTCTTTATCGGCGGCATTGCAGCATACCAGTTTGTATGGGATTTGGGAGACGTTGGGGTCGGTCTGATGACAATTTTTAACATGATAGCACTGTTCCCATTAGCTCCCAAAGCTTTACAGGCATTAACTGATTACGAACATTCTCATAAGCGGTGAGACTTTTCCCGCAAACAATATTTGCATTTTTTAGAGCATTTTTCCCATACTCACTTTTTAATTTACATTTCTGATCAACAAAAAATTTTACCCCATCTCTCGGTTGTTTAGGGATGGGGTAAAGTTTTTATGTTGCAATCTCCGGGATTTCCCCGACAAAGTTATAAACGATCCTGACTTCCTGCACCTGTTCCCATTCCTCCGGCGTCACAATCGCCTCATGGCAGCCCTCAATGACCTCCCATTCCTCACGGGGGATAATGTCATAGGTATTGGAGCGGATGCCTTTCTGGTGCGTCCGGCAGACAAGATGTGCGCCCTTATAAAAGGGATTTCGCAGGATATGGCTGATCCTTGCGCTCCCCCACCTCTAAAGATTTCAAATTCTTTTAATTATAATTTTCCTCTTACATTTTGATTTTGACATTTATACCTCTTTTTAAAACATAAAGTTTAAGATCACATACGGATTACTTTCATTTGATATTTCTTTAATTTTTTCTTTTCTTCCCATATACAAAAAATTCATAATATCATTAAATTCTGTTGTCTCTGGATCATTTCCTGTTAATATTCCATTTTTCTCATAATATGGCAAAGCACTTTCAAAATCTAAATATAAAGCACCATTACTGTTAATCAGTTCTCCTACTTCTGAAATCTTACTTTTGCATAATATATACATATTATCAGGTGAGATATTCTTGATAAATTTAGCTATCTCTATGCCCTTATTTTCAGATATCTCATTAAATGCATTTTCTGTCACTGTATCCAATTTAATTAAATCCTGTTTCTTTCCTTCAACCCATGCAGTTGCTTCATCAACATTAAAGGTCTTCACAATTGCCAATACCAACTTATCAATAATTGAAATATTCTTTGGGTACTTTTTATGCAAAAACAGCAAAACTTTTATTTAAGATATTACTTCCATGAATTTGACGAATTAAATCTTTTAATGGAAAAAAATTTGTCTTTTCCTCATCCAACCACTCTGGTCTTTTTCCTAATTTTGGTTTCACAAGCTGTGGTTTTTCATATATATTCCGAAGTAATTTTTCATATTGTTCTTCATATTTTATTGTATCTGAAAGATCTATATATATTCTCGTTTTTATATAGGCTGGCAAGTACTCATTTCCCTCATCACCTCTTTCAGCAATGATTGGAATAAATTTTTCCTGTTTCATTTTCCCATATATTTCACCAGAAATAATTACAGTCTCATCACCAACACCTCCTGTTCGATTATTTGCTTTTTGTGCATATACCCTATCACAAATTATAAGTACCTTTGTAATGTCAGGATCATTAACACATCTTTCCATAAATGCATACTTATCTTGCCCTTCTTTTAGTTCCCATTTATCAAGCACAACATCCACTCCATGAGAAATTAAGCGTTGAGCAAGCTCTAGTACAAGTCTATCACTGCTCCAAGAATATGAAATAAACACCTTTGGCATTTTATCATCCTGCAATTCTAATCCCCTCCATACCTTATTTTGACTCTTAACATTTTCTTTTCATTTTACCCGACATAAAACGACACAATGAACTTACGTGAAATCGAAAGTTATTTTTTACAAAAAACACCCTAATAGAATGGATTCTAATCAGGTTCTCATCTGATTGATCATTCTATTAGAGTGCTTCTACTTTAAAATTTCTGTTATGGTCTGAGTTCATTTCCAAAGCCGCCAAATTCAAACACTTTTTGTATCGGTGTCCTGATCTTCGATCCGGTCATGAAGCTGCTCGAACCTGATACGGATATCCCTTAACATCTGATGATGTTGTATCCTGATCCCGATCGTGATGCCGGTCAGGACAAGCCCTGTCATGGCAATGATGATCAGGACTGTCTCAACCTTTACTTTTAACGGCTTTTTCTCAGTCGTAGATGGATTCTGCTTCCCAGCTGATGATGTTTCCGTTTTCTGCGTTGATCTCAAATTCATACTTTACCTCCGCATAGTAGGCTTCCCCCTCATAGAGAGAGATGCCGTCGTCATAGTCCGGATGGATGTAGATGTTTCCAGCATCGATGCCAGGGATCCTGTCCATGACGGTCTGTTTTGCTGTCTCGATGGAAACACCGCCCGGTGCTGTCTGCAATGTGCCGGCTGCGTTCTGGGAACCTGTCGTACCATTCTGTGATGCACGGTATCCCTTGTCTATCACTTCGGAGTCTGCCGAAAGGATGCGTCCGTCGGATGCATCCAGCTCATAATCGTACTCCACTCCGGCTGCGGTGAATTCCACCTCATATCTGGCACGGCCGTCATCCCAGTCCTGTTTTACCGTGATGTACTGGATCTGTTCCTCTGTGACCCCTGCATTCCCGGCTGCGATGTTCTTCGCTTCCTGTTCCGTGATGCCGCCGTTTACCATTGTGGCAGAACCTGCGGTTGCGTGTTGTGACACGCCTGCCTGTGATGTTCCACTGCTGTTATCCTGTGCATTATGATCTGCTGTGTTGCCGTTGTTGTGTGATGCCATGCCTGATGCAGTTCCTGCATCACTTGAGGCACTGTTTCCTTCGCCTCCGGAACCCTGCACGGTTCCGCCAGCCGCTCCTGTAGTCCCATGTATGCTCTGGGTATCCTGCACGTTTCCGGATGCACTGCCGCATCCGCTCACAGTTGACAGAAGTGCCACTGCTATAAGTCCTGCGGCAAGCATTCTCTTTTTATTTCTCACGTTTGTCCTCCCATTTCTCCATTGATTCAATGATGCGTTCCATCCTGATGGCTGCTGTTTTCTGCCGGTGTTCTTTCTCACACCTTGAAGATCCCGGTGTCTGCCTTTAACATTTCTGCCGCTGCACCTGCCTGTTCCGTGGTCTCTGCCACCTCGGAGCACCGCATGGTGATGTTCTGGATGCGCTCTGCCATGTCAGAGGTTCCGCTTGCGCCCTCGTTTGCCGCATTTGCAACGCCCTCGATCGCATTTATCATGCCGTCCATGGAAGCCAAGAGTTCCTCGGATGTCGCACTGAAATCCGATACAAGACCGTCCACAAACTCGGAATCCCGGTTGTAGGCATCCGCAAGGCTCTCAAAGCTGTCATAGCTGGCTTTCACATCAGTTGCGACGAAGTCTAACAGACGTCTGCTGTCCTTTGTGAGCTGGTTCACTGCTTTCACCACGCTATCCGTGACCTCCTGGATGGTTGTCGCCGTCTCACCGGATTCCGTCGCAAGCTTCCGGATCTCGTCCGCCACGACTGCAAATCCTTTTCCCATCTCCCCGGCACGTGCCGCCTCGATGGAAGCATTTAAGGATAAAAGATTCGTCTGGTTGGTGATCTCCATGATCGCCTGTGCCAGGACCTCGATCCGGGATACCACTTCCACATCCTGCAGTGCCTGGTCGAGGCTCACCTTGATCTCGCCGTGCATGCGCTGTGCATTGGCACGGTTCTCCGTGGTCTCTTTCTTCGCATTGATGGCACGGGTATGGATGTCATTGACACGCTCCGCACCTTCCTGTGCGCTCTCCGCGATGTTTTTGATTGCCCGGTTGATCTCCTCTGACATGGTGTTCATCTCCGTTGCGGATGCAGCGGATTCCTCCATGCTCGCTGCAAGCTGCTGTGTCGTTGCGGAAATGCCTTCCATCTCGCCGTTGATCTCATCCACGTTTTTCCCGATGGAGGACACATGGCCGCTCAGGGACTCTGCATTGTCCTTCACGCTCCCAAGGTGTCCCGCAAAGCTCTCCCGGATCTTGTGGAAAGCTGCCGCAAGGTTTCTGATGCTGTCTTTCCTGTCTAAATATTTCTGTTCCACATCCTGTGTGAGATCGCCCTGTGCGAGGGTGTCCGAATAGCTGCAGGCAAGGTCGAGGCTCCTGATGTAATCAATGATGCCTGCCGCACCCACAACGACCGTGATGATAAGCCCGGCTGCCATAAAGGCTGCCATTTTTTTCACATCGGAAGCGATCATTGCCGCAAGCTGGCTCTGCGCCTGCGCCTGTCCGGCACCGTCCATGAGGCTTACTGCATATGCTGCGAGCTGTTCCATGCAGTTTTTCGCATATAACACTGCCCCTGCACCGAGCAGTATCACAAAAAAGAATACGATCTTTGTTCCAAATTTTGTCTTTCCCATGACTTATCTCTCCTGTTCCTTATATGATATTTAGACAATTGCGAAACTCCTCATACTCTTCTTTCAATTGTTCAAAACCAACAAAAACATTCAAGACACGCTCTCGCTATGTGTCACTCGCAGCGGTACTAAGAAGCCATGCACAACTTGCAGTTGTACCTGCCTTCTAAGAACCGGCGGTTCCTCAATGTCTTTCATGTCTTTTGTTAATTTTTCACAATTCAATTTAGATTTTCATGAGTTTCGCAATTGTTTCATATGATTTCTGCAATCATCATCTTCCTGCCCAGGCTGTGCAAGGATGTCTTTTTTCTCCCAGTCTGCAACAAATTCCACGCACCTGTCTGCCGGGAGCGGCCTGCTGATCAGGTAGCCCTGTAAAAAGTTGCAGCCGAGCTTTTCCAGCTGTGCTGCCTGTTCCCTTGTCTCGATCCCCTCTGCCGTCACCCAGATGTGGTTCCTCTGGGCGAACACGAGGAGCGTCTGCACGATCGGCATGCCCATCTTCCTGCTCCCGATGCCCCAGACCAGCTCCTTGTCCAGCTTGATGCTCTGGAACTCGAAATCCATCAGCCGCACGAAATTGGATTCGCCCTTGCCGAAATCATCCATGACCAGGTTGAACTTCTTATCCTGCAGCCTGTGTGCGGTCTCCAGGAGTTTTCCGTTATCCGCCGACTTCCCGAGTTCCGTCATCTCCAGCCAGATCTTCCCATGCTGGAGGCCGTACCGGTCCAGGCAGCTGCTGATCTCCTCCCAGACAGTCTCCACCATGCAGGTCTGCGGCGACAGGTTCACGTTGATCCTCGTGATGCCGTGTTCCGCAAACCTCGTGAACCACCGGCAGCACTCCCGGATCATCCACAGGTCGATTTCATGCACCCAGCCGCCTTCCTCCGCCTCCTGCACAAGGCTCTCCGGGTCGAGGAATCCTCCCTTCCCGTCCCTTGCACGGAACAGCGCCTCAAGCCCGGTGATCCTGTGCTTTTCCACGTTGTAGATGGGCTGGAAATAAGCTTCCATCCCAAGACTGGAAATATCTTCCCAAGTATAAGCTCCTGTAATGCTCATGGTCTTTTACCTCTTACCCTGTTTTTTTGTTCCATCTCCCAGCCCCCGCTGCCCAGATGACCTTTCCTTTTATCTCTTCCCTTCCTGCCGCACCGAGCGTCCTGCTGTCCATGGACACCGGGCGGTTGTCCCCGAGGAAGAAATAACTTCCTTCCGGCACGGTGTACGGATAATCCACGCTGTCTCCTGTTTCCGACAGGCCGTAGATGACATCCGTCTCCTGCACTTGTGCGCCGTTCCTTGTCAGGTGTCCCTCACGGTCCACCCCGATCACATCCCCGGGCAGCCCTGCGATGCGCTTGATCAGGTATTCCCCGGATGCATCCTTTAAGATGACGGCATCCCCATAGCCCACGCCGTCCGGGAGGATGCGCAGGAAGAACACGATGTCCCCGGGATGGCAGGCAGGGCGCATGGAATTCCCATCCACGCGCATGATCCCGCACACCCTGAACACCAGGATCCAGACCACGAACAGGATGGCGGCCCGCTCTGAACACATCTTTCTTTTCCGTTTTTCCTCGCGGACCTTCAGGAGTGCCATGTCAAGGCTGTACTGTTCTCCCCCGTTCATGGCTGTTCCCGGAGACCGGTCTCTTCCGGTCCGTCTGCCTGTATCTGTCCCGGTCTCTGCGGCTTTCCATGCAGATCCCGTGTGTCTTCCTCCGGCGGACACCCTGCAAAGATGCAGTCCAGGCCGTTTTTCAAGGCTTCCAGACGGCTGCGGTACTGATGGTAGAGCGCCTGTTCCTTCTCCACTTTCTCCCTTGTCTTTGTCAGGATGACATCCATCTGCCGCCCTGCCTCTGCAAGGATCTCCTCCGCCTGCCGCCCTGCCTCTGCAATGGTCTCCCCTGCCTTTCTGTCCGCCTCTGCAAGGATCCTCTTTCCCTCTTCCCCTGCCTCTTTGAGCATGCGTTCCTTTTCAGCACCGGCATGATCCAGGATGGTCTCCGCAGTTTCCTTTGCACCGCCCAGGATCTCCTCCGCCTTTCCTTCTGCCTCCGCATAGAGCTTCTCCTGTGTGGGGATCTGTGCCCGCAGTCCTGCGTTCTCTGCCGCAAGCTGCATCTTTTCCAGATATAGTTCCCTCACTGCCTCCTCGTTCTTCTGTCCATAGTACTCCACCAGCTCCCTGATGTAGAGCACGACTTCCTCACGGTCATACCCTAAGACGGCTGTCCTTAACTTTTCTATTTCCTTAACAAAATTCCTGTCTTTCATGATCTGTCACTTCCTTATAATCCCTTTTTCAGGCACAACAGGGGCAGCCTGCGCTGCCCCTGTCATGTCATCCTGCAAGTTCTCTTGAAAGTCTTGATTCAAACACTGCAAGAGCTGCCATGCAGCCGGCTGTAATGACTGCGCCGGCTATATAGATCGGAGTATCTGCCACACAGTGCCTGCCTGTCACAGCCAGTAAGATGCCCGCTGATATATAGGCTGCACACATCACCACCTGGGCTGCGATACATTTTTTCTGCGTCTTCCGCAGTGCTTTTCTTCTTTCAGGATCCATGGTCCTTATCCTCCTGTTCCTCGTATTTCTGCCATGAATGGGTCTGACAGGGAGCTTTCCTGTCCTGCCCGCTCATGTCAGATGTTTTGTAAGTATTTTGGAAAATTTACATATATCATTTTGGTTTGTTGTTTGTAAGTTTAGATAATAGGTCTTTCTTTTTTTATTGTCCGGGGATATGTGGATATCCCCGGGATTGTTTTTTCGTTCTGGTATCTTTTGGGGGTACTGTCTTACTCTCCGTCAAGTTCCTCGCGGATCTTCCGGATACGCAGGACTGTGTATCCTGCGATCACAAGGATCAGGATGATCGGATACCAGTGGAATCCGCAGTCTGCGAAGCTGATGTGTCCGTCTGCATCACTGCTGTCTGCCGGGATGCTGTCGTCTGTGTTTCCGCTTCCGTCTGCATCTGCTCCGGTCTCTGTGCTGTCTGCGACATCTGTAGTTTCATCAGAACCTGTATCTGCATCGGTCTCTGTACCTTCTGTCACATCCTCACCATCCGTTTGGTCTGACTCGTTGTTGTTTCTGTTGTTCCTGTTGTGTTTGTTGTTTTTGTTTCCGCCGGACGCATTGTTTCCATCCGCTGCGGCGATATCTGTGGCATTCGTCTTGCCATCTGTGACACCGGTATTGGTTCCGTTCGTATCTCCATTGCTGTTTCCACCACTGCCGGAGCCGCCGTTATTGTTTCCGTTATCTCCGCCATTGCTGCCGCCGTTGCCGTTATTGCCACCGTTGTTGCCGCCATTTCCGCCGTTGTTGTCTGGTTTGCTGCCGTCACTGCCGGAGCTGCCGTTGTTTCCACTGTTGGAGCCGCCGCCGTTTCCGCCGTTGCCCGGATCCTTGCCGTTTCCACCATCTCCTCCGGTTCCACCGTTTCCGCTGTCAGAGTCTCCGCCGCTTCCGCCGTTGCCTCCGGTTCCGCTGTTGGAGTCTCCTCCATTTCCGCCATTTCCGCCGGTTCCGCTGCCAGAGCCGCCGCCATTTCCGCCGCTGCCTCCGGTTCCGTTGTCAGAGCCACCGCCATTTCCGCCGTTGCCTCCGGTTCCGCTGTTGGAGTCGCCGCCTGTTCCGCCTGTTCCTCCGGTTCCGTTATTGGAGTCTCCTCCATTTCCGCCGTTGCCTCCGGTTCCGCTGTTGGAGTCGCCTCCATTTCCACCAGTTCCACCATTGCCGTTGTTGGAGCCGCCGCCATTTCCACCGTTTCCTCCGGTGTTGTCACCGCCGGTTCCACCGGTTTCGCCTGAGCTTCCTCCATTACCGCCGGAACCGCCGTTACCCTTGTCTGAGTCGCCGCCGTTTCCGCCGCTGCCGCCGCTGCTTGTGCCGCCGTTGTTATTATTTTCTCCTGTGGAGCCGTTTCCACCGTTGCCTCCGTTTCCACCGTTTCCGATGTCGGATTTTCCGCCGTCTCCGCCATTTCCACCGGATGTTGTTCCACCGTTATTATCGGTCTTTCCCGGCTGTGTGGTCTCGGTTCCTGTACCGCCGTTTCCACCGTTTCCGCCCGGGTTCGTGTTATCTCCTGTTGCGTTTCCGCCGTTTCCTGCATCACCGCCTTTGACAGTTCCGCCAGGATTGATGGTGATGGTCTTATCGCCTGCGCTGATTCCGGTTCCACCGTTTCCACCATTGCCAGGGATACCTGCTGCGGAATCTCCGCCTTTACCACCGTTTCCACCAGTCACCGTTCCACTGACCGTTGGAGTGATCTTGCCGTTACCATCGATACCGGCTCCACCATTTCCTCCATCTTTGCCTTCTGTACCGTTTGCACCGTTACCACCGGTCACGTTTGCATTGCTTCCAATGATAATTCCGGCATCTGCTGTATCACCACTGGCTCCGATACCGGCTGCTCCATCCGGATGTGCGGCAGAACCGTCTCCACCTTTGATCGTACCGTTTACGATCTCAAGATTCGTTCCCGGATGTTCGTTGCTGTTAGCATCCTTGACAAATTCCAGTCCCGGTTTTGCTTCATTATCATCATCTGCCTTGTCACCTGTGATGGTATGTCCGCCAAGGTCGATCCTGATATCGCCCCATGTGTCCGGGATCTGTACTGTCTGGTCAATATCCTTCTTTACAGTTACCTTGTAGTTGCCGTTATCATCCACTGTAACTTCCACGTTGGAGTTTTCCGCTTTTTCTGTGCTGTCTGTGGCATTGTTGCTGCTTGTATCGCCTGCGCCTTTCTCTTCGAACTGCTTCGCAATGTCCGCTGCGTCCACAAGGGAAGTCTTTCCGACTGTGGAGCCGAAATTGCTGTGGCTAATCTTGTATTCCGTTGCTTTTTTCAGACCGGATGCAATGCCTTTTCCATTTTCATCTGTCTTGAATTTCAATGTGTGTCCGACCGGATTTCCGGATGTGTCCAGTTCACGCACGCTGTACTCTGTTTTTGGCCGTCCTGTAAAGGTGAGCGTATGGGCTGTCTGTCCGATGACGACCGGTTTGTCATCCGTCACTTCCACCGTGATGCTTGTCGCAGCCCCTGCGCCTGCCTGGAAGGTGAGCGCCGCTGCATAGATGCCCTTGCCTTTTGCGGTCAGTTCATCTAATTTGTCCTGGTCTACGGTCACAGTTGCCGTGATATCATCACCGTTTGCACCATATGCCTTCACATTGGCACGGTTCTTTGCATCAGACGCTGTCAGGTTTCCGACATCGTTCACATGGATGACGAAATCATCCGCTGCGATGCTGCTTCCGTCTGCCCCGTTCACCACGTTTGTGCGGTATACCGGGATGAGCGTCACTTTATCTGCCGTCTGGCTGCTGATGACCGTTGTCCCATTATAGACTTTTCCGGTGTTTGCCTTATCCACCCAGACAAAGAAGCTCTCGTTGTCCGCTTTTAGCCCGTCTGTCACTCTCTGCATTTTTGCAAAGACTGCCGCAGCGATCGTTCCGCCGTCAATGACGGTGATGCGCTCCCCACTGGCAATCTGTGCACCGTTCTGGTCTTCAAAGATGAACTGGTGCTGTTTTTCCAGATCGACCGTCACCTTCCATGCCTGATAGATGCCGTGTGTGGTATGGGTATAGACGCCTGTCGCACTGTCGTATTCGAGTGCCCTGTCTTCCAGTGCTTTTTCGATGTCGATCGGATAACCATTGACTGTGATGCCCTTTAAGCCGTAGCCGTCATCCGGTTTGATCTTGAGCACCAGTGGAGCGTTGTTCTTTACGATCCTTGTGTATGTGCCGGAATTTTCGTTCCATGCATTGTCATCATTTAAGAGTTTTCCGTTGTTTACCGTAACCTCCACGGTCTGTCCCTGCTCAAAGGTCACGTTCAGTGCCTGTGGCTGTTTTACTTTCTGTGTCGTATAGGTATAGGTCTTTGCAGCGGTTGTCTGGATTGCTGCGGACACATCCGTTCCCGCATTCTCCGGTGATTCTGACACGTCACTCCAGTAAGCTGTAGGAGCCAGTCCGTTTGCTGTCGTGTCTTTCAGTTTTACCTCCACAGTCTTATCATCTGCCACGATGACATGCTGGAACTGTGATGCCCCTGTCTCCTTTGTGACCAGTGTATTGTCTGTCACTTCTGCCGTTCCTCCTGTCACATGGAGATGCACGATGTGGGATGGCGTAAAGACTGCTTTTAATGTCACATCCGCTTTTGTCGGCGTGTATGTTATCTCATAGCTCTTTTCTGTCCAGTTGAATGTCGCTGTGGCAAACAGATCCTTATTCCCATCTGTCGCATCCGTCAGGGCTGTCAGGATGGAAAAACTCTCTCCCTTCTCCCCGGTCAGGTCTGAATAGTATCTGTCGTCAAAATCATCCGGCGTAAAAGTAAGTGTCAGTTCCTCATTCCTGTTTATCTGAATGCTTCCATCGGCAGCCAGCTCATAGGTGTTGCCGGATGCATCCACTGCCTTGAAGATTCCCTTTGCGCCGCCGGCTGCGAGCCCTTCCACATTTAAGGTCGTAAGCTGGCGTTTTGCCGCAGCATTGATGGTGATGTCGCCGGTCACCTGAGGGATCGTCACTGTGATGCTTCCATCTGTTTCCTCTGTGCATACCTGTGCAAACGGTAATGTCTCTGCTGCACCGGTATCACTTTTTTTCATTGTGACGGTAAAGTTGTCCTTATCGAGGTCAAAGTGTGTCTTAGGACTGATCTTTACCTTGTACTGCTGCAAGTATCCCGGGTCTGCCGGTTTTGCGCCGCCGGAGATCTCTGCATTGTTCCCGGTCGTGACCGCCACGTTGAATGTTCCGAGATAGTATCTCTGTACGCTGTCGGTCGCATTGTAGGTTACTCCGTCGATCACGATGCTCTCACCTACCGGGATCGTGACATAATCACGCGATGGATATCCGCTGTTTTTCGTGCTGCCCTGGCTGACGGTCACGCCATTTGCCGGTGCTGCCCCCACTTCATGTCCGAACACGTCTGCACTTGCACCGGAAGGGATCTTTACATCTGCTTTTTTGTCTGTACTTCTCCGCTCCACGGTCACTTTATCCGAAGCGTTTCCTGTCCCTTTAGTCTTCACAGAGTATGTATCGTCTAACCTGATCTCTGCTGTCTTGTCTGCAGGGACTTCTGCTTTTGTCACCAGTTCATTCCGGTACATGGCATCCGGGATGTAGACCAGGGTGATGGCATCAAAACTCTGATTGGTATATGTGTATGTCACATCCCCGATCTTTAAGGTGAGTGCGCCTGTCGTATTATGGTTCTTGAGATATGGTGTATCATCCCCTGTGCCGTTTGGCACAACGACCGATGATGCGCCTGCCGGGGTTGTCACCTTATAAGTATCATGGTCTACCGGACTGTAAACGTTCAGTGTTCCGTAATCCGATACATTAAGTGTTCCGTCTTTGAGTGTAACAGTTCCATCTGCTGCAACGTCAAGCGTTACATCCACCGCATCATTTGGTGCGGAGAACCATGTACCATCCTTGCACTTTAACTGAACACCTTTTTTCAGGGTTTTGTCTGTCACTGCTGTGACGGTATCTTTTACGATCTCGACTGTGTCTCCTGCCTGTGCATTGTCCAAGGCATCGACAAGAAAAGCGTACTTTACACTCTTTCCATCAGAATACTTAACTTCTGCCTCAGCATCCCGCGGAGCAACGCTTACACTTGCTTGACCTTTCTTTCTATTATTCGGTCTACCCGGATCCGCTCCGTCGGCATAACCACCGAATTCGACATAGAAACCTTTTACACTTGAACTAGAATTTCCTTCTTTAAAGTCATATATGCATCTGCCATAGCTGTCAAAAGAGAGGACTCCGCATGATTCGTATCCTTGCACATCAGCAAGAGTCTTATCATCACTTACTGGTGCTGCAGCTTCATTAGGCTCCCTCACGCCTGAACTGTCTCTCCACTGAACCGTATTTGTTCCTACTTCCGGACCTCCTGCCCAGTAATAATCCGCTCTTGCCTGCATAACAAGTGGGGAATTATTCATGTTTGTGTGCAAACCACTTCTGTACTTGAGTGTTCCAGATGTTAATGGCTCAATTTTACTATTATTTAGAAGTGTGCCATCCGATTTTACTAATCTTGTTACACCCACCCATGATGTGACTGGCTTTAAATTATACAAATAATTTATTTCATCATTAGATGTTGCCGTACAGAGATAGCCCTGCATTCCTGCAAATTTATAATCCATTGCTTTATTATATGCCTTAGACCACGAAGTAACCTCATCCACATATAGATAGTAATGTCCATTTTGAGGCCACCTTAACAAATTGCCTACTTGACCTTCGAATCCTAAGTTCTCATTGCCATCAATTGCAATATCAATCTGCTCGTTCGCACTATAGTCAAAGACAATTTCTCTTATTTGTTTCTGCAATTGCTCCACATTTTTATTTGGTGAAAATATCCACGTAGCTTGTTTTCCATTATTACCAGTAAACTTTGCGTCCTTTATTGCATCATTAGGCAATGCTGCTCTATTAAGATCAATCGTCATTAAAGAAATATCATCACCATATGTATCCATTTTTACATTTGTATACTGGAACTTTGTATGCGTATCATCCGTCCACACCGGTGTTCCCAGATTTACGGTATAGTTTCCCAGCACATTTGCATAGGTCGCTATTCCTTCATTTACTGCATAAGATTCCACCGGTTCTTCCGCTGCGACTACTTTTACAGTCCTGCTGAAGTTTATCACTTCCTGCGTTGTATTTGCAGCTTTCGGAGTCTGCTCTTCTGTAATGTTTACAGTATCTGTATCCGAGGACTCTTCTTTTACTGTGTCTGTATTTCCATCATTCTGATTTTCTGATCCTTGTGCCTCTCCGACACCCGTGGATGTTCCCTGCAGCTGTCCTGCCTTTCCGCTGTCTGTCGGGTCTTTTGCACTGTCCGCTTCATCCTCATCTGCCGGCTGGTCTGGCTTGTCCTGATCTGCAGTATCTGTATCAGAATTCTGGTCATCCCCTTCCGGCGTCTGATCTGTATTTTCTATCGTTTCCGTGGTATCTACTGTTTCTGTGCCAGACACCGTCTCAGTGCTTTCTATAATATCCGCACTCTCTGTGTTCTCCACACTTTCAGTTACATTTACACTGCTTTCCTTTTCCGTCAGTGCGTATGAGATCTCATAATCTCCAGCCACATTGATATCAAAGTTTCCTGTGTCAGTGACGGACAGAGTATATTTTTCACTGTCATACGTGATTCCTTCCGTCAGGTCATAGTCTGACTCTCCCTGCAGGAGTGTCAGTTCCGGTGCATCATAAGCTTTGCTCTGCTCTTTTGCACCTACGCCGTGGATCGATCCGATGAGCAGTGCGGCTGCCATCACAAATGTCAATGCACGGTTTGCTTTCGTCCTTCTCATAGGTTTCCTCCTTAATTTTTATTGCATAAAGAAAGCTCCACAACATAATGTAGATTATGTTGTGTGGAGGAATGGCTCTTCTGCCCGGTTTCACCGGGATTTTGAACAGATTTATAAAATTTCTGGTTTTTAGCAGTTGTCTACGAATGTAGTATAGTTGAAACAACATGATTTTCAGCTGTGAAACCGTGAAATACTGAAAAATCAGGCATTTACAGAAGTCTGGTCTTATTTTTGTGCAAAAATGGCAACAAATTCCTAGAGAAGTACTATGAAATTAGTGCTTCTTTTACAAAAGTGGGATTTTTTTGTCGAATTTTAGCATCAGACTATTGACGTTTCTCGGATTTTTTGATAAAAAAATAGTACTTGGAAGATATTGGTAATGATTATCATACTTTCATCCGAATGCATTCACAACATAATCTACATTATGTTGTGTTTTTTATTTCTGTCGTTCAGACGACCAGATCCAGACGCTCCAATTTTTTGACATGTTCTTCCTCTGTGGTCGCCACGTAGATCCTTGTGGTATTGATACTGCTGTGTCCGAGGATATCCGCAAGGTGGCTGATGTTTTTATGTATGCTGTAGTAGGTGCGCGCAAAGAAATGGCGGAGGTTATGTGGGAATGCTTTCTCCAGTGCAACGCCTGCTTTTTCGGCGTTCTTTTTCATTTCCGTCCAGATGTTGCTGCGGTCTACCGGGTTTCCGTTTTTCGTGATGAAGACTGCGCCGCTCCTGATGTCGTTCTTTTTGCAGTAGTCGAGCAGTTTCATTCTCAGCTTGTGCACGAAAAAGATATCGCGGTGTTTTCCTTTGCAGAATATGCTGATCTTTCCGATTCTCACTGCTTCCACCGTGACCGATGCAAGTTCACTGATGCGCATGCCGGTGCTGCCGATGATCTCGATGATCATGGCAAGGCGGAGGTTGTCATCCCCTTTTGCAGTTGCGATGAGTTTTTCGTATTCGGCGCGCGTCATCTCTTGTTCCTGCGCATAGATGTGGTTTGGCTGGGTCTTGAAGATCGTGACGTAGCAGTCGTACCAGCCTGTGTATCCGAAGAAGCCGTTCAGGGCGATGAGCATGCTGTTGGCGCTCGATGTCTTGTAGTTTTCTTCGAGATGTTTTTTGTATCGGATCACGCAGTCTTTGGTGATGTCTTTCTGTTCCTGCGTTTCCAGCCAGGCGGTGAAGGTGCGGATGTCGCGGATGTATTTTTCGATGGTATTCTTGGATTTTTCCTGTATATAAATATGGTTTTGATAGGATTGGATGGTATTTTCGTCGATTGTCCTCATGCTGTTTCCTCTTATGCTGTTATGATTTTCTGCCCACGGATCTTTAGGGAAACCGGGGAGATAGTTACAGTATACTGGGTGATTTTGATGAGGACAATCGGGATGGGGGAATTGGAAGAAATTGGCAGGAAGGGCTCATCAAAATCCAAAACACTTCACTCTAAGCTTCTTATTTGCCAGCACACTCAAATAACGTTTGACATTTATTCTGCCTTCATTACAGATAACATTTTTAGAAGCCGTACTCCATGATTCTACTGACTGAATAATTTTACCTGTCTCCCAGTTTTCATCAAGTATTTTCTCAAATAACTTTATCGCCGCAAAATAATGAATATCTTTATTGTTTTGCGCAAACTCATAAAACATATTTTGAAATGCATATATGTCTCTATACTCATGATTTGCCCTATCCAATAATTCCAACAAACTTTTCAACATATCGTAATCTTCTATTTCGTCCCGGTTTATTTCCGTCTCAAATTTCTTCAATTCTACGGACCACCTGGTCAATGTCTCGACCATCCGTATTGATAACTGTACGGTATCTGTTCCATCCCACCAGTACATTAAATCATCATCGGAAAGATAATAGTCAGGTTTATCCTTAAGTTCCGCCGGTGTATTATAAAATGTAAAGCAGCCATTATTTTTCAAAAAATCTTTTGTTTTCAACTTTCCAATCTGTGTGTTTCTTATTTCTTCTCTCTTTTTTACGACCGACTCACCAACATAGTTTTTAGTAATTTCATCCACATAAAACTCTCCATGCACTTCATGCCATTCTGTCCAGAAATCAAAGCCTTGTATCTCTGCAAAAAGGTACACAAATACTCTGGCTGGTATTCTCAGTGTCATTTCCGCCAGTCCGCCATATTTTTGACAGGCGATCATCTGTCTCTCATCATACGGAAGCTTCAACAATTCATATAAACGCTTTTTTCTGTCAAACCAGTATGTTTCAGAGAATTTCTGTAATTCTTTTTTTACACACATTATCTCATACGGATATGATCCGCTGCTGGCTTGATCCATCCCCATATCCCCTGTTCCATATACAATGTAATAGATATCTGCCAGATCTCTGCCTCCCATTCCACCTCTTAATGCTTCTGGAATAATACCAAACACCGTTTTCGGATATGCCCTGTCATAATGATCCTGTTCTATTTCCGTAAAGTAATAACTCTCATAATATTTCCAGAGATTAAATCGTTTTTCGGCAGTAAAATCTTTGTCAAGAACATGATTGATCCATGCTATGCAGCGTACCGGATCTATAATATCCCCATTCCTGTCAACATACCCATAATCCATTCCATATAATTCATATAAAAGATAAGCTGCACACATGACTCTGTTAAATTCGTTGTTTCCTATTTTGCCACTTCTCAGGACTTGCGTTCTGGAATTGAATAACACACTTTCCCATAAGTCGTCCTCAAAGTAATTAAAAGAAAAGTATGCTTTCCCTTCCTCATCGCACTCAACCGGACGGATCAGATGAATTTCCTTCCCATACATGTGTACATTTTCAAACTGCATCATTCCGCCCCTCTGAAGAATTTTTATCATATTCTCATTAAATTCGTCTTTGAATTCGTCCGGAATTGTCATGTTTCCATTATAATCACAAAAAGTCCCCATATTATCCTCCATTAAAATCCCATAAATTCTTTTCTGTACTTCTTATTTCCAAGCAGACTCATATACGCTGAATAGCTGCTTTCTTTTTCCTCCGGATCTATCTCATACAAAATCCATTCCAACACCTGTGTTTTCGTAAATTCTCCAAACATCTCCATATCTTCCTCAAGTAGTTTCTGTAACAGATAAACCGCTTTTTTATAAGATGATACTTCTTTATTTCCGATGAACTCATCTACCATATCCTTATTCACATATCTACATTCCCACTCCAAAGACATGATTGCTATCGCTTTCGCCAGCGCAGCTTCCATATCAAAAGACTTCACATCATCATCTTTCAAACTTTTATACCTGTCACTCCATTCGGATATTTCCTCTTTTCTTTGGTCTGAAAGCAATATGGTTTCAGAATCCCAAAATCCCAGAAGTTCATCTTCATCATCACGAAGAATGCATTTATAAAGCAAATGCCTGTCTACCGGTATTCCTTTTATTTTTCCAATATTGTCTCTGTTTTTAAAGGTTAAAACCTTTCCTGTTAAGCTTTCTACCAGATCAACGTACCCCAGGATGTTAAATAGATTACCTTTATGCATCAGGTAACACGGACTGTCCGAATAGGACTCTAATATTATCATTATCATGTTCATGACCAGACCAAATTCATTTTCTCCGCGATCTTCCGTTACCAATTCACAAGTATGACAATTATAATAGTTTCCTCTTCTTATCCTTTTTTCAAATACAGAATAATCGAAATAAATGATTCCATTTTCATCCGGATATGTCTGTTCAACTGCATCGAACTCCCGACCATTGATCATTACAGTCGTGGTCTTTCTGATTCCTGTCTTATACAGTATCTGTATGATAAGCTCATTCATCTCCTGTTTCATGTTCTCATTGGCAATTTCAAACCTGCCTTCCAATGTGTAAGCATTATCCACCATGTTGATTTTCTCCTTTGATATAGCATTTATTCATTGTCCCATTCCAAATAATCCCTTATATTACTTTCAGAATCTGCAAGCATTGAAAACAGATACTCCCCCATTCGCAAATCTAAACTAACTGCATCATTTACCAGCTGTTTCTGCCCTGACTTCTTAAACGGAAAAAACTCCGCTACTCCAGCCTTTCTATTTATCCCGACATAAATTCCAGAAGGATCAAGACAGCTGACAAAGTACGGTGAATGACTTGTAATGATAACTTTACAGCCAGCTGACAGCTCACGAATCATCCTGATATACGCCCCGAACAAGCCAGAATATACAGAGTTGTCCGGCTCCTCGATCGCTATCAATGAAATATTACTGACACTGGCTGTAATAATTTTGGTCAATATCATAAAAACCCGCCTTGCACCATCTGATATCGTAGAAAAGTTTACCGGATTCACCAACCCCTTTCTCTTAACAAATAATGCATAGACAGCAATCGTAAATTGAAACGGTGCATTCTCCCGAAGCTGGTGATCTTCTTCTACATTTAACTGAAAATCTTTTACAATAATCTCCTCAAATTCAGGAAATAACTGAATATAAGCCTCTTTTAATAATGCAAATTTATCTGGATACTGGCTTTTCAGCCTATATATAACTTGTGGCAGATTATCCTCATTTATCGACGCATTGTCGAAACCTTTCCGAATAACAGAATCTGACTGGCAGAAGCTCTTAGCCTCCAGATTGTTTCCCATATTTATTTTTATTCCATTAAGCTTTGTAATAATCAGGGCATAATATAATTCATCATAGGCTCTTAACTTGTTCACAACTAATTCTGTCTCCCCAACCTTAATTATTGATGAACATCTTCCCGTCTCCGAACTCTTATAGAATGCTGTATGAGCAGTTCTATTGATTAGCTGGGCATACTTTTGTCCTTTTTCATTAAGTTTGACTCTCAAAAATTCTGATATTATTCCTGGCTCTTTACCATCGGTATCTTTCCATTCAAACTCATAGCCATACTGCACCAAGTATTCCCTGCCATCAATATCTGCTGCTACCTCCATCTCATATTTATAATTTCTTCCAATCAAATTACAATTACCGGGAATCAGTTGGGAATTGGACATCATATCCTTTTTATCTTCTATCGATGCTTTTATAAAACTCAATCCAAAATCAATACCTGAAAGTACATTTGATTTTCCAAAATCATTTAATGCAACAAGTGTTGTAATATTATTAAAAGATATTCTTACATTTGCTAAGTTCTTAAATCCATCTATAAATACAGCTTGAATCTTCATATCGATGCAACCTTTCTTTATCATCTCACTTATATAGTATCGTTTGTTTTATGATAATGCAATATTTTTTTGCTTTTTATTTATTTTATATGCATTATAATTATGTTTATTATTTATATATGCAATTTATTCTTGCGTTTTTATTATAGCAATTAATATGTTCCAAGTGGTGGTGGAATGGGTTTTATGATGTGGAAAGAGCCAGCTCCTGATGGGCTGGCTCTGTGATGGGTGGTTTTGGGGTTGGTTTGTTTTGGTCTGGGGTTATCTGGATTCGGACTCAAGTTCGGCGATGGCGGTGTTGTATTCGGACTCGGTGTAATCTTCCAGAATGACTTCCTTCGTTGCCCGAAAGCGGATGATCATGTTTTTGATGGCGGCAATGTTTGCCTGGCGTTGACCGATTTCTTTGCCGATTTCTTTGCCGGCTTCCTCGCCCTGCTGATATGCTTTTTCTGCGACTTCTTCTGAATATTTTCTCATTATTTCACACACTGCGTTTACACCTCCCTCTTCATGTTTCAGATAATGCACACGGTTGGTTAATTTTGGAAATTTGGCATTATCTATCTCTTTTTGCAGAAAACAGTCCATGTATTCTGAAATAGTTGTTCCGTCTTTTACTGCGGTATTGACGAATACACGCTCCAATCCGTCGTCTACTTTTTCCTGTGTTTCCCGGATCTCGCTGTCCACGTGATAGATCACCCTGCCACGTTTAAAGATATCGAACTCGGAAATATACACAACGATCAGATCGATCGTCTTTTCAAATTTCTCTTCCGTCTGCGAGTCCCGCACCGTGATGACCGATGCATTGAACCGAACTCTTTTTAAATGGTGATCCTTGTTAGAACGCTGCACTTCCACGTTACACTTTTTTCCATTTCCAAGGATACAGAGTGCATCCAGACGGACAGATCGCCCGTACAGGTTTCTCTCACTGCTCTGCACGATAACGTCTTTTACGACGAGTTTCTCATCTTCTAAAATGATACGCAACATCTCCTGACATACGCCAATATCATCTGCCAGTACTTCAAAAAACGTATCATCAATAGGTCTGAAATTTTTAACCTGTTCTATCTTTTCCTCTAATGTCATTTTATCTCCTGTTTTTTCTTGGTATACAAACAGGCTTTCCGCATGATCTATGTTTATTATATAGAACCCCTCAAGATTCTTCAAGACTGTTTGCATGGTTTTTGGGGTTACTGTACTAAATCTGTGCTATCATTTTCTCCTGCTGAATGGCTCACCGATGTGGTGATGGATTTTTTTGTTATGTTAGCTTATTTTGTAACTTTGATTTGATAAAAAAGATAGGTTTATTGTAAGGGGCTGGGTGGGGAAAGTCAAGGAAACTTTTAACTTTTCCTGCTCTTTTGCATTTTGACTGAATGATTGAAATGGAAGAGCCAGCTCCTCACGGCTGCTGGTTGCATGCAGACGGCGCTGCCATTGCAGCTCGAAGCAGTTGTTCCACTTTTTCCTGCTCAATTTTCTTTTCCTGATATTTTCTGATACTTACTCTGCGAAAGATACTGTTCATTCTATTTTCCTCCAATCATATTTCTACACTCATTTAAAAGCTCTCATCGCCACGCTTCATCTCCAACGCTGTCCCATCTTTCCAGTCACAGCAATTGCGGAGGTACTCCGCCTCCGTGTTCAAAAAGTTTTCCGCATTTGGCGGCAGCACAATCGGCTCAATCGTATTGTTTTCGTAATTGCAGACATAAATGGTTTTGACACAATTTAAAAATACCCTGTCAAATCGCATTTTTTTCTTTTCCTGTGTATATCTCATATATTCAAACAGTGCACCTGCATCAATATCATTCTCGTCTGTCGGATGCAGAAAAAGATACAAACCATTGTAGCGCTTATGGATATAATTTGCATTTAGTTTTTCCAGTTTGCGATCAAAACGATATTTCGCCTTGGAAAGATAATCCTGCTGCACGGTATTATCTGGCAGAATCGCCCAGAACCTTCCGTTGTAAAAATTCAGCCGCTCTCCATATTTATCAAACGCCAAAGAAGGTAGTTCCTCTTTCCGGCAACCAAGATATTTTTCGATAAAACTCTCCTCCTGCCCGTCATCCGGCAAAAGTGCCTGACTGACTTCCAGCCCGAAATCCATGTTTGGATTAATCCAGTCCGGCGATTCACTTTTCACAAAATATGGTTCGTATTCCTTCCACAGATATTTCAATGATACCGCCGCATAAATTTCATTCAAAAGCTTTTCATATGCCACCAGATTTACCTGCCTTTTCTTCCACAATTTTATTGACGAAAATGTTTTTTTCCGATAGGATGATTATATCGTGATTTCATCACTCAATAATTTCGCCGCTCGCCGAACATATAAATATGTTCTTTTCGCTTGCGCTCATTATACCATAACTTATTCGATTTTTCCTGAAAGGATTCAAAATATGAAAAAAGTAAAACAAATTTTAGCAATCATCGGTGTCATTATTCTGGTTGGACTTTATGTCTCTACCATCGTATGTGCAGTTTCTGCCAGTGAAAATTTTATGAACATGCTCATGACATCTATTTATGCCTCTGTGATCATCCCTGTTTTGATCTGGGCATACAGTTTTATTTACAAACTGATCAAGAAGGATTCCGAAGAGAAAGATACTGCAGAGCATTAAAAAATCAGCACCTGACCAAATTTTCTGTCGGGTGCTGATTCTGTTTTTATCTCATTTATTCTTCTGTACTCTCAGACACGCTCTCTGTATCTAAAACAGTCTCCGTACCTTCTGCATTCTCTGTGCTCTCCGCATCTTCCGTGACGGTCAGCTCCTCAATCGTTTTTGAAAAAGCATCCGCAAGAGACGTTTCTGTCAGATAAATGCTTCCTCCATCAGCTGAAATAATATAGTATGCATTCAAAGTATCATTTTTATTTCCTACAAAAAGAGAAACAGACCCTTCACTTGTTGTGTAGGATATCAGATCTTCCGGCTGGTCAAATCCAAACTCTTTCAAATCTGTATAATCACTGATCTCTTCTATTGCTGTCAGCGATGACAGTGTTGAAAGCATGCTGTCGATCGCTTCTTCATCCATATCCAGTGATGTGTCTCCGTCATAGGTCCATGTATCCCCATCCTTTGTAAAAGTATACGTCACATGGTCAACCTCATAAGAAAATGCTGTGATCGTGTCAACGTCCACTTTGGAAATATAAATGGTAGAAGCCTCTTCTTCCGCTGTTTTCTCTTCCTCTTTATTTTTGTTATACCATTTCATTCCGAAGGTGGCAGCGATAAGCACTGCCAGCACGATCAGAATTACAATAAACTGAATTTTCTGTTTTTTCATATTCTATCTGTCTCCAATCTTGATTTTCTATCATCTATTGTTTTATTTTTTTCTTCTTGATGCCCATATCACAATTCCAAGAATCATCATAATGACCGGAAGCACGATCATCAGACCAAGCCCATACAGAATCCCTGCCGCTGCATCCACCGTGATGGCGCTGAGCGTGTAATCTTTTGTCGGGATCACACTTGTTGCAAGATCAGAATCGCCAACCATCTGGGCAATGATATCTGTAAACATAGCGCTGTTATTTCCGGAAACGATCTGGTCTGCACTGTCTGCAAACATTTCCACAGATCCGGCGACCACTACTTTTGCGACTGTATCTTCATCGATTGTTTTTTCCATGGCAACCGCAACCGCAAATGGTCCTGCAGCATCTCCCTCCTCCAGCTCTGATGTTGTTGCATTTGCTGCATCTGTCTTGGATACTGCTTTATCTGTCGTCTCCAATAATGCTGTATAAGTTGTATCATCTGTATCTTCTCCATAGGTAATTGCCTCGCTATATGGAGCAAAGATATATGAACCGCTGACAGAACTTGTATATGCACTTGAATTTACATCAGGAAGCAGATAATACGGTGTATTGCTATAGTAATAGGATTTATCATTTTCCATCACAATGCCGGAAACACGCTCCATGCCGCATGCCGACAGGATTGACTCGAAGTTTTCCAGACCCTGTGCCTGAAAATTACAGGTGATCAGCACTTTTCCACCCCGATTGATATAATCGATCACTTTGCTGGCATCATCCTCCGAAAAATCAGTGGTCGGTCCATTAATAATCAACGCTGCTGCATCTTCCGGAACCGCATCCTCTTTTAATAATGCAAGGTCAGATAATGTGATATTTGCTTTTTCAATTGCCTCTGTAAATCCACCGGACAAAGCTGTTTCCCCATGTCCGGATACCTGATAAATCACCGGAAGCTCTGTGGAATCCATGGTCACATACTGAATCGCACTTGTAAGCTGTCCCTCTGCATCATATCCATCAATGCTTCTGGAATAACTGCTGTAATCATAACTATAGGTATACACATCATTGTAATCAATAACTCTGGAACGCTCGCTGCTCACAACGATCATGCTGTTTGAAGTTACAGAACTGTCTGTATACTGCGCAGCAAAAGTCGGGTTTGCAGCCGGATTGATATAGGAAACTTTGATGTGATTCGACAGGGATTCATATCTCTGTAATGTCTCATCCAGCTTTGTATCTTTTGATGCATCGGACACCAGCACATAAATTGTCACATCCTCGTCGAGACTTTTCAGATAATCCTTCGTATCGTCTGTGATGGAATAAATTTTCGTTGAAGTGACATCAATGGATGTCCATGTTGCCGGAAGTTCTGCCACGAACAGGTTCACAACAACGGTCACTGCCACCATTGCAATGATCATTCCCGTTGAAAATACACCTGTCGATATTTTTTTTGAGCTGATGCTCCAGCGGCGTTTCTGAACGGACTGCCCTGTCAGGAACAAAAGTAATCCAATGATCGTTACGTAATAGACAATTCCCGCCACATCCAATGTTCCATTCATAAAGTTATCAAGCGGCGTATAAAAATCGTAGCAGCCTAAAATTTTTGTCAGAAGATTTCCGCTCTCTGAGATCATATTACAAATGCTTCCCATCATATAGCCGGCAAATAATGCAACAAATGTCAAAACTGCGGAAATCACCTGGCTTTCGGTCAATGAGGAAATAAACATACCAACGGCAATGCAGGCGCAGCCATACAGCCAGAATCCAAGCACTGCTGCATAGGATTCACCTAGTGGGATCGTTCCGTAGGACATTAACAGCAATGGTGTGATCGCAATGATCACCATATCTATGGTAAATACAGAAGCCATTGCGAGATATTTTCCCAATACTACTTTTCCCACAGATACCGGTGCAGTCAGGATCAACTGGTCTGTTCTGCTGTGGCGTTCCTCCGCAAAACTGCGCATGGTCAGCACCGGTACCGTGATCAGCATGATAAATGCGATTGCCGACAGTGAGTAAGAAATATAAGGATAGCCTGCGCGCAGATTGTAAACATAAAAATATAGTCCATAGAGTACAAGTACTGCTGCAATAAACAACCATCCTGTCACCGTCTGAAAGTAAGCTTTTACTTCTCTTTTTAATATTGCAAACATTATTTCCCGTCCTCCTTACTTTCTTTTCCAAAATGAGGCTTTACAAAATGGAGTTTTTTCTCCGGCAGAACTTCCTTCTGTGTCCCCTCTTTTTCCGTGAGTTCAAGGAACACATCCTCAAGAGATTTTGAAACGGGATTCATCTGCAGAATGACAAATCCATGGTTGACGCAGGAGTCGAACACCTGTTCCCTGATATCCATTCCCGGTTTTGCGATCAGATTCAGATGTGCACACGCTTCGTCCTTCTGCTCTAATGGAATGCATTTTTCAACTTCTGCGATCCCGGTGAATGTCTCCTGCACTGCCGCATTGTCTCCTTTGACCAGAAGTTCGATCTCCTGCGCCCCGGACATCTGTTTCATCAGATTCTCCGTGGAATCGCCTGCCACTAATTTTCCTTTGGAAATAATGAAAATGTGATCACACACTGCAGATATTTCAGACAAAATGTGCGAACTTAAAATAACCGTATGATTTTTGCCAAGTTCTTTGATGAGGTCACGGATCTCTATGATCTGTTTTGGATCAAGTCCGACCGTCGGTTCATCCAGAATAATGATCTCCGGATACCCTAGCACTGCCTGGGCAAATCCGACTCTCTGCCTGTAGCCTTTTGACAGGTTACGGATCAGTCTTGACTGCTGCGCGGTGATTCCGGTCGTCTCCATCGCTTCCTCCACATATTTATTTCTCAGACTTTTTTCAAGTTTCTTTAACTCTGCCACAAAGTTCAGATACTCCCTGACTGTCATATCCACATAAAGAGGCGGGATCTCCGGCAGATATCCCACACATTTTTTTGCTTCTTCCGGCTGTGCAAAAATATCAAATCCGTTGATTTTTACCTCTCCGCTGGTTGCACCTAAATACCCTGTAATAATGTTCATCGTGGTGGATTTTCCGGCGCCGTTTGGTCCTAAAAATCCATAAATTTTTCCTGGTTCCACAGTCAATGTCAGATCATTCACTGCAATATGGTCGCCATATTTTTTTACCAGATGGCTGATCTCGATCACAATGTTTTCCTCCTTACTTCCGGCTCGCATGAAAATCGCGAAATCCGTCTGTTTTTACGAATTTCGCAACTGTCGGTTTTCGATAGTACTATCTTATCGAAAAAATGTGTTTAATTTTGGTAAAAATTGTGATAACTTTGTGAAACGACGATTTTTCTCTTCTTAAGTACCTGCTATTTAAACATATATATTGTATTTCTTCAGATCCTCTTTGACCTGCCCGATCGTCTCAAAGCAGATTCCGTGGATTCCGGCTTTTTTTGCTCCCTCGATATTTTCCATCCGGTCATCGATAAATACACACTCATCCGGTTTTAACCGGTACTGATTTAACAATGTTTCATATATTTCAAGATCCGGTTTGATCTGCTTCACTGTATAGGAAAAAATCGCTCCGTCTGTCAACGGCAGGAAATCCAGCGCATTGTCTTTTGTTCTCCGGTAAGTCCAATCCCCATAATTAGAAAGAATATACACCTGCAAGCCCTCTTTTTTCATATTGGAAATCCATTCTTTCGTATAGGAAAACTGTTTGATCGCCAGTTCCAGATGATTCCAGAACAGATCGATCTCTTTTTTATATTCCGGTGCCTTCTCATAAAATGCCTGAAGAATCTGTTCATCTGACCAGACACCACGGTCTGTCTCAAGCCAGACCGGAGTATTGACCGTAGCATCCGCAACTGCTTTCACTGTCTTATCATCAAATCCAAGTTGTTTCATTGCGTCTTCCGGCTCCCACGCCACAAGTACTTTTCCGACATCTAAAATAATATTCTTTACCATACAATCCTCCATGTTTTGTCACAAAAGGCAGGGTGCACTGCACGCCTGCCTCAGTCTTTTTATTTATTACGGTAAATGATATCTTCTCTGCCTGGTCCGTTGGAAACCATTGTGATCGGGTATCCAATCTGTCCTTCAATGAACTCAATGTAATTTCTGCAGTTTTCCGGAAGATCCTCGTATTTCTTAATTCCACGGATATCACATTTCCATCCCGGAAGCTTCTTTAATACCGGTTTTGCCTTCTCTAATTTTGCAGTTACAGGGAAGTCTGTGGTTACTTCTCCGTCGATATCGTATCCAACACATACCGGGATCTCATCTAAGTATCCTAATACATCAAGTACGGTAAGCGCTACATCCGTAGTTCCCTGCAGACGGCATCCATACTTACTTGCAACACAGTCATACCATCCCATTCTTCTTGGACGTCCGGTTGTTGCTCCGAATTCACCGCCGTCTCCGCCGCGTCTTCTCAGTTCGTCTGCCTCGTCTCCAAAGATCTCGCTAACGAATGCTCCTGCTCCTACTGCGGAAGAGTATGCTTTACTTACTGTTACGATCTTCTTGATCTCATATGGTGGGATGCCTGCTCCGATCGCACCGTATGCTGCTAAAGTAGAGGAAGATGTTACCATTGGATAAATTCCGTGATCTGGATCTTTTAAGGTACCAAGCTGACCTTCCAATAAGATTTTCTTGCCTTCCTTGATTGCTTTGTCCAAGAATAAAGAAACATCTCCGACATATGGAGCTACCATGTCTCTGTACTCATGTAAAGTAGCTAATAATTCCTCTTCTTTTAATAATGGTTTGTGATACATATGCTCAAGCATAATGTTCTTTGTCTCACAGGTACGTTTTACTTTTGCCTGTAATAATTCCTCGTCGAATAACTCACTTACCTGGAAACCGATCTTTGCATATTTGTCTGAATAAAATGGTGCGATACCGGACTTGGTAGAACCGAAAGAATTCTTTCCAAGACGCTCCTCCTCATACTGATCGAAAAGAACGTGGTATGGCATAACGATCTGTGCTCTATCTGAAATCATGATTTTTGGCGCAGGCACATTGCGGTCTGTGATCGATTTGATCTCACTTATTACCTTCGGGATATCCAGTGCAACACCATTTCCGATAATGTTGGTGATATGGCTGTGGAATACGCCTGATGGCAATGTATGTAATGCAAATTTACCATAGTTGTTTACGATGGTGTGACCTGCATTTGCTCCGCCCTGAAAACGGATAACAATGTCCGCTTCATCTGCAAGCATATCTGTGATTTTTCCTTTTCCCTCGTCGCCCCAGTTAGCGCCTACTACTGCTGTAACCATTTGATTTTCCTCCTGCATAAAAAAAGTGATGGTCTGTAAAAACCATCACGCTTTCCTGTTTTTACTTTATGATTATACACGAAGTAATGCCATAAGTAAAATTAATATTCATTATATTTGATATAATTGTTCATTATATTATAATATTCCATATGCCATCAGACACCATTGGTTTCAGAAACATGGAAATCAAAAGCGTAACTGCCAGAATCAGGACAGGTTCATATCGTACCAAAATTCCTTTCGAATCCACTGATTTTAAAGAGAACGGAAAAGAAAATCTTCTGCTTATTTCATATCCCATCACAGTTCCTGCCGTATTGGTGATCAGATCATCAATATCCGTAAGCCGGAATGTAAATATCTGTAATAGTTCAATCCCCAGTGATACCGCGAGTCCCATGAAAAACATGGTTTTGAAAGACCGGAAATTCTTCCAGACCGCAGGTACAAAAAATCCCATCGGTATAAATAAAATGATATTCAGAATCGTATTTTTCATATATGCAAACGGACTATTTACAATGTCTATGAACGGTATCAGATTCAGACCGAAATCCATCTGAAATGTCCCGATCGCAGGAACCCCCACAACTGAAAACATTGCGATCGCATAAAATGCAAATATCAGTTTTACACAAAATGGTTTAAATTCCCATTTCCTGTAGATTGTACACTGCAAAATAGCCAAAGCAGGAATCACAAAAATAGCAGACGAGACACAGTCTATCCCGATCGATAATAAACGCATCATTTACGTTTCCCCCTAAATATCCTGATCTTGCATATAAATTTATCATATTCCTGCCCGCAATCCCATTAATATTCCATTAAGATTGATGAAGATTTGATGAACTTTTTCTGACATTTTCACTACGGAACAAGCAGAAAATCGTATAGTTTTTCCGCTGCTGCCGACATCGGCGCACGCTCGTTTGAGACAATGCAAAACTCGCGTTCCGGTATCGCCCTGTCAAATTTCAATATGAATAATTCCCCATTTTCAATGTATTTTTCTGCAAAATTCGACACAACACTGGCAACACCGAGGTTGCGCACTGCAAACTGGATGAGCATGTCACTTGTCGCAAGTTCAAATTCCGGCCGGACAAATGTGCCGCGCTCTGCCAGATAATCCTCCACATATTTTCTTGTGGAAGTGCTGCCCTCTAAGCACATGACCGGAAGATTTTCAAGCTCTTTATAGCTTAATTTTCCGCCTTTTAAATACTCAAACTTTTTTCCCGCCACAAAGACATCCTGAATTTTGCGGACAGGTGTCATTTTAAAATCATATTTATTGTTCACCGGGGTACTGATGATTCCAAAATCAATTTTTCCGTCCTGCAAATGTTTCAATGTCTCCGGTGTCGGGGCATTCGTCACAGTCACTTTGATCTGCGGAAATGCATCATGGAACGCCTCCAGATAAGGAAGCAGATAAAACTGCAATGTCATGTCACTGGCACCCACACAGATTTCTCCGGCATCTAAGTTTAACATCTCCGAGAGTTTTTTCTCCCCGGTGAGGATTGTCTCATATCCTTTTCTCACATATTCTGCAAGCAGTCCGCCTTCTTTAGTCAAGCGCACGCCTTTGGATGTCCGCACAAAGAGAGCGCAGGAAAGATCACTTTCTAAATGCTTGACTGCCTGGCTGACTGCCGGCTGTGAGATGGAAAGTGCCTCTGCTGCGAGGGAGATACTGTTGTATTTGGATACATAATAAAAAATTTTGTAGTATTCGAGGTTTGTCTGCATTATTTTACTCCATGATTTTACTGTGACTTGCAAATAATTGCTTTCTTATTATAACAGTTTCCCACGAAAAAATCTTTTCTTTTGCGAAAACAAAAAATTTATATTTTTTCGCAAAAATAAACATTGTCTTTTTGCGGTCCATGCCTTATACTAAGTTGCTGAAACGCAAAGAATATGCGTGTTGAGGCTAAAAAAACACGGACAGATTTTTAACTATTTTATAGATCAAGGAGTACAGACTATGACAAAAGACATGACAACGGGAAGCCCGCTCAGAATGATCTTACTTTTTTCCGTTCCGGTTTTACTGGGAAATATTTTTCAGCAGTTTTATAACATGGTGGATACGATCATTGTCGGGCAGTATCTTGGTGAAGATGCTCTGGCTGCGGTAGGCTCTACCGGATGTCTGATGTTCCTTGTATTAGGATTTGCAAATGGAATTGCACAGGGATTTGGCGTTATGGTCTCCCACGCCTTCGGTGCAAAAGATTTCAAGCTGTTAAAGCATTATGTCGCACTCTCCCTGATACTGACTGCCATTGTATCGTTACTTCTGACTATCCCTACGGTGGCAGCTTCCAGACAGTTTCTTATTTTAATGAAAACACCGGACAATATCTTAGGACTCGCAGACTCTTATATTAAAGTCATTTTCGCAGGTATCCTGCTCACGATGTCCTACAACGTTGCCTCCGGTATTTTAAGAGGGATCGGCGACAGCAAAACACCGCTGTATTTCCTGATTCTCTCTTCCTTTTTAAATATTGTGCTCGACCTGTTTTTGATCGTCGTCGTAAAACTCGGAACCGCAGGCGCTGCCTATGCAACGATCATTGCGCAGGGTGTCTCCGCACTGCTTTGCTTTATTTATATGTTCCGCAAATTCGATATTTTAAAAACCAGCCGGGAAGATTACTACCTCGACGGATACGGTGTGTTCAATATGCTTTCCATCGGTATTCCGATGGCGCTCAACTATTCCATCACCGCTATCGGAACCATGATCCTGCAGGGCGCAGTCAATATTTTCGGTTCCAGTGTTGTGGCTGCCTTCACTGCCGCCTCCAAAGTGGAAAACCTCTCCACCCAGACCATGCCGACACTCGGCACTGCGATTGCCACCTACTGCGGTCAGAACCTCGGCGCAGGAAAATACAAACGTATCTACGAGGGAATGCGCAAAGGATTTTTCATCTGCATTTTTATCTCGCTTGCTGCCTCTGCCATCTGCGTATTCGGCGGACGTTTTATTGTGAGCTGGTTTGTGAGCAATCCTTCTGAAGAAATTTTTGACTATGCCATGCAGTATCTGAACACCATCAGTTTCTTCATGCTGCCGCTCGCATGGATTTTCCTTTACCGGAACGCCCTGCAGGGCTTAAACCGCGGACTTGTTCCAATGTTAAGCGGTGTTGTGGAAATGGTGTGCCGTATTATCGTGATCGCCGTCACCTTAAATCCGTTCGGTTACTGGGCAGTCCGTCTGGCAAGCCCGATCACATGGCTGATCACCGGAATCCTTCTGATCGTGACGTATTTTATCTGGGAAAAACAGAGCCGGAAAAAACATGCCAGTTCACCAGCCTAAAACTTTAGTTTTCCACCCCACTTCTGAACAGCCTCCACAAGCTGTATCAGATAACGGAACACCGGCTCCGTGATGACTGCGAACACGATCATGAGCATTGCACATTTTCCAGTGACCGCCGTGATCGCAAACAGTTCACTGAAAAACAGCATACAAAATAACCAGCCGATGACCATCGCTGCGATCAGGATCGCATGCGGTGTTGTCATCGGTTTTGCTATATGATAAAGGATCAGGAAGCCGACAACTGCGATCAGGATCGTGCACGACGTGGAAACGCACTCTTTTTCCACTCCGAACTCCCTGCAGAAAATCACCAGACCGCTCACCACGATAAAATCTGTAATCCCAGCCGGAAGCGCCTGGATCAGGACATTGGTAAGAAAATGCCCATGGATCTGATTCCGGTTCTGCTCCAGCGCCAGAAAAAATGACGGAATCCCGATCGTAAAAACACTGATGAGTGACACCTGCGATGGCTCCAGCGGATAATCGATCAGAAACAGCATGGAAAATACGGCTAAGAGCATGGAGAAAATGTTCTTGACCAGATAAAGGCTGGCAGTGCGCCCGATGTTGTTCACCACCCGCCGCCCTTCCATGACAACCGCCGGCATTTTATTGAAATCGTTATCGAGCAGCACAAGCTGTGCCACATGCGAAGCCGCCTCACTGCCTGACGCCATCGCAATGCTGCAGTCTGCATCTTTTAACGCAAGAATATCGTTCACGCCGTCTCCTGTCATTGCCACGGTCTTTCCCTGCTCTTTTAATGCCTGCACCAGAAGACGTTTCTGCTCCGGTGTCACCCTGCCGAACACCGTGTATTTTTTTGCTGCCTTCCGCACTGCATCCGCTGTTTTCAACGTTGCTGCATCCACCTGTTTTTCCGCATGGCGGATTCCCGCTTTCTTTGCGATCTCCGATACCGTGACCGGATTGTCCCCGGAGATCACTTTCACTTCCACTCCCCGCTTGGAAAAGTAACGGAATGTATCCATTGCCCCCTCCCGGATTGCATTGTTGAGCAGGATAAATGCAATGGGACTTGCATTTTCTGTCAGTTCTTTTCCATCCAGATTCCCCTCATACTCTGCAAATACAAGCACACGATATCCCTTTTCCAGAAATACTTCGATCGTTCCCTGAACAGCCGCATAATCCTGCCGCAGCACAAATTCCGGTGCGCCGACCACATAAGCTTTTCCTGCCAGAACCACTCCGCTGTATTTTGTGGCAGACGAAAATGGGACGATTTTTTCTGCCCTGTTTTCCAACGGCTCCGTAAAATACTGCTGCAATGCCTCCATCGTTGCATTGTCGCACGGCAAGGCACGCACACAGTCAGAGATCGTTTTTGCAACTTTATTTTTCTCCTCTTCGGCTGCAAGGTTCTGGTCTTTTGCAAGAATAAACTGTGCCACTTCCATTTCCGGCACGGTAATGGTTCCGGTCTTATCCACGCACAGCACATTTACCCGCGCCAGTGTCTCGATACATTTCATGTCATGGATCAGTACCTTTTGTTTTCCAAGCCTCATCACCGACACCACCATCGCCACACTTGCAAGAAGGTACAGACCTTCCGGGATCATTCCGAGAATGGCCGCCACCATGCCTGTCACACTATCTTTCATCGTCGCCCCGGAAAAAAAATATTGCTGTAAAAACAGGATCGCCCCGATCGGCAAGATGATCACGCCCACAGTCTGCACTAGGCGGTTCAACGCCCGGATCATCTCCGACTGCTCGCCCTCTTTTGTCTGCGTCGCCTGTAACATCAGTCCTGAAATATAAGAATCTTTTCCCACTTTTTCAAGTTTTGCCATACACTCTCCCGATATCACAAAGCTTCCCGAAAAAAGGGAATCTCCCTCTTTTTTCACAATCTCATCGGCCTCCCCTGTGATCAGAGCCTCGTTGACTGTGATATTGCCGGATAACACCAATGCGTCCGCCGGAATCTGTCCACCTGCTGAAAGCGTTATCACATCATCCTGCACCAGTTCATCCGCCAAAACCTCCTGATCACTTCCGTTGCGCCGGACCGTGATTTTCGGTGTGTTTAATATCGTAAGATCATCCAGAATCTTTTTGGAACGCAGCTCCTGGATGATCCCGATCAACATATTTGCAATAATAATAGGTAAAAAAGTAAGATCCCGAAAAGACCCCACTACGATCAGAAGGATCGTAATGATCAAAAAAATAAGATTATAATAAGTTACAACATTTGAGCGGATGATCTGTGCCACTGTCTTTGTGGAAGAATCTATGCTTTCATTCGACAACCCTGCTTTTTTCCGAAATTCCACTTCAGCAGTGGACAGTCCACTCATATTCTGGCACATTCTGCATCTCTCCATCTCACTTTATGATGCTTTAGTATGCCCTGTTTTTTGTTAAACTATTTGAACAATCGCTAACTGTTCTTTATTTTGCCTTTAGTGCCCAGACAGCTTTGATCTGGCTTCTGATTTTTCCATAGTCCCATTTCTGACCACTGCGGTATAAAGAAAACGGATCGTTAATGGAAAATCCTTCATCATCATAATCATAGAGCAGGATAAAATGTCCCCCTGTAGTGAAATCTCCCTGCCGCACAGAGCAGATCACGATGTCTCCCTGATCTAAGTGCTGTTTGATCTCAATCTGGCTGATATTGATCTGCTCGGAACGGACACCGTAAGCTGCCGCCCCCTCTGTCATAAGCGACCACATCGTTCCTGTGCCGGACATATAATACCCTTCCTGCATGGCAAATTTTGCGATTGCAGCCGGAGTTGCCTCCTCGTTTCCAGTCAGTGCAACTACTGCCATCGCCAGTGTTGTCGGACCGCATCCGCTGATCGCAACATTGCTGTCATCCCCATATGCAAGGCAGCCCCAGCGTTTATCCCACTGTAAAAAGAGCGGATATTCTTCCTGTAACTCTTTCTCTGTCAGTTCTGCTTTATCATAATCCCTTGTGTTCCCTTTGTAATCAGCTACAAATGCGATCATTTCCGGATTATTTGCCAGATTGATCAGTAATTTTTCCGGATATTTCTCTGCATTTTCCACGATCTGTGCGTAGCGTTCATCTGACGCTTCCATCTGTTCTAACTGTCTGATTGCCTGATTCAAGGAATAATCTACCGGTTTTGATAACACAACCTGTGGAATCTCCGCAAACGGATCGTTCGTTTCTTCGCTGTCTGCCGGTTCTTCGACAGTTTCTGTAGCAGACTGTTCCACTTTTTCCGTTCCATCTGCTGTTGTTCCATTATCTATGTCATTTGCAATTTGATTTTCTTTTTTCTCTTCATCGGAGTTATCCTGCGCTGATGCCAGCACTTCTTCTGTTTTTCCAAGTTTGATCTCAGGAAAATATCTTCCACAGACACATCCCAGTAAAAAAGATGTCAAAAGCATTACACTCAAAACGATTTTTCTTTTCCGTACAAGCTTTTTCTGTCTCAGTCTTCTTTCGTCTAATCCTGTCTGATTCTGTATCTGGCGCTGATTCTGCTCCTTCATCTATCGGTAACCTCTCTCGTATTTCTTTCTTGCGTAGCGTGTTCTATTATATACATAAACCCTGCAATTTTGCTACCCTCTTCATAAAATATTAATAAAACTTTGGGTTTTCTTTGGAATACTTACAGAAAAAAACAGGTGCCAAATGTATGATCCATTCAGCACCTGCCCTGTCCTGTCTGTTTTTATTTGTTGCTGAGATATTCGTGAATACCCTTAGCTGCTGCTTTACCGGCACCCATCGCAAGGATAACAGTTGCTGCACCTGTCACAGCGTCACCACCGGCATAAACACCTTCTTTGGAAGTTGCACCGGTCTCTTCTTCCGCAATAATGCATTTTCTGCGGTTGATATCAAGACCTTTTGTAGTGGATGAGATCAGAGGGTTTGGAGAAGTACCAAGTGACATGATCACAGTATCTGCCTCGATCTCATATTCAGAGCCCGGAATCTCAACCGGACTTCTTCTTCCGGAAGCATCCGGTTCGCCAAGTTCCATTTTGATCACTTTTGCCCCCTTTACACAACCGTTTTCATCCACTAATAATTCGGTTGGATTCTGGAGAAGATCAAAGATGATACCCTCCTCTTTTGCGTGGTGTACTTCCTCTTTACGTGCCGGAAGTTCTTCCTCACCACGACGATATACGATATGTACCTCTGCGCCAAGTCTTCTTGCTGTTCTTGCAGCGTCCATTGCCACGTTACCACCGCCGACTACAATAACTTTCTTACCAGCTTTGATCGGTGTATCGTAATTGTCTAAGAACGCTTTCATAAGGTTATTTCTTGTTAAGAACTCATTGGCTGAGAATACACCCATTGCCTGTTCGCCCGGAATACCCATAAATCTTGGGAGTCCTGCACCGGATCCAATGAAGACTGCCTCAAAGCCCTCGTTGTCCATCAACTCATCGATTGTAACGGATTTACCGATGACAACGTTGGTCTCGATCTTAACCCCCAATGCTTTCACGTTTTCCACTTCAGCGGCAACCACTTTCTTCTTTGGAAGACGGAATTCAGGGATACCATAAACCAAAACACCGCCTGCCTGATGTAATGCTTCGAAAATCGTCACATCATAACCAAGCTTTGCAAGATCTCCTGCACAGGTAAGACCTGCCGGGCCTGAGCCGATCACTGCTACTTTATGTCCATTTAACTTTTCTGCCTTTTTCGGTTTAATGCCATGTTCTCTTGCCCAGTCCGCAACAAAACGCTCTAATTTACCGATCGCTACAGGCTCTCCTTTGATTCCACGGATACATTTTCCCTCGCACTGTGTCTCCTGTGGACATACACGGCCACAGACTGCCGGAAGTGCGGAAGACTCGCTGATCACATGGTAAGCAGCCTCAAAATTACCTTCTTTGACTTCTGCGATAAATCCCGGAATATTGATGGATACCGGACATCCTTTCATACACTGTGCATTTTTACAGTTTAAGCAGCGGGCAGCTTCTGCCATTGCCTCTTCTTCGTTATATCCCAAACATACTTCTTCAAAGTTCGCTGCACGAACGGCTGGCTCCTGCTCACGAACCGGAACTCTAGTTAATACGTCCATTTTTTCCTCCTGATTCTATGTAACTGACCAGACAGTTTTTTCTCTGATCTGCAAAATTTCTGATTTTTAACTATTACAATTGCCGCATCCACCGTGATGTGTTGCACCTTCCTGTAATTTCAGCATGGCTCTTCCCTCTTCGGTCTTATACTGAGCCTGTCTTCTCATTGCCTGGTCAAAATCAACCAGATGTCCGTCGAACTCCGGTCCGTCTACACATGCAAATTTTACCTCATCGCCGACAACCAGACGACATGCACCACACATTCCGGTTCCGTCTACCATGATCGGATTCATGGAAACAACCGTTGGAATTCCTAATTCTTTTGTCAATTTGCAGACAAATTTCATCATGATCATTGGTCCGATTGCCACACAGTGGTCATAACGGTTACCATTATCCCAGAGTTCCTGCAGCTGTGCAGTACCGGTTCCCTTGAAACCGTACGAGCCATCATCCGTTGTCACATAAAGGTTTGTGGCAACTTTTTTCATCTCATCCTCTAAGATAAGTAAATCTTTGTTACGGGAACCCATGATAACATCACAGTCAACGCCGTGCTCATGCAGCCATTTTACCTGAGGATAAACCGGAGCTGTACCAACACCACCTGCAACAAATAAAATTTTCTTTTTCTTTAATTCTTCAATATCTTCATGAATCAGATCAGATGGACATCCCAGAGGTCCAACGAAATCTTCAAAAGCATCCCCTTCCTGTAAGCTTACCATACGCTCTGTGGAAGCTCCTACGGTCTGGAATACGATCGTGATCGTTCCCTCTTCTCTGTTGTAATCACAGATGGTAAGTGGAATACGTTCACCCTCCTCATCAATTTTTACAATCACAAACTGTCCCGGTTCGCAATACTGCGCAACACGAGGAGCCTTGACATCCATAAGATAGATCTTGTCTGCCAGTTTTTCTCTTCTAACGATTGGATACATGTTTTTCCTCCTTGTATATACTCACTGCCTTTTTCATCTCTGTGATCGTTTTTCTTAATCACGAATCTCCTATGAAAATATACATTTTTTTTAGCATTACTTTATATAATAAAGGAAAAGCCGTTAGATTTCAACGGCTTTTCCCTTGTTTTATTGCTTTTTCATATAATTGAAACATACCAATTATTTATAGCTTCTATTCTTACTACACCACTATTATGCCTCCACTTTGGAAAATAGAATTCTGTCATTATCCAATGCCTTTCCGGCACGGACTGCAAACTGCTCTAACAGATCATCCACTGACATCTTTTCCCGTTCTTCCCCGGAAACATCCAGCACAATATTTCCCGAATCCATCATGAGGGTACGGTTTCCAAGTTCAAGCGCCTGATGCATGTTGTGCGTGACCATAAGGCAGGTGATGTTCTGCTCTGACACTATCTTTTTTGTGAGGTTCAGTACTTTCTCTGCGGTGGCAGGGTCTAAAGCTGCGGTGTGTTCATCCAGCAGCAAAATCTTAGGAGTCACCATTGTTGCCATCAAAAGTGTGAGTGCCTGACGCTGTCCACCGGACAAAAGTCCGACCGGCTGCTTCATACGGTCTTCTAACCCCATGTCAAGCAGTGCGAGCTGCTCTCTGAATTTTTTCTTGTCCGCTGCCTTGATCCGGCTGAAATAGGCATTCTTTGAAGTAGTCGTGCGCAGGTAGGCAAGCGCCATATTCTCCTCGATCGTCATATGTGGTGCGGTTCCCTTCAATGGATCCTGAAACAAATGACCGATCACTTTACTGCGGACATGCTCTTTCTGATAGGTAATGTCCTCACCATCCAGCATGATCAGTCCTTTGTCTGCAAAAAAGGCTCCTGTTATCGCATTAAACAGCGTTGATTTTCCGGCTCCGTTACTTCCTACGATCGTTGCAAACTCTCCCTGCTTCAAGGTGAGATTCAGATTTTTTAATGCACATTTTTCGTTGACAGTTCCCGGATTAAAAGTTTTGCTGACATCGCGCATCACAAGCATTGCGTTCTTCTCTGCCATTATCTTTCTCCTCCTTCGCTGTCATTTTTCATAATCTCCTGAACGTATATCTGGTTCTGAGCCTTTGCGGCACGTTTCTGCCGGTAAAAATTCATCTGTTTTTTCAGATATGGGAATGCAATTGCCACGGCTACAATGATTGCAGAAACAAGTTTTAAACACTCTGCCGGTACATTTAATCTCAGGGCAACTGCCACGATAAAACGATATAGGCAGCTTCCTAAAATAACGCCGGTCACACGCTGTAACATACCGCCTTTTCCAATGATAGATTCCCCAATGATCAGGCTGGCGAGTGCGATCGTTACCATTCCGGTTCCAAGATTGATATCACAGGATTTCTGATACTGTGCAAGCAGACCGCCGGAAAGACCGGTCAGGGCATTTGCAACACAAAGTCCGATCGTGATCATGGCACTTGTATTAATGCTGGAGGCTCTTACCATATCCGGATTATCTCCGGTAGCGCGGATGGAAAGTCCAAGCCTTGTATTTAAAAAGAAAGAGATCAGCACTCCTACAATGATAACGATCAGTGCAGCCACGATCAGTTTATACCACGTTCCACCGATCGCTGTTTTTGCCCAGGTAAAAACGGATTCACAGTTGAATAAGTTCATGTTGGAAGCGAATCCCATTACTGCAATATTAATTGTATACAATCCGGTATTTACGATGATTCCCGCCAAAATGGACTGAATCCCCATTTTTGTCTGTAAGAAAGCGGTCACAAAACCGGAGCAGACACCCGCTGCCATCGCTGCAAATAATCCCAGTATCGGATGACCTGCAAGCGTCACCGATGCACAGACGGCACATCCCAATGTAAAACATCCATCGGTCGAAAGATCCGCAATGTTTAAAATACTGAAGGATATAAATAATGCCAGTGCGACCAGTGCATAGATAAAACCAAGTTCTAATGCACTCTGTACAATTGATAATGTAATAATGGAACCCATACCTTAATTAAACTCCTCTGCTGTTACTGTCTCGATCAATTCGGAACACATATCTTTAAAGATAGAATAATCGATTCCGACTTTTTCTGCAATCTCTGTATTTACGGTTACGATACCGCTGTCTAATGTTTCTACCGGTGTTGTGGCCGGATCTGCTCCGTTTGCAAGAATGTCTGCAACCATGTCTGCTGTCTTTGTTCCGAGTGTCTCATAGTTGACGCCGTATCCTAAGAATGCTCCGTTTAAAGCAAAGGAATCTGCACTTGTGTAGTGAGGGATACCTGCGTCTGCAAATTTTTCAAAAATCGCAAGTTCTGCTGTCATAACAGTGTTGTCCTGTGGTGTAAAAATAGCGTCTACTTTTTCTGCCACCAGGGAATCTGCTGCTGCCTGGATCTCACCGGTTGTTGTACCTGTTTTTTCTACATAGGAAATCCCATGTTCATCGCAGTAATCTTTTGCCGCCTGAATAGCACTTGCGGAAGAATCCTGACTCTTATCATACAGCAATCCGATTTTTGCAGCATCCGGATCCGCTGCCAAAATGAAATCCATGATCTGTGCCACATCAATTGCATCGGATGTTCCTGTAATATTGGCACCCGGAGCCTCTGCACTTGCTACAAGTCCTGCTCCGACCGGATCTGACACTGCGGAAAATACAACCGGGATCTGATTATCTTCCGTTGCATTCTGCATGATCATTGCTGCCGGCGTTGCGATTGGAATGATCACATCGACGCCCTCTGCCACAAGATCTGCTGCGATCTGATTTAAGGTAGAGGAATCTGCCTGACCATTATAGGTGTAATCTGCATAATCAAATGTCACACCCAGTTCTGCTCCTTTTGCATCCAGCTCTGCTTCAATTGCTTTCTCGATCTGGTTTAAGGATGCATCATCTACATACTGTACGATTCCAACTTTGTACACGGCTTTGTCTGCAGTATTCTGTGCATTGTCCTTTGCGGTTCCGGCTGCGTCTGCACTGTTTCCACATCCACCGATCATTGCTGCTGCCATTGCCATTGTCAATACTGCTGCCATCATTTTTCTCTTCATCATTTTTTCCTCCAAATTTTAAGAATGTTTTTTTGAAAGAAATCCGTTTTGAAAGTTATAAGAATCATGTATTGCGGTTTTGTTTGCAAGTATAAAAAGAATCTCGCCTGCGAGATTCTCCGCCTGCGGCGGGTCGCAACATGCGACATGTTTCTTATCCACCGCAGTGCGATCCTCACGGAGTGTTTTTTATGTAATGGAAACGAAGTTTCCTATTACATAAAAAACCGTCTCAAGCTGTTGCTTGAGACGGTAATAAAATCTTATTATCGCGGTACCACTCATCTTGACCATCCGGTCCACTCTCTCATGTACTATCATACACGCCTGATTGATAACGGGTTCGGTTCCCGGTGACTCCTACTGCTGATACATGGCTCTGTATGCTTCATGTATGTTGTTCAGGTCACCCTCGAAAGTCCATTCAGTAAAATGATCCATACTGCAATCCCACCAGCTGCAGCTCTCTGTAATATCAACAGATTACTTACTACTCTTTCTCAACGGTTTTTCTTTATGGTGTTACTTTAATACATTAACGTATCTTTGTCAACACCTTTTTTATGTTTATGAAAAATATACAAGTTCATCTTCCGGTTTTTCTGCCGGTGTCACTGAGATTGGATAAAGAACAGGTCCTTTTCCCTTGTACTCTTTTGCAAATTCCACATGCACTTCTGCTGTGATATTGATCCAGGATTTGTGAGGTATTTCATCTTCCCTGTCGTATTTCGTTTTGAAACCGATAAAGGTAACATCCTCCACGCAGCAGGTCATTGCAAAACGTCCCGGAACCATAATTCCTTTTTTCAGTTTGTCCGGATTGTATACAAGTGCTAAGAAAGAAACTTTTTTGCCCTCATATTTTTTCGGATTCTCCTGACAATCCATATACCAGATGGCGTAATCTGCATCGGAAATTTCAATCTCATCCGCAGTAATGTCAAATGGCAGTTCCTCCGGTCTCTCATCAAGTGTTCCGTCCGCACGCTCATAGACAAGCTGTGCTTTCCGGTTTAATGCCTTGACATTTCTGCGGTATTTTCCCTTGTCTGTGCTGTCATCACAGCGATTGAAGATCACAACATCTGCTGAAAAAAGCTGTTCCATGATCATCGTGCGCATATTTGCAAGATACATATCGAATGTCGTTGCATCTACTGTGGCAAGCTGCTGCACGATCATCCAATGCTTCGGAAGTTCCATATCCATGAGCGTTCCCATCTGCCACGTTCCGTTGTACTCTAAGAATACCTGCTCCGGCTGGTACTCGGTATTTACTTTTTTCAAAAAGTCCTCTGTAAAATCTGCCTCACTGTCTACCATGACAAGTTTTACATTATTTTTTTCAAGTTCCTCATCCGTAAACTCTGCATCGCCGTCTTCACAGCAGATGACAAGGCTTTTTCCCTCTTTTGCAAAGCCCTGCTCAAATAAGGTGTCTTTGATGAGGGAGGTCTTTCCACTGTCCATAAAACCGGTAAATAAATATACTGGTATTTCGTTCATATATATTCTCCCTTATTAAATTCCGAATAACTCTTCTAATCTGTGTTCGTCAATGTTGCAGCCGATCACACAAAGTCTTCCTGTATAGTCAGGCTCACCGTCACGGAGTTCATACTCGCCCGGAACCATGTCAAAGTAAATCCAGGAACCATTCTCATCCTCTACCATTCCTTTGGCACGGAGGATTGTTCCGTAATCATCTGTCTCGCAGAGTGTCTTTAATACATCCTCGATCTTTTCCTTCGTGAACTTATGAGGAGTCTCTTTGCCCCAGCTTGTAAACACTTCATCTGCATGATGGTGATGATGATCGTGGTCATGGCATCCGCAGGTGCAGTTTTCGTCATGTTCATGATGGTGCTCATGGTCTTCATGATCGTGATGGTGTTCATGGTCGTGGTCGTGATGATGCTCATGCTCGTGATCTTCGTGGTCATGCTCATGGTCGTGGCATCCGCAGGTGCAGTTCTCATCATGTTCATGATGATGTTCGTGCTCATGCTCATGCTCGTGGTCTTCATGATCATGGTCGTGGTCATGATGGTGATGCTCGTGCTCATGCTCCGCTGCCTCTTCTTTGGCATGCTGCTCAGCCATCAGTTTCATCTCAAGAGAATCTGCTCCCTCGATCACTTTTAAGATCTGTTCGCCTTTGATCGCATCCCATGCAGTCGTGATGATCGCAGCCTTCGGATTCAGTGACTGGATCTGTTTTACGCAAAGCTCTAACTGCTCAGGTGTTGCATTCTGGCTTCTGCTCAGCACAACAACTGTAGCATATTCAATCTGGTTATTGAAAAATTCACCGAATGCTTTCATCTGCTTGCTCGCTTTTAAAGCATTTACAACTGTTACGAGTCCGTTTAATTTAACATCTTCCTCTTTCTCGATATCGATCACAGACTTCATGACATCGGATAACTTACCGACACCGGATGGCTCGATCAGAATGCGGTCCGGATGATATTTATCAATCACTTCATGAAGATTCTTTCCGAAATCACCTACTAATGAGCAGCAGATACAGCCGGAATTCATCTCTGTGATCTGGATTCCTGCATCTTTTAAGAAACCGCCATCGATTCCGACTTCACCGAACTCATTCTCGATCAGAACGATCTTCTCGCCCTTAAATACCTCATCGATCATTTTTTTAATAAATGTGGTTTTTCCTGCTCCTAAGAAACCGGAAATAATATCAATTTTTGTCATAATAAATCCACTCCTTTTTATGTCTTGATAATATGCAAAATGCAGATTATCATGGTTACATTGTATTATCTTTGTCTGCCCGGATCACACTTTCTGCCCGAACATTCCTATTTTACTCGATTATTTTATAAAATGCAAATTTTGTGCAATTTTTAATAATTATTTTATACCCTGTTTATTTTTATCCATTATATCCGAAAACACTTCTGCATATCCTTGTATGTACCGAGAACCAAAAGGGTATCTTCACTGCTTAGTTCCATATCCGGACCAATCGCCATATTCATCTTTCCGTCTGTTTTGATCGCCAGAATACTGATGCTGTACTTTTTACGGATATCCAGTTCACCGATCGTTTTTCCGATCCAGCCTCCCGGCACCTCCACCTCAAAAATAGCATGTGAATCATCCACTTCGATATAATCATGGATATGATCTGCCGTATAGCGGATTGCTGCCCAGTTGGCGATCTGTTTTTCCGGATAAATGACCTCGTCTGCTCCGTTGCGAAGCAGGAACTTTGCCTGTACATCCCGCTCTGCACGCGATATGACCATTTTAGCGCCAAGTTCTTTCAAAAGAGAAGTTGTCTCCAGGGAATTCTGGAAATTGCCTCCGATCGTCACAAAACAAATATCATAATTTTTGATTCCAAGCGACTCCAGGAAATTCTCATTGGTACTGTCACCGATCTGTGCGTCTGTAACATACGGAAGAATTTCATTGACAAGATTTTCATTCGAATCCACAGCCATCACTTCATGTCCAAGCTCATTCAACTGGTATGCAACATGCTTTCCAAATCTTCCGAGTCCGATAAGCAAAATATTTTTCATTATAATTTTCTCCTTTATCCAACAGTTATTTTATCAAGCGGTCTTTTTGCCCCACTCTGGATTTTTACTGAAATTGCAGCATATATAAGTGTCAGTCCGCCAACTCTTCCAAGATACATCAAAACAACCAATATCAGATGTGATACCAGTCCAAGCTCCGTTGTGATCCCTAATGTAAGTCCTGCCGTGCCCACTGCCGATGCTGTTTCAAAAAGGCAATCCGATAATGCAACATGTTCTATCTGACTGATTGCAATTCCACCTGTGAAAAACAAAAAGAAATACAAAATAGCAATCGTTGCCGCATTTTTTACCACTGTGTTATCAAATCTTCTTCCAAAAACCTCTGTTTCTGCCTCTCTTCCAAATGTTGCAAATGCATTCAGTATCAGCACTGCGATCGTTGTTGTCTTCATACCTCCTGCCGTTGATCCCGGAGATCCACCGATCAGCATCATCAAAATCATGATCGCTTTGGAAGAATCGTTCATTGCACCAAGATCTGCCGTATTAAATCCTGCTGTTCGAAGAGTTACCGACTGAAAAAGAGAAGCCAGTATTCTTTTTCCCATAGAAAATCCGGCGAAATCACTTAGAAAGAAAAAAATAGCCGGCAGTAAAATCAAAACAGCGGTGGTAACGAGGATAATCTTACTCTGCAGACGGTAACGTTTCAAGTTCCATTTGTTTGTACAAAAATCATCCCAGGTCAGAAATCCGATGCCACCGATCACGATCAAAAGCATGATCACAAGATTGATCAGTGGATTGGCAATATATCCTGTCAGAGATGGAAATGCCTGTTCCGTTGTTCCAAGTATGTCAAAACCTGCATTGCAAAAAGCTGATACCGAATGGAAGACTGACATCCAGATTCCCTTCCATCCATAGTCTTTGCAAAATACAGGAAGCATGAGAATGGCACCGATCAATTCGATCAGAAATGTTCCCTGTAGAATAAATTTCGTAAGCCGGACAATTCCACCTACCTTCGGTGCTGAAATTGCATCCTGCATCGTGCTCCGCTGCATTAACGAGATCTTTCTCCCGGAAACCATTGAAAAAGAGGCAACCACAGTGATGACTCCCAATCCACCGGTCTGGATCAGAAGTAAGATCACTGCCTGACCAAACGCCGACCAGTAACTTCCTGTATCCACGACCACAAGTCCTGTCACGCAGACAGCTGATGTCGCAGTAAATAAAGTTTTATCAAACGGTGTCACAACTCCGGCAGAAGATGAGATCGGAAGCATTAAAATAATTGCTCCAAGTAATATCACACCTGCAAATCCAAATGCGATCATCTCAAACGATGACATTTTCTTTTTTTTACGGATAAGTTCCGGCATATCAATTCTCCTCTTTTTCTGCTGCTTTCATTTTATTTGTGGAACTGCATATTGTAAAGCTTTTCGTAAGTTCCCTTCCTGTCCATCAGTTCTTCATGTGTTCCTGATTCTTCGATACCATCCTCAGATAAAACAATGATCTTCTCTGCGTTTTTGATGGTGGAAAGCCTGTGTGCAATTACAAATGTGGTACGGTTTTTTGCAAGCTTCTCCAATGAATCCTGTACTACTTTTTCACTCTCATTGTCAAGTGCGGAGGTTGCCTCATCAAAAATAAGGATCGGTGGATTTTTAAGGAAAACCCTTGCGATGGACAATCGCTGCTTCTGTCCTCCGGAAAGCTTGATTCCGCGCTGTCCAATGTCCGTCTCATAACCATTTGGAAGCGACATAATAAACTCATGCGCATTGGCGTTTTTCGCTGCCTCGATGACTTCCTCTCTTGTCGCATCCGGTTTTCCGTAACGGATATTGTCAAAAACAGTTCCAACAAAAAGATACACATCCTGCTGCACAATGCCGATGTGGTCGCGCAGACTCTTTAAGGTGAGATCACGCACATCTTTTCCATCGATTTTTACTGCGCCGCTCGTCACGTCATAGAAACGTGGTATGAGGGAACAGAGCGTACTTTTTCCTGCGCCGGAGGAACCGACTAATGCCATGTAAGCCCCCGCCGGAACATTTAAACTGATATGGTTCAATACTTTTTCCGTGTTTTCCTCATACTGGAATGAAACATTTTCAAAAGTAATATCTCCCTTTACATCCTTAAGTTCCACTGCATCTTTTTTGTCCTCGATATCCGGATGAATGGCGAGGATCTCCTGAAAACGTTCAAACCCGGTATAACCATTCTGAAACTGCTCTGTGAAATCAATGAGGGTGCGGACCGGATCCGTAAACACACTGATATAGAGCATAAATGTGACAAGGTCGCTGACATCCACACTGCCTTTTGCGATCAGCACCGTACCTGTCAGGATCACACTGACCTGAATGAGTGTCGTAAACGCTCCAAGCCCTGCCTGATAACTTCCCATGTAAAAATAGCTGTTTTTCTTGGCTGCAAGGAAACCGTCATTGCCTTGTTTAAACTTGCGGTTTTCAATCTCTTCGTTGGCAAAAGATTTTACCACCCGGATACCGGATAAGTTATCCTCGATCTGCGCATTGATGTCCGCAATTTTTACACGGTTCTGTTTGAATGCGAGACGCATTTTTTTATTCAGGACAAATGCATAGATCAACATGAACGGCAGAATTGCAAAAGCTGCAACTGCGAGCATCGGGCTGATGTTCACAAGAATGATCAGCGCTCCGGCAATTTTGATCACGGACAGAATGATGTTCTCAGGTCCATGATGCATCAGTTCGCTGATATCAAAAAGATCGGTTGTGATACGGCTCATCAGCTGTCCTACCTTCTGATCATCATAAAACGAAAATGATAACTTCTGGTAATGTGCGAAAATTTCCGCACGCATGTCATACTCGATTTTCGCTCCCATCACATGCCCGTAATTACAAATGTAGAATTTACTGTAACAGTCAACCGCCACCAGCGCAAACAGTCCAATGGCAATGTATGCTGCCTGATGCAAAATTTCTGCCGGCTCACGGTACACAAGATTGTAGGTCACATACCGCACGACCAGCGGAATGATCAGGGCAACCGCCGCAGAGAGCGTTGCAAAAAACATATCTGTCCAGAACACACGCATGTAAGGTTTATAATAGGTGAGCATTTTTTTCATGGTTCCACTTTTTTTCATAAATTCCGGTTCTCCTCTGCATAAGATAAGACTGATACATTCTTTTATGCATCAGTCTCATTCAAATTCATACGATATATTTTAGACGTAAAGCTGAAATTGTCAAGCTTTTCCCCTACGCCGGATATGCTCCTTATTTTCTCTTTTCAAACCCATACACCCATTTTCCACGCAAAAATAAAGCAAGGAAAATGACTGAACTAATACTCCAGGTCAATGGATACGCCCAGAAGATCACGCAGATGTCCGGGATAAAATGAACCGTAACCGTGATGTAGCTTACACGGAACAGACACCATACACACAGCATGACGATCATCGGAACCGATGCATTTCCCGAACCACGAAGCACCGCAGCGATGCAGTGGGAAAAAGCCAGCAGAAAATAGAACAATGCAATGGTTCTCGACTGCATAACTCCATAATGTACTACGTCCGGTTCACTGTTAAAGGCTGCAATCAGCACCGGTGCAGCTGTATAAATCACAACTCCGATCAATTCTGCAATGATAATCGAACAGAGAACGCCAAACCTCGCTCCTTTTTTTGCACGGTCATACTGCTTTGCACCAAGGTTCTGGCTGACAAAAGTGGTCAGCGCCATCGTAAAACAGGTCACCGGCAGAAACGCAAATCCTTCAATTTTGGAATAGGAGCCACATCCTGCCATCGCCATTTTCCCAAATGCATTGATATTTGTCTGCACAAAAACATTCGCAATGGCGATCACAGAATTCTGAAAGCCGGACGGCACACCGTTTTGTATAATCTGCCACAGCATCTGGCTGTCAAAACGTATTTTATTTAACTGAAGCCTATATTCTTCTTTTGCTCTTAAAAGATGGATCAGACATAAGAATGCACTTATAAATTGGGAAATCGCTGTTGCCAAAGCGGCTGCACCGACTCCCATCCCCAATCCTGAAATAAAGAAAATATCCAGCACCACATTGATACAGGAAGAAATGATCAGATAAATCAGCGGATGCCTGCTGTCGCCAACCGACTGCAAAATCCCGACAAAAATATTGTACATGATCACTCCGATAGAGCCTGCAAAATAAGTGCGGAAATAGGTGATAGACTCCGGAAGCACCTCTGCGGGTGTTCCCATCAGCACCAGGATCTTCGGTGCTAAAAGCATGCCGATCACTGTCAATGCAATTCCTGCTGCAATTCCAAACGCAACCGTTGTGTGGATTGCTTTCTCCAGATTTTCCCTGTCTTTCGCCCCATAATATCTGGCAATTACAACACCTGCACCCATTGCGATGCCATTGATAAATCCAACCATCAGAAAAATCAGATTCCCGGATGAGCTGACTGCCGCCAGCGCATTGCTGCCGAGATAATTCCCTACGATCAGTGAATCTGCCGTGTTATACAATTGCTGAAACAAATTTCCAAGAAACAGCGGAATCGCAAATAAAATAATTTTTCTGGAAATGCTTCCCTCTGTCATTCTTGTTTTATCTTCTGCTCTCATCATTACTTCCTCGTATCTTTTTCTGCCCTGCGCTCTGACTCTAATAATAGGTACTATCTATAGTATAGTTTTTATTCGTGTAAAATCAACAAGTTTTGAGGATTATAAGAGATTTGGATTGAACAAAATCTTGAGTTACATAACTAATGCTGCTCCATATAATCAATAAATTCCGGAGTCTTAGACCAGTACTTAATCCCCCAATTTTCAAAATTCCATTCATCCATGTAATTGTTACATTCATAGTCAATATAAAAAATCTTTTCATCTTGTACAATGAAATTAGTCGGAAAATAATCGATATTCAAGCCAGCTTCATATACTACCTTTGCCATTTCTCTCATTTGCACCAAATACAAATCTTTCATTGCATCATTTTTCACTAAATCATATATAGTTGATCCATCAATATACTCTTTTAATATTCTTTCATTTGCTACATCAATGTCTAACATTCTTGGAACTCTGATTCCTGTCTGCAGCAGTCTGTTATAATCATTTTGTTCTGCTTCGATTTTATTGCCAAATGAGTAATATTCACATGGCTCATGGTGTATCTGCTTTAACACATAAAATTTACCTTCCCGTTCTGCCAAATAGGAATAACCACCTTTTCCGTGTCCTAATAACTTCACAATTTTATATTCTTTCTTATTTACATTCATAACATCCTGCATCATCGCACCTCCCATAACCATATCATATAGATAAATTCATGTTCTGAAAAGCAACCTGCTGTTGCCATGCCCTGTCTATATAATTAGATCAGCACTCTTTGGTCATGACTTTCTTACACCAGGTTCTTGTCTTACAGTGAGGACATTTTAAGTATCTTGTGCTTAATAAATGCATTCCCATATTATATTGCATAAATGTCGGAGTAAACAGTTCATTACAATTCCTGCATTTAAAATATCCTATCTTCCTGTCTCCCCACATTGCAACATATAAGCCAACGCCAAACACACTTATCGCAATCACCATCAGCACCATCTTAATTGGTAATGTAATCACATCTGTGTAAAAACAAACCACTAATAGTAATGTCACAAACGTAATTGTTGATATTACACCAATCATTGTTGTTAATAATAATTTCTGCTTATTCTCTTCCTTTTCCCTAATCATATTCACCATATTTTCCTCCGCTTTTTTCTTATAATTTTGCTGGGAAATTCTCTCTCCGGTCAGAAGTTCATTTACTGTTATTTCTAATTCATTACACAATGGTAACAGCAGTGATGCTTCTGGAAAGCCGTTTCCACACTCCCATTTCGATATTGTTTTATCACTGATTCCCAACAATTCAGATAATTGTTTCTGTGTATACCCTTTTGCCTTTCTTTCATCAGAAAGAAACTTTCCAATCTTTACCTGATCCATTGTTTTCCTCCTTTCTGACCACAGAGTAGTATATAAAATAAATGTTTTACACCCACGGAACGTAGAAAATGGTGACTATATGCGGATTCTACGCTTCGTAGAGTATTGTCTTTTTACTTTTTGCTAAACTTTTTCCATCTACCTCGCCGATAAATTTTTCTATCAGTCTGTTGACTTCATCCGGCTGATCCGTATTGGAATTATGACCAGCATTTTTTATCCATTTAAGCGGTATACCTTCTCTCTGATGCCATTTTTTATTGTAGCTTTTGGCTGAACCCGCTCTATCCTTTTCGCCACAGATAAGAAGTGCCGGACAACTGATACGATATGGCAGATCTGCTTTGATTGCCTCAGCAAGCATTCTGTACCCAAAGCCGGCAAGCCTTGCATATTCTTTCGGATCTGCATCATAGGACATCATCATCTTCCGCATAAGATTCTGACCATAATCCGTCTCTGCGCACCCTCTTGAACCAGCCCTAAGAAGCGCTTTCCACGGATATATCTTATATAATGGCTCTGCTCTTTCAAGAAGCCATATTTCCATTGCTGTCATATAAGACTTCTGGAGCGGGGCAGAATCAATGGAGATAAAGCCCTTTATCTTATCCGGATATAATTCCATATACATCTGAGCCAGATATCCACCCATAGACTGACCGATAATGATTGGATTATAAATTTCTTCTTTTGCTAAGATTTCATCAAGCCACTCTGCCATGTCAGACAGACTGTAATTATTCGTAAATGGTCTGGATAATGCATGTGATGGTGCATCCCATACAAACACATTCTGTTTCTTCTCAAAATATTCTGTCTGCTTCTCAAAAAGCCTGTGATCTGCTGTAAGTCCCGGCAAAAACACTAACGTAATTTTCTGCTTGTCTATTATATTTACAAAATAATGGATGCAGCCACAGGATGTCTTATAACTGTTTTCTATCATTTTCCGTACCCTTTCCATAAACTATTTCCCAATGATTTATCATTTCCAGATATTCCTGCTCAAAAGCTGTTACATACTTGGATATTCCGGCAAATCATAAATTTTTTCATTCATAAGCTGCCTCCTTGACCGATTCGGTTAATGCAAGTATATACCCATTGACCAATTAACGGAAGACCTTACTCTCTTGCTTTTTACTTTAAAAGTCGATAGGAATATAGGTGTTACAGTCGAGAAAAGACCGAAAAAAGAAATGGTCATCGATGCTGCTTTTGAAATCGCACGAAATGGCGGAATGGAGTAGGTTATGGTTAAAACTATTTTTATCGAAGAATATGTTCAAACAATTCTTTATCATGGACCACATCATAGCTTTCATCCAGATACATATCCAGATTTTTTAATAATTCTTGTTCATTATGGTAATCAGGGGATGATACGCCTGAAAGACGAAAGAAGATTGAAGTATGGGACCTTTCGGGTTTTGAGATGGAATGCTGATAACTGGATTATTTATAAAAATGCATAGATAAAAAAGTTAAAAGCGAAATCTCTGTACCGATTGTTATTTTGTATACACAATCTCATCTGTTATGTTATAATTCAATATAATACTTCATGTCTAAAAGAAAGGAGTTTACGAATGAAGAACTGGAAATTAGGTACTAAAATCACACTAGGCATTACCATCATCGTAATCATTTGCATGAGCCAGCTTTACCTTACTGCAAATAAGACAATGACTGGCATGATGCAGGAATCTGAGCTTAATGTTATGAAAAATACCCTGAATGCCCAAGCAAGTCTGCTCAACGAATACGTCGCACGTCAGGAATCTATCCTCACTGCTTACAGTAAAACACCTTGTGTCCGCGACTTTTTAAAGGATGTCAATAATTCTGAGCAGCAGGCAATCGTGCAGAGCTATACAGAGGACTATTATAGCGGTCTTAACAACTGGGAAGGTATTTATATCGGTGAATGGAATACGCACATCGTTGCTCATTCCAATTCAAAGGTAATCGGAATGACTACCCGTGAAGGTGATAGTTTAAAAGCCCTGCAAGATGCCATGACACAAAGAAACGGTCTGTATGATGCCGGTATTATTGTCTCCCCTTCCTCCGGTGAACTTATTTTATCCATGTACTGCCCTGTATTTGATACAGATGGAAAAACAATCCTTGGATATGTAGGCGGTGGACCATTTGTAGAAGAGCTTGAAAAACAGTTATATGATTTAAAAAGCGAAAATGACACCCTCCGCTACTATATGATCAATACCGAAACTAATATGTACATTTTTGCAGACGACAGCAGTTTGATTGCCACCGATATTCAGGATGATATGCTGTTAAACATTATTGATAAAATTAAATCCGGCGAAACCAGTGGTGATCTTAACTACAAAGAAGGTTCCGATTCTTTTGTGGCAAGCTATCAGTCTATCGCAGAACATGGCTGGGCAATGGTTTCTTATGACAGTGAAGAGAACATTTATGGGAACGTCCACAAAAATATGCGCATCTTAGGTCTGATATGTATCATCTTCGTTTTAATCATCAGTGTACTGGCATTTATCACAATTGCAATCAGTGTCAGACCTCTGTTATATGTCGAAGATGCAATTATCCAGCTTAGCAATTTAAAACTTGAAAAGAGCAAACGTCTTACGCCTTGGATTAATACCAAGAGTGAAATTGGAAAAATTGCAACTGCAATGAATTCTTTATATGATGCACTCAGTGGCATCATTGCCACTTTATCTGACTGTTCAACATCACTTAGCAGCTCTGCGACCGCAATGCAACGTTCTTCAGAAACACTGCTTAGTTGTGTGGCAGACAACTCAAAATCCACGCAGACATTTGCAAAACATTCAGAAGATATTAACGCTACTGTAAACGATGTAGGACAGCAGATTTCCGAAATGACAATGGTTGTTTCTGATATCGAAGAACGTATCCGTCAGGGTAATGTCCACAGCAGCGAGTTACTTCAAAAAGTGGAAAAAATGCAGACCTTAGCTAATAATTCCATGGTAAATACAAATACCCAGATTGCAGAAAATCAAAAAGCTATCGAAAATGCAATGGAAGAATTACAATCATTAATGCGAATTGATGAAATGGCATCTCAAATTTTAGACATTACAAGCCAGACAAACCTTCTGTCCTTAAATGCTTCTATTGAAGCTGCAAGAGTTGGAGAGGCTGGAAAAGGATTTGCTGTAGTTGCAGGCGAAATCGGTAACCTCGCATCTAATTCATCCAAAACAGCCACAGATATTCAGGCTATCTGTAATGAAACTAAAAACAATATATCACATGTCAAAACTTGTTTCGATCAGATTATTTTCTTCCTGCAAAATGACGTCCAAACACAGTTTACAGAATTGGTTCAGGAAACCCAGGATTACTACCAATCCATTCAGGAAATTCAGGCTATTATATCCGAAATTGCAGAAGAGTCTGAAACCTTTGTCAACACAGTACAAAATATTCAAAACCAGATCCATGCTATTTCAGATGTTCCTGATTCCGACCATATCAGCAGTCAGGATATCTTAGAAAAGGCAAGACAAACAGAAGAAACTACACAGGAAATGTCCGTTATCGTAAATCATAACAAAGAAAATGCGTTGGAAATTAATAATATTGTAGAACGCTTTTCCTGAAAAAATGACATTTTCTCCTTTTCCCTGAACGAAAAAATCGCTCAGACTAGATTATTTAATCTAATCTGAGCGATACTTCGTCAGGCCTGTTTTCATCTCTGTAAATCACCTTTCGGTACCCGTCTGGTGCTCGGAGCACCCAGCGGATATATCCATTCCGTTCCTTACAAATTACAATCTATTTTCACACAATCCATTAATTTCATCAATATCAGCCTTAACTCTACTAATATCCAAATAGCAGCACAGGATTAAAACAACACCACACATTCCAGCCAAAACATAGACAGGAAGCTGATTAACCCAATTAAATGCATACCCAAATATCAGAACATCTGCTAATACCAGAAGATAATGAAGCAGTATACCAAGATAAATATTTGCAATATCAATCTTATACATGCCCAATTTTTCAAAAGAGTGATTTTTACGTACATTCTCTCCGTTCTCCAGATAACTGCCGATAAAATCTATCCCCTGATTCAGTTGATTCCTTTTTCTTCCAACATTCCGCTTCCATTATCTGATATAACAAAATGATATGTCTCATACCAATCAATTTGTTAATTATTCTGTGAACAGTTTGCTGCATCAATTGCAATGACAAGCATCAACGCCATGATTTCATCCGCCGGATTTAAAATATCGATCACATAGGTATCGCCCCAGCAGAAAAGCTTCTTGGATATGTGTACAACCGCACTGCAACCCGAATACACATCATAATTCCACACCATAAAATCACCTTCACAGCGCCATCCATTGTAATTGAGATCATACTTTGGTTTGAAAAAAGTGAACTGCTTCTCAATCTCGCCATATGGTTTTCCGCCTATTTCCACCTCAAAGTGCGGTATGAACAATGTAAAATTCTGTTTTATTATTCCAATCTCGTTGCCCTGCATATCACTGACATGGATTCTGTGAAGCAAGGCAAAGATCTCATTTTTGACAAAATATTTTGGATTGCCATTCTCATCATAGACATCGTAAGTGTCTGACCACGAAAAAACACGTTGTTTAATCAATAGCTTCATCGCATACGCCTCCTTAATAATAATCTTCTGAAAAATAGTCACTGTCGAGCTGTTTTATCCGATAGGTATACTGGGTAGAAACGCTCTTTCACATACGTGATACGATTCGTATCATTCCCGCAAGTTCCATCCTTTCCAGATATCTGGCTGATAACCAAGTGTTGATTGCTTTCCGCTTCTTACTACTGGTGTTTTAATTACCAGTGGATTCTCAAGCACCTTTTCGAGCTT
>ERZ1035025.100-NODE-100-length-60583-cov-25.109536_pt1 | contig 60583 bp, 44 predicted proteins | sample MGYA00520619_ERZ1035025 | MGnify/ENA primary metagenome ERZ1035025 (study PRJEB33766, sample SAMN09781742) | gut metagenome | biome: gut microbiome | host: Homo sapiens | place: Madagascar | study: EMG produced TPA metagenomics assembly of the PRJNA485056 data...
GAAGTGTAACTTCAGAGTGATGGGTAAGAAGTTCGGCAAGCTGATGAAGGGTGTCGCAGCCCAGATGTCAGCACTCGATCAGGATCAGATTGCAGCTTTCGAGAAGGCAGGCAACATCACATTGAATATCGACGGACAGGAAGCCGTAGTAGAGGTAGCCGACGTGGAGATTATCTCTGAGGATATCCCAGGATGGCTCGTTTCTAACGAGGGCAATCTGACCGTGGCACTTGAGGTAGAATTGACTCCAGAGTTGAAGAAGGAGGGTATGGCACGTGAGTTGATCAACCGTATCCAGAACCTCCGCAAGGAGACTGGCTTGGAGATTACCGACCGCATCAAGGTGACAGTGGCTTCCAATGAGGAGACCAACGCAGCCATCGAGGCATTCGGAGACTACATCAAGGGTCAGGTGTTGGCAGACAGCATCGAAATCGGTGACAACGCAGGTGTCGAGACCGAGTTTGATGACTTTAAGTTGAACATTCTCGTAGAGAAGAATTAAATCATGTAAGGAGTTAGAAGTAAGGAGTCAGGAATATCCCCGAAAAGCAGAGACGGAGTCCCTCCCGAGTGGAGCCGGAATTCCCCTCAAGAAGGAGTTTTCCCAACTGTTTGCTTCTAACTTCTGCTGTTTATCCGGAAACAAAAATAACTAAATAAACAAGATTAAAAACTGCATAACAATAAATGTCTATGGCTAACGAAAAACTACGTTATAGCGATGAGGAGCTCGAGGAGTTCCGCGCTATTATTGAAGAGAAATTGAAAGTGGCTCGTTTGAACTACAAGGAGATGATGGCTCAGCTGAATCATTCCGACAGTAATGATATCGTAGATACATCACCTACCTACAAGGCTCTCGAAGAGGGTAGTGAGGCCCAGAGTAAGGAAGAGATCATACAGATGGCACAGCGCCAGCAGAAATTCATCAAGGGTTTGGAGGCTGCGCTGATCCGTATCGAAAACAAGACTTATGGTATCGACCGTGAAACTGGTGAACTGATTCCTAAAGAGCGTCTTCGTGCTGTTCCTCATGCCACATTGAGTGTAGCTTCCAAGGAGGCAAGAAATCGTAAATAAATGAAAGAAAATAAAAAGGTAAAGACAGGCTGGCTCGTCACGGCAATGGTGGTGATACTCTTGATAATCGACCAGATTATCAAGCTCTATATCAAAACCCATTTTTGCCTTGGCGAGTCGGTTCGTGTTACAGATTGGTTTTATATTGAGTTCGTCGAGAACAATGGTATGGCATGGGGCATGTCGTTCATCGGCAAGTTCTGGCTCAGTCTGCTGAGAATTGTTGCCATCTGTGTGCTGTTCTGGTATCTGCGCCGCATCATTCAGCGCGGAACCCACCGCAAACTGTACATCTATCTTGTGGCATTGGTGCTGACGGGTGCCATCGGCAATATGCTGGACTCCATCTTCTACGGTCTCATCTTCACGGCTTCATCCACCGAATATGTTTCCTATATGGTGCCTTTCGGAACGGGTTATACTGGTGTGCTGATGGGCAAGGTGGTGGATATGTTCCGCTTCCCATTCTTCACTTATACGTGGCCAGACTGGGTGCCTTTCTTCGGTGGACAGCATGGTACTTTCTTCGACCCGGTATTCAATTTCGCTGATTCCTGCGTTTCTGTAGGTGTCATCTCGCTCCTATTTTTCTGTCGTAAGGAACTGGAACAGTTGGGAGGAGGAAAGAAGGAAAATGAACAAGAAAAGGAATAAGAATGAAATCATTGAATAAAGCATTTTTGGGTATCTTCTTGGGTGTCAGCTTCTTGGCATGCATTGCTTCATGTAAGCCTTCGGTGCCGGGAGAGTATCTTTCCGAGAAGGAAATGGAGAATGTGCTCTACGACTTTCATATTGCTGAGGCGATGGCCAACGATAATTCCCGTCAGGATGGTGATGCTGCGATGATTACTTATCGCGAGGCCGTTTTCAAGAAACATGGCATTACGGCTGCCGAGTTTGATTCGTCGATGGTCTATTATATGCGCCATACGAAACTGCTGCACGACATCTACGTGAAGTTGGGCGACCGGCTTACTGCTGAGGCGCAGGCGATGGGTGCTGACGTCAGTGATTTGAACAGTCTGGGCGATATAGCTTCCAGCGATACTGCCAATATCTGGAAGGGTCCTTCTGCGATGGTGCTTAGCACTTACAAGCCTTACAACTATTATAGTTTTGAGGTGCCGGTGGATACTTCGTTCCATAAGGGCGATAAGCTGATGCTCAATTTCCAGGCACAGTTCCTCTTCCAGGAGGGTATGCGTGATGGTGTGGCGATGCTTGCTGTCACCTTCAAGAACGATAGTGTGGCTTACAGCAATTCCAGTATGTCCAGTTCGCAGAGCTATTCTATTCAGGTGGAAGACCGCGACAGTTTGGGCATCAAGAGTGTGAAGGGCTATTTCCTCCTGAACGTGGGCGATTTCGGTGGTGCAGCATCCTATACCACCATGAAGCTGATGTTCGTGCATCATATCAAGCTCGTGAAACTTCGCATGAAACAGCAGACGATGGGAAGTCAGACTACAGCAGGGGATTCTGCTAATGCTCGAAATGAGGGTCCGAATGCTCCGGGGGTTCCTGGTTCCGGTTCATCTGCTGGTTCTCCTTCAGGTTCATCGGTTTCTCCTGTATCAGGCCGTTCTCTTCCTCTTCGTCCTCAATTATCCGGTCCAGGCGGTTCAGCCGTTCCGCCAGACAGACTTCAGAAGATAGAAGTGAAATGATAAGGATTGGAAAGATTGAAGGAAAGAGAATTTAGGAAAAGATTCCTTCTAAATAATAAAAAGAGAGAAACTCTTTCTTAAGGGGCTCTTAAATAAAAAATGAGAAACTTTCTCTTAAGGGGCTCTTAAAAAGAAGAGAATAGTTCCCCTAAAAAATAAGGGGATTTTAGAGGGAATTAATGATAAAGGAGGATGAAAGAAGAATAGAGGAGGAAATGGGAATGGAAGAAATCAGAAGGTGTGGCGCTCATGAGGTTCGACTTCCGGGAGGTGACTGTCTGCAGCAGGCTGTGGTGGAACTGATGGAAGGAAGGGTGGTCAACTATTTCGAGTTTCGGGATGAACTTCCGATGACGGAATGGTTGGGCGGACTCATCGAGGTGAAATGCGATGAGGAAGGAATCCGGAGAGCCTACTGGAATGGAAGAATTTTAGAATAAAACTGAGGTCGAGGCTTCAGATGCAGAGCTAAGTCTTTTAAAAAAGAAACTAAGGCTTCAGATGCAGAGCTAAGGCTTTAAAAGAATAAAAACAAGAATCATTAATTTTTAAAAAGGATATTTATGTTAAGCGTAGATCAATTAGAAGACAAGTTGATTGACTTGGCATTTGCTGAGGATATCGGTGATGGTGACCACACAACCCTTTGTTGCATCCCTGACGATGCGATGGGCAAGAGTCATCTGCTTATCAAGGAAGACGGTGTGTTGGCTGGTGTAGAGATGGCCAAGAAGGTATTTGCTCGCTTTGATCCTACCATGAAGGTGGAGGTTCTCATTCAGGATGGTACTCCTGTGAAGAAGGGCGACATCGCGATGATCGTGACTGGAAAGACCCGTTCTCTCCTCCAGACTGAGCGCCTGATGCTCAACATCATGCAGCGTATGAGCGGTATCGCTACCATGACCGCTAAGTATGTGAAACGCCTTGAGGGTACCAAGACTCATATCCTGGACACCCGCAAAACTACTCCAGGTCTCCGAATGCTGGAGAAGCAGGCTGTGAAGATCGGCGGCGGTATGAACCATCGCATCGGTCTCTTCGATATGATCCTGCTCAAGGACAACCATATCGACTTCGCTGGTGGTATCGACAATGCTATCGACCGTTGCCATGCTTACCTCAAGGAGAAGGGGCTCAACCTGAAGATCGAAATCGAGGTGCGCAGCTTTGATGAGCTCGACCAGGTTTTGAAGCACGGTGGTGTAAACCGTATCATGCTCGACAATTTCTCTGTGCCTGATACCAAGAAGGCGGTGGATATCATCGCTGGCAAGTATGAGACTGAGTCTTCTGGCGGTATCACCTACGATACCATCCGCGACTATGCCGAGCAGGGTGTGGATTTCATCTCTGTAGGTGCCTTGACACATAGTGTAAAGGGCTTGGACATGAGTTTCAAGGCTTGTGATTAAGAGTGATTTAAGTGAAGAGGGAAGAGTGAAGAATTCAAATGCTTTTCTCTTTGTTCTTCTGAAATAATTTTGTGGAGTTAGGAGACTTTTCTAACTCCACATTGCATTTAGGTGTATATTAATAAAGGTATATTTTATGAATAAGATTTTTGCTTCGGCCTTGATGGCTGTGGCTATGATGGGCAGTGTATCTGAGGCTGATGCCTGCACCAATTTCATCGTGGGCAAGAAAGCATCTGTAGATGGTTCGGTGATGTGCTCTTACAGTGCCGACGACTATGGTATGTTTCAGAATCTCGCCCATTATCCTGCGGGCAAGCATGCCAAGGGCGAGATGCGCAAGATTTTCGACTGGGATACCAATGTTTATCATGGAGAGATTCCTGAGGCTGCCGAGACCTACAGTGTTATCGGTAATATCAACGAATATCAGGTGACCATCGGCGAGACTACCTATGGTGGTCGCGAGGAAATGGTGGATTCTACCGGTATCTTAGACTATGGTTCACTCATCTACGTGGCTTTGCAGCGCAGTAAGACTGCTCGCGAGGCTATCAAGGTGATGACTACACTGGCGCAGACCTACGGTTATAATTCAGAAGGTGAGACCTTTACCATCTGCGATCCTAACGAGGCTTGGATCATGGAGATGATGGGCAAGGGACCGGGTAGCAAGGGCGTGGTCTGGGTGGCTCAGCGCATCCCTGATGAGGCTATCTGTGCCCATGCCAACCAGAGTCGCATCGGCAAGTTTAATATGAAGGATAAGAAGAATGTCATGTTTGCCAAGGACGTGGTAGCCTTCGCGCGCAGCAAGGGCTGGTTCAGCGGCAAGGATGCTGACTTCTCCTGGAAGATGGCTTATGCCAAACCGGATTTCTCGGGTCGCCGCTTTTGCGATGCCCGTGCTTGGGCTTTGCTCAACCACTTCAAGGATATGAGCCGTTATCTGCCTTGGGCACTCGGCAAGGATCCGAATGCTGAGGATATGCCACTCTGGGTGATTCCTGACAAGAAGGTGAGCGTAAAGGATGTAGAGGCTTGCATGAGAGACCATTATGAGGGTACTCCGCTCTCTGTGGCTGATGGCGATGATATCGGTGGCGGTATCTGGCAGATGCCTTACCGTCCAACTCCTCTGACATTCAAAGTGGATGGCAAGCAGTGCTTCAACGAGCGCCCTGTCAGCACCCAGCAGAGTGGTTTCGTATATGTGAGCCAGATGCGTTCCTGGTTGCCACGCGAGATCGGTGGTGTGCTCTGGTTTGGCAATGATGATGCCAACATGGTGGCCTTTACACCTATCTACTGCAGTTCTACCATTCGTCCAGAGTGCTACAATACGCCTGGCGCAGATGCTGTGACCTTCAGCGACAAGAATGCTTACTGGGTTTGCAATATGGTGAGCAACATGGTTTATCCACGTTACAGCCAGCTGTTCCCAAGTTTGAAGGAGGTTCGCGATAGTCTCGACAACAGTTATTTTGCTGCCCAGAAGCAGGTGGAGGACAAGGCGCTCGAACTCTATGCCCAGAATCCTCAGCAGGCAGTGAAGTACCTCAACGATTATGGTGTAGAGAAGGCGCAGCAGATGCTCGGTCGCTGGAAGCAACTCCATACTTATCTCGTGGTGAAATATAATGATATGATCATCAAGCCAACCACCAAGAATGGAACTTTCGAGCGTACGAAGGAGGGTCTCGGTGCACGCCCAGTTCGTCCGGGATATCCAGAGAAATATGCTCGTGAGCTAATCAAGCAGACTGGAGATAAATTCGTTTGTCCTGAGTAGAAACTCAGGACCTACGGGTTCTCCTTGTTCCCCTTTGTCAACCAGAAGGCTGCCAACAAGGTGAATGAGGCTCACCAGAAAGTTCATGATGCAATCAATGATGCTGCCAACAAAACCTTGCATGATTTGGCGAGATAAAGATTAAATAAGTTGAATACAGGAAAGCCTGGCTTCTATTTCTCCCTAAGAAGAGAATAAGAAGCCAGGCTTTTTTTATTATGTTCTGTTTTATAAAATCTTCTTTATCCGTTAGCTACATTTCCGAAGAAGTCGAATGAGGCATCCCAGTCTTTCCAGACTGGTTCTCTGCCCAGTTCCTTCAGTCTTGCATTGATTACCTTGGCGGTACGCTCATCGCTCACGGTGAACTGCTCCAGCGCCTGAGGATATGTATGATAACCACCTGGATTTACCTTGGATTCAGCCGACATGGTGGTGACACCGAGGGTAGCCATGTTGTCACGGATGTTGGCTGGCTCACGGGTAGAGTAGGAAATATCTACGTCGTGGTCGAAGATACGCATGGCGAATGTAGCCTGTGCCAACTGCTTGTCGGTCATGAAACAGTTAGGCTGGAATCCTTCGTTCTGTGCTGGGCGCATACGAGGGAAATTCACACTATACTTCGTCTTCCAGTAGTGCTTCTGCAGGTAGCGCAGGTGGTGAGCCATCATCACTACATCCGTGCGCCACTCCTTCTCCAGTCCGATGAGCACACCCATACCGATGGAGTGTACGCCTGCCATACCCATGCGGTCGAAACCATCGCAGCGCCACTCAAACTTGCTCTTCATGCCACGTGGGTGGTAGAGCTTGTAGTGCTCGTGGTTGTAGGTCTCCTGGAAACAGATGACACCGTTCATGCCGTGGTCGGCGAGGGTTTTGTAATCCTCTGTAGAGAGCGGCATCACCTCAATCTTTACGTTAGAGAAATACTTCTTGGCGATGTCGATTGCCTTGGCAAGATATGGGGTGCCTGCCTTGGCTGGGTTCTCGCCCGTAACGAGAAGGATGTTCTCGAATGGAGCCAACTGCTTGATTGCCTTGTACTCGTTCTCAATCTGCTCTGGGGTGAGGATGGTGCGGGCCATCGGATTCTCACGATGGAAACCGCAATACACGCAGGAGTTGGAGCATGAATTGGTGATGTAGAGAGGGATGAACATCGACATGGTCTTGCCGAAGCGCTCCTCTGTATATTTGCGGGAGAGACGGGCCATCACCTCCAGATATGGCTCTGCTGCCGGTGAAATCATTGCCATGAAGTCGTTTACATCGCAATGGTCCTTGGCGAGGGCACGGCGTACATCATTATCGGTCATGCGAGCGATACGCTCCGTGGTCTCCTCCCAACTGATATTCTTTAATTCGTCTGAAAACATATTCCTATGAATTTCTAAAGTGCTGCCTGCTCCTCCCTCTGGTGAGAAATGAGCCGGCAGACTTTTGCTTTTTACCTTATTTTATTTTTTATATTTTCTCAAATCGTGAGTCAACTTGGCTGCACAGAAGTTAGGACCACACATGGTGCAGTATTCACCCTCGGTATGACCAGCCTCCTCGAAATACTTCAAGGCGAGCTCTGGGTCGAGCGAGAGGTGGAACTGGTCTCTCCAGCGGAACTCGAAGCGGGCCTTGGCGAGGGCATTGTCGCGGATGGTTGCACCTGGATGACCCTTGGCCAAATCGGCTGCATGTGCGGCAATCTTATAGGTTACCACACCTGTGCGCACATCCTCCTTGTTAGGCAATGCAAGGTGTTCCTTCGGTGTTACATAGCAGAGCATCGCAGTACCGAGCCATGCTATCTGGGCGCCACCGATGGCTGAAGTGATGTGGTCGTAACCTGGAGCGATATCGGTAACCAATGGGCCGAGGGTATAGAATGGTGCCTCGTGACAGTGGTCGAGCTGGCGCTCCATGTTCTCCTTGATCTTCTGCAATGGCACGTGACCAGGACCCTCGATGAATGCCTGCACGTTCTTGTCCCAGGCACGGGTAACAAGCTCGCCCATGGTATCCAACTCGGCAAACTGGGCTGCATCGTTGGCATCGGCGATACAGCCTGGGCGCAGACCATCGCCCAAAGAGAGGGCTACGTCATACTGTGCCACGATGTCGCAGATGTCGTCGAAGTGCTCATAGAGGAAGCTCTCCTGGTCGTGGTAGAGACACCACTTGCTCATGATACTACCGCCACGGCTCACGATACCACAGAGGCGGCTATCAGCGAGATGCACGTTGTGGCGACGGATGCCGGCATGGATGGTGAAGTAGTCAACACCCTGTTCGCACTGCTCAATAAGGGTATCACGGAATACCTCCCAGTTCAGGTCCTCTACCTTGCCGTTTACCTTCTCCAAAGCCTGGTAGATAGGCACGGTTCCTACTGGTACAGGGCAGTTGCGCACAATCCATTCACGGGTTTCGTGGATGTTGTCGCCGGTAGAGAGGTCCATCAATGTATCGCCTCCCCACTTGCAAGACCATACAGCCTTATCTACCTCTTCCTCGATGCTGGAGGTAGTGGCTGAATTACCGATGTTGGTATTGATCTTTACAAGGAAGTTGCGGCCGATGATCATCGGTTCGCTCTCCGGGTGGTTGATGTTGGCAGGAAGAACGGCACGTCCGCGTGCAATCTCATCACGAACATACTCAGGGGTGATATGGGTATCGATGCCCAACTCCTGGCAGTTCATGTTCTCGCGGATAGCCACGTACTCCATCTCTGGAGTGATGATGCCCGCCTTGGCATAAGCCATCTGGGTGATATGCTTGCCAGCCTGAGCACGGCGAGGCAACTGGATGTGCTCGAAGCGGAGGTGGTCGAGACTGTGGTCGGCCAGGCGCTGCTTACCATATTCGCTGGTGATTTCCTGGAGCTGCTCGGTATCGTTGCGGTCGAGAATCCACTGCTCTCTCATGCGAGGCAAGCCCTTCTTCAAATCTACCTGATAGTTAGGGTCGCTGTATGGACCGCTGGTGTCGTAGATATACACATGAGCGTTTGGCTCGGTATGAGGAATGCCCCGTTCGTCCTTCACCACAGTAGGAGTGAGGTTCACCTTGGTCATTCCGACTTTGATCTGAGGGAAGAGTTTTCCCTGCATATACGCCTTTTCTCTCTTGGCGTAAGCTTTGTTATCGTTTGGCATAATGTTTAAAGGTAAAAAGGTAAAAAGGTAAAAGGGTAAAAAGAGCATTCTTGCTTCTTTGCCTCATCCTTGATGCCTTTTGATTTATCATATTATATTAGTCGTTGAGGAAAGCGGTGAGAGGAGAACTTGCTTCAGCACAGTCGCTGATGGCTCCGAGACCAGCCTCGTAGGCGCGACGACCACAGATGACAGCCTCCTTGAAAGCCTTGGCCATCTCAACAGGGTCTCCGGCTACGGCGATGGCGGTATTCACCAGGCAGGCGCTGGCACCCATCTCCATTGCTTCTGCAGCATGGCTTGGCGCACCGATACCTGCATCTACTACGACAGGAACAGTAGCCTGTTCGATGATGATCTGCAGGAAGTCCTTCATTCTCAATCCCTTGTTGGTACCGATAGGCGCAGCGAGTGGCATCACGGTAGCAGCACCAGCCTCTTCCAGGTGCTTGCAGAGGGTAGGGTCTGCCTGACAATATGGCAATACCACGAAACCGAGTTTCACCAGTTTCTCTGTAGCCTTCAGAGTCTCGATAGAGTCTGGGAGAAGGTAGCGAGGGTCTGGGTGAATTTCAAGCTTGAGCCAGTTGGTACCGAAAGCCTCACGTGCCATCTGTGCAGCGAAGACTGCCTCCTCGGCGTTGCGCACACCACTGGTGTTAGGGAGAAGCTGGATGTTAGGATTCTGCACGATATGAGCGAGCAGATCGTCCTGCTTGTCTTCGAGTTCGATACGCTTCATGGCTACGGTAACCATTTCTGTTTCAGAAGCCTTGATGGCTTCAGCCATGAGCTGGTTGTTGTTGAACTTACCTGTTCCCAGGAAAAGGCGAGAGTTGAATTCTCTGCCTGCAATTACTAATTTTTCCATTGTTTTTATGATTTATATTTTTATTTTTTTCTTATAGAGAGGGCTGGATTATTGCAGAAACAGGATAATTCCAGAGTCTGGATAATCGCAGAGCCAGCTTTATAGCAGCTCCAGAATCTCCCTGGTTTCTTCTGCTGGATTTTCAGCATGGAGGATGCAACCGCTGAGGGCGATGCCGTTCACTCCCGTTTTCATGATTTCGGGGATGTCCTCCTTGGTAATGCCTCCGATGGCGACGAGCGGGATGTCGATGCTTTCTTCCTTCATCTTCTGGATGATGTCCTTATATCCTTCCAGTCCGAGGATAGGAGAGAGCTTCTCCTTGGTGGTGGTAAAGCGGAACGGACCGCAACCGATGTAGTCGGCTCCAGCCTCGTAGTGCGCCTTCACATCCTCAAAGGTGTTGGCAGTACCGCCGATGATGAATCCGTCGCCCAGTATCTTGCGGGCTTCAGCGATAGGCATATCGTTCTTGCCCAGATGCACACCGTCTATCTGCAGTTCCTTCACGAGAGCCACACGGTCATCGATGAGGAAGGTGGTCTGCTGTTCTCTGCACCATTCCTTCACCTGCAGGGCTATAGGGCGCACTTCGTCGTCGGTAGCTCCCTTCATGCGCAGCTGGATCCATTTGCATCCGCCAGCTAATGCCTCACGGATACCGTCGAGATAACCCAACTTTTCATTCTGATGGGAGATGAACTGCAGGCGGAAACGGTCTAATGAAATTTTTGCCATTTTTTAAAATTCTTCGTCATGTTATTTAAAAACCTCACTCTATTATCATAAAGCCATAGTCTGTTATCTTGAGTCTATTTATGTTAAAGTCAAACTCAGATTATCCTAAAGTCATAGTTTTATATAGAATCCTTATCCCCCGCAGAAAGCTTTTACGATAACGATGTCAGCGCCTTCGAGGATCTTTGTGGTTTCCCATTCGTCGCGAGGCACCATATTGTTGCTGATGGCAACGGCTACACCTGTGGCAGGAAGATTGAGTTCTTCTGCCAGTTGCTTAACGTTGAGAGCCTGAGTCTCAGTTTCCTTGTTGTTGATATTTACTTTCATAAATCGAATTGTTTTTTAAGGGCTATGCTGATAGCCGTTTATTTTAAGTCCTTGTTTTTTATCACGGAAAAAGCCCCTAATCCATGGTCATTAGCCATAGAATAGGGGCTTCTTTTCGGATATACCTTCTGATACTCATCTTGCAGTATTCCAGTGTCATTATCCTCTTGGTTATATCATATTTCCCTGCGTCAGCATTATCTGCGTCAGGTTCAATGGGTATAATCTCAGCCGATCTCTCAGCACCCCGTGACATTCATCATGCAAATGTACTGATAATATCCTTAAGTCGTATCAAAAGGGCGGTTTTTTAGTGTATATTAACAGATGTTGATATACACCGCCTTGTCTCTGTCTCTGGCTTCCACAAAGAGATGGATAACGTTCACCTGTTGTCACCGCTTTTTTTCTCAACTTCTTATGATTTTTCTTGTTAGTTTCAAAATAAAAGCGTATCTTTGCTCTTATTATAAATATATACAGATATGGAACAGGTAGAAGAAAGATATATTTTTATCTTTACCCCAATACATACGAAAATGACAATTATGGATGTTGCAAATACAATAATCAAGTAAAAGCAAATGGAAATGAACGAAGAATCCATCTTGGCATGGAACATTATTGAAAAAACAAGTGCTAACTTGTTTCTTACAGGTAAAGCGGGAACTGGAAAGACTACTTTCTTGAAACAACTCAAGGAGAAGTCGCCGAAACGAATGGTGGTGCTGGCTCCAACCGGTATTGCTGCCATCAATGCGGGTGGCGTGACGATTCATTCGTTCTTCCAATTGCCCCTGTCTCCTTATCTCCCAGGCACTTCCTTCGGAGGTAATGAGAAGAAAAAATATCAGTTTAGCGCCCTGAAGCGCAAAATCATCCGCTCTATCGACCTCTTGGTGATAGACGAAATCAGTATGGTGAGGAGCGATCTGCTCGATGCCATCGATTCCGTGCTCAGAAGATACCGCAAGCATGATCTGCCCTTCGGAGGCGTGCAGCTGCTCATGATAGGCGATCTGCATCAGCTGGCTCCCGTGGTGACCGACCATGAGGAGAGGATGCTGCGCCAGTATTACGACACGCCCTATTTCTTCTCCAGCAAGGCGCTGCAGCAGGCGCATTATCTCACGATAGAACTCAAGAAGGTGTATCGCCAGCAGGACCAGGAATTTATCTCACTCCTCAATCAGGTGCGTGAAAACAAGGCCACGACTGCTACGTTGCAGGCGCTCAACAAGCGATATATCCCCGATTTCATTCCTCCGAAAGAGGACAACTATATCCGTCTCACTACCCATAATGCGCCTGCCCAGCGCATCAACGAGGAGGAACTGGAAGCGCTGCCTTCAAAAGCATATTCGTTTACAGCTGAGGTGGAAGACAACTTCCCTGAGTCCTCATACCCAGCCGATTACAAACTCGTATTGAAGCAGGGCGCACAGATCATGTTTGTGAAGAATGATGTCCAGCACCGCTTCTATAACGGTATGATAGGAGAGGTGGTGAGTATCGACGGAAGCGAGATTGTGGTGAGAAGCCGTGATACGGACGAGGAGTTTGAACTGGAGAAGGCGGAATGGGCGAATGCAAAATATACGCTCAATGAGGAGACCAAGGAAATAGAGGAAACCGTGGAGGGTGTATTCAGGCAGTATCCCGTGCGACTGGCATGGGCGATTACCATCCACAAGAGTCAGGGCCTTACTTTCGAGCATGCCATCATCAATGCCTCCCGCTCGTTCTCCTATGGTCAGACCTACGTGGCGCTGAGCCGCTGTAAGTCGCTTGAGGGCATGGTGCTCAGTGCGCCCCTTTCGCCTTCGGCCATCATCGGCAGTGGTACCATCGAGCAGTTCAATAGTCATCTGGCTTCTCCTACTCCCGAGGTGGTTTCTGCCCTGGAGCAGCAGTATATCCTGCGCTGCATCGGTGAACTCTTCGATTTCTGCGGAATATATGCAGCCTACGAACTGCTGATGCGTTGTTTGGTGGAGTTTTACAATGTGAAATATCCACGGTTGGTCGGAGAGTACCAGCAGATGAACGTGGTACTGAAGAGTTTAGAGGGCGTATCGGAAAAGTTCCAACTGCAATATACGAACATGCTTACCGTCAATCCGGACTTGAGGAGTGCGGATCTGCAGGACCGCATCCATAAGGGAGCGAAATATTTCGGACAGAAGATGGGAGTATTGGTTGATCTGGTGAAGAAAACGAATGTGGCGACCGACAACAAGGTGGCCAAGAAACAGTTTCAGGAGCGTTTTTCATCGTTTGAATTGGAGGTGAATCTGAAGCACCGTCTTCTGAAGTATTCCTCGGATGCCGAGTTCCTGATTTCGGATTATCTGAGGAAGAAGGCCCAATTCCTGCTGATGGAGGAGGATGAGGCTGCGGGTAGTTCCGGCAGGGGAAGAAGCAGACAGAGAGTTAGTAGGAGTGCCGGTGGGGATGCTGACGGGGAACCAAGGAAGCCGAAGGTTCCAACCCGTGAAATCAGTTATGGTCTGTTCTGTCGGGGTATGAATCTCGACCAGATAGCGGCTGAGCGCAATCTCACCAAGGGTACCATCATCGGTCATCTCACGCCATACGTGATGGAGGGCAAGATAGGTCTTCGCACCTTCATCTCTTCGGCTCATGAGAAAAAGTTGCGTGAATTCATGCAGGCTCATCCGGAAATAGAGCATTTCTCGGAGATCAGGGAAGCCGTGGGTAGCACTTTCGAGTATTATGAGATCAAGCTGATACACGACCTGATGGTCATGGAGAAGGGGGAATAAAAAATCCTCCATATTCCCACGTGTGGGGATATGGAGGATAAATATTTTGCCTAAACAAAAATTACTTCTTGTTCAAAGCCAAGTCGATAGCTACGGCGATAGCTACAGTAGCACCTACCATAGGGTTGTTACCCATACCGAGGAAGCCCATCATCTCTACGTGAGCAGGAACTGAAGAAGAACCTGCGAACTGAGCGTCTGAGTGCATACGACCCATAGTATCAGTCATACCGTAAGAAGCAGGACCAGCAGCCATGTTATCTGGGTGCAATGTACGACCTGTACCACCACCAGAAGCTACTGAGAAGTATGGCTTACCAGCAGCAATACGCTCCTTCTTGTATGTACCAGCTACTGGGTGCTGGAAACGTGTAGGGTTTGTAGAGTTACCTGTGATAGATACGTCTACATCCTCGCTCCAGTTGATAGCAACACCCTCGCGAACGTCGTCAGCGCCATAGCAGTTAACCTTAGCACGTGGACCGTCGCTGTAAGCGATGCGGTTAACAACCTTCAACTCACCTGTATAGTAGTCGAACTTTGTCTGTACGTATGTGAAACCGTTGATGCGGCTGATGATCTGAGCAGCATCCTTACCAAGACCGTTCAAGATAACGCGCAATGGGTTCTTGCGAACCTTGTTTGCCATCTCAGCAATCTTGATAGCACCCTCAGCAGCAGCGAAAGACTCGTGACCTGCCAAGAAAGCGAAGCACTGAGTCTCCTCACGGAGCAAACGAGCAGCCAAGTTACCGTGACCGAGACCAACCTTACGGTCGTCAGCTACAGAACCAGGGATGCAGAAAGCCTGCAAACCGATACCGATAGCCTCAGCTGCCTCAGCAGCAGTCTTAGCACCTTTCTTGATAGCGATAGCAGCACCAGCTACATACGCCCACTTAGCGTTCTCGAAGCAGATACGCTGAGTATCTTCACACATCTGATAAGGGTCAACACCTGCGTCCTCGCAGATTTGATTAGCCTCTTCCAAGCTCTTGATACCGTTAGCATTAAGAGCAGCAAGAACCTGCTTCTCGCGACGTTCCTGACTTTCGTAACTTACTTTTCTAATCATATCTGTATCTCCTTATTATTCTTTACGTGGATCAATTGCTTTAACAACACCCTGCTCAGCAGTTGTACGACCGTAGCTACCTGTGAACTTCTTGACAGCCTCGTTAGCGTCCATACCGTTCTTGATAGCTTCCATCATCTTGCCGAGGTGAACATACTCATAACCACAAACCTGGCTGTCCTTATCGAGGAACTGCTTTGTGATGTAACCCTCTGTCAACTCGAGGTAACGTGTACCCTTAGCTACAGTACCGTAGAGAGTACCAGTCTGTGAACGAAGACCCTTACCCAAGTCCTCAAGACCTGCACCGATAACGAGACCGCCCTCAGAGAAAGCGCTCTGGCTACGACCGTAAACAATCTGGAGGAAGAGCTCGCGCATAGCTGTATTGATAGCATCGCATACGAGGTCAGTGTTCAAAGCCTCAAGAATAGTCTTGCCTGGGAGAATCTCAGAAGCCATAGCAGCTGAGTGAGTCATACCAGTACAACCGATAGTCTCAACAAGAGCCTCCTGAATAACGCCTTCCTTGATGTTCAAAGAGAGCTTGCAAGCACCCTGCTGAGGAGCACACCAACCCACACCGTGAGTATAACCAGAGATGTCTTTGATCTCTTTTGCCTGAATCCATTTTCCCTCTTCAGGAATTGGAGCTGGTCCGTGGTTAGGACCCTTAGCGACAACGCACATGTTGTCCACTTCTTTAGAATAGATCATATTCGCTAAAATTTATATTAATGAATATATAAACACTATATTTCTGTACACCTTATATTATATGCGGTCAGAAATTTGAGCACTGCTGCCACATTTCGACTACAAAAGTACAAAAAATCTTGGGAAAATACCTAAAAATGAGTATTCTTTTTAACTCTTTAACCTATTTCTTATCATTTTTCTTTGCTTTATGCACATTTTGGTGTATCTTTGCAAACTGAAAATTGCAATTTTAATTAGATTATGACGCAAGTTAAGATAAATGATGCTGCTCTGCAGAAAGCTGCACTCGAGGGCATGGACGAGTTTGTGAAGGTTTTCATCGATGCTACGCTGGAAGCCATCGGGGGACAGTTGACCGCACAGAACATGGCGGAACTCAACAGCGACCAGATTACCCTCCTGGCATGGCACTTCCTGCACGAGGAGATGATGGATGGCGGTATGATACAGCTCATCCACAACGGCTTCGGCGGGTTCATCTTCAGAAATCCTACCGACAAGGCTTTCCGCAACTGGGGTATCCCGGACTTGGGAAAGCTCATCAACAAGGCCCATTTCTTCTACAAGAAAGCGGCTGCTGAGGTGGAGCAGGATATGAGCGATGAGGATTTCATGGCGCTCTACGAGAAATATCCTGAATTTGATGACTTTGATGATGCTTTCGTCGAAAATGAGGAGGAATGGACCAGCAAGGTGGCCTACTATATCGACGAAAACATCCAGCAGTTTGCTACTATAATTAAATAGGTGTAATAAAACATTGGTGTATGAATAAACAGGAACAGGAACTCCGCAAGAAGAGTCCGATACAGATAAGAAACAAGAAGGCATCCTTCGAATACTTCTTCGTGGATACCTATACAGCAGGCATCGTGCTTACCGGTACCGAAATCAAGTCGATACGTGGCGGTAAGGCTTCGCTCGTGGACTGCTATTGTGACTTCTACCAGGGCGAACTCTGGGTGAAGGGAATGAATATCTCTCCTTATTTTTACGGCTCATTCAGCAATCACGAGGCCCGCAGAGACCGCAAGTTGTTGCTCAACAAGCGAGAACTCAGAAGACTTGAGGAAGACAGCAAGCAGCCGGGATTTACCATCGTGCCTATACTCGTTTTCATCGACGACCACGGACGTGCCAAGGTTGATATCGCCCTCTGCAAGGGTAAGAAGGAATACGACAAGCGACAGACGCTCAAGGAGAAGGAGGACAGACGAGAAATGGACCGTGCCATCAAGCATTTCTAAGCCATCTCGTGCACCTCTAAGATATGAATGCCGTGCCCACAAAAGCACGCCTATATACAGAAAATCGACAATGGGTAAGACGATAAGAGAGATTGTTAAGGAGAAAATCCTGATTCTCGACGGTGCGATGGGCACGGAGATTCAGAAATACAATTTGACGGAGGAAGACTTCAGGGGCGACAGATTCCAGGATATTCCAGGACAGATGAAGGGTAATAATGATATGCTCAATATTACCCGCCCCGATGTGATTTCTGATATTTACAGGAGGTATCTCGAAGCGGGTGCCGACATTATTTCTGCCAACACGTTTTCTTCGCAGCGCATTTCACAGGCTGATTATCACTTGGAAAATCAAGCCCGGGAAATGGCTTACGAGGGAGCCAGGTTGGCACGCATTCAGTGCGACCTTTTCAGCACTGATGACAAACCGCGTTTTGTGGCGGGCGATGTGGGTCCTACCAACAAAACGTGCAGTATGAGTCCTGACGTGAGCAATCCTGCGGCACGTGAGATTACGTATGATGAACTTTTTGAGGATACATGCGAGCAAATCGACGGTCTCGTCGAGGGTGGTGTGGATGTGATTCTCATCGAAACTATCTTTGATACGCTCAACTGTAAGGCGATGATCGATGCGGCGCTTACCACGATGAAGAAGCATGGTGTGGACCTGCCTATCATGGTGAGTCTGACCGTGAGTGATCTGGCTGGTCGTACCCTGAGCGGACAGACCATCGAGGCTTTCCTTGCCAGCATCTCGTCTTATCCTATCTTCTCGGTGGGCATGAACTGTGCCTTCGGTGCTCCGCAGATGAAACCTTTCATCAAGCGCATGGGGGCAGTGGCGCCATGGTATATCAGCGCCCATCCGAACGCCGGACTGCCTAACGAAATGGGACAGTATGACGAGACGGCTGAGAGTATGGCTCCGAAAATCAAGGAGTTCCTCGACGAGGGACTGGTCAATATTATCGGTGGTTGCTGTGGTACTTCGCCTGAATTCATCGCCAGTTACAACCGTATGGCGCAGGGGGTGAAACCGCATCAGGTGGCAGCCAAACCAGATACCATGTGGCTCTCCGGACTTGATCTGCTTGATGTGGACGACTCCGTGAAACTTCCGATGGATGCGTCAAGATTCGTCAATGTGGGCGAGCGATGCAATGTGGCGGGTAGCCGCAAGTTCCTCCGACTCATCAATGAAAAACAGTATGAGGAGGCGTTGGATATCGCCCGCAAGCAGGTGGCCGACGGGGCTGCTGTCGTGGATGTCAACATGGATGACGGTCTGCTGGATGCTAAGGTGGAAATGGTCAACTTCCTCAATATGATAGCTGCTGAACCTGAGATCGCCAAGGTTCCTATCATGATTGACTCCTCGAAATGGGATGTCATCGTTGCCGGACTGAAGTGCTGTCAGGGTAAGTGCATCGTCAACTCCATCTCGCTCAAGGAAGGTGAGGAGAAGTTTATCTCCCACGCCCGTGATGTGATGAGATACGGAGCTGCCGTGGTGGTGATGTGTTTCGATGAAATCGGGCAGGCTACTACCTTTGAGCGCCGTATTGAGATAGCCGAGAGGGCCTATCGCATCCTCGTGGATAAGGTGGGAATGAATCCGCTCGACATCATCTTCGACCCGAATGTGCTGGCCATCGCTACGGGTATGGAGGAGCACGATAACTATGCCGTGGAGTTTATCCGCGCTACGGAATGGATCCACCAGCATCTGCCTGGTGCCCATGTGAGCGGTGGTGTGAGCAACCTTTCTTTCTCCTTCCGTGGCAATACTTATATCCGTGAGGCTATCCATGCCGTTTTCCTTCATCATGCCCAGTTGGTGGGTATGGACTTCGGTATTGTAAATGCCAAAGCCAGAAAGGATTACGCCAAATTGCCTGAAGCACAGCGTGAACTCATCGAGGACGTGGTGCTCAACCGCAGAAAGGGTGCTGCCGACGAACTGATAGACCTGGCTAATGAGATCAAGGAACAGATGGATGCTGCCAAGGCTGCTGCCAAGGCGGGTGGTGCGCCCGTGGCTAAACCGGCTGCTCCGGAATGGCGCAAGGAACCGGTGGAAAGCCGCTTGAAATATGCCCTGCGCAAGGGTATCACGGAGTTCCTGCAGAAGGATATTGATGAGGCTCTCGCCAAATATCCGCATGCCGTGAATGTGATTGAGGGACCGCTGATGGACGGTATGAACGAAGTGGGTGCTCTCTTCGGTGAAGGAAAGATGTTCCTGCCACAGGTGGTCAAGACCGCACGCACGATGAAAGCGGCTGTTTCTATCCTCCAACCGCATATAGAGGCTGAGAATACGGGCAGTTCTACCAAGGCTGGCAAGGTGGTGATGGCTACCGTGAAGGGTGATGTGCATGATATCGGAAAGAACATTGTCTGCGTGGTGATGTCGTGCAATAACTTCGATGTCATCGACTTAGGTGTGATGGTTCCTGCCGAACAGATTGTCAAGAAGGCTATCGAGGAAAAGGTGGATGCCATCGGATTGAGCGGACTGATTACGCCGTCGCTCGATGAAATGGTGCATGTGGCTCACGAGATGCAGAAAGCGGGGCTGCGCATCCCTATCATGGTGGGCGGCGCTACTACCAGCGAACTGCACGTGGCGCTCAAGATAGCTCCGGAATACGACGGTCCGGTGGTCTGGGTGAAAGACGCGAGTCTGAATGCCGGCATCTGTACCCGCCTCTTTGATAAGGTGGAAGGTCCGAAATTCGTGAAGGAACTGGACGACAAGTATGCTAAGATGAGGGCGGAATATCATGAGCAGCAGCAGAAACTCGCCAGCCTCGATGAAGCCCGCAAGAATAAGTTGAACTTGTTTGAATAAGACGCAGAATTTAGTAGATAAATGCTGAATTCATCAGATAAATACAGGATACGAAAGAGTTGATATAGAAAACGTTAGAGAAAATATAGTTATGATTAAAACGGTGATTTTACATCATGGTTTTTGATAAATATCTGAATATCAGCTATATATATCTAATGTGTTGATGTATAAGCACTTATCTTCGTGCTAAAATTTTACGTTTGACACGTTAAATAGGACATGTGTAATGTAATGTTGCAAAACAGTTGCAAAAAAATATGGTAATATGGCAACATTTAAAGTGGTAGTTTCAAAGAAACGTTCTGATGGTTATTATCCAGTTTACATTAGAATACTGCATAACCGTCAAAAGTTGGTAGTTAAGACCGATAAGTTTGTAACAGACAAAGGATTGGTTAAGGGCACGAAAGAGGTGAAGGACTCATTCGTGCTCGCAGCCTGTATGAGCCAAATAAATGGCTGGGTTGACAAATTGAACAGACTTGATATAACTGACTGGTCTGTTTATAAGGTTAGAGATTACCTTTTGACTTCTGCACAGGATATTTGTTTTTCTGAATTTGCTCGTTCTTATCTTCAATCACTTTCTTTGCAGCCTTCATCACGCCAAATTTATGAAAGTGCTTTGAAACATTTGGAAAACTTTGCTGGTACTGATAAGGTAATGTTTTCGCACTTAACTGTACGTTTTCTGACAGCATGGATGAAAACCATGGAGAATAAGCCTAGTAGCAGAAATTATTATCCTTCTTTGGTTAAGCGTATTTATTTGGAAGGTATCAAGAAATTTAATGATGAGGAGGCAGGTCTTATGCCAATAAAATTCAATCCTTGGAATAAGATAAAGATAGAGAAAAAAGCAGGTCCACACAAGCGTGCCATTACACTGGAGGAGTGTAGAAAGTTTTTTGCCGTTACTCCTGAATATCCACGGCAGCAGTTGGCCCTTGATGTTTGCAAGATGATATTGTGCTTGGCTGGCATCAATGTAGCTGACCTCATGAAAATGAAAAAGGTGGACTATTATGATGGAATCTTGCACTATGAGAGAAAGAAAACAAGTACGCGTCGTTATGATAAAGCGTATATAGAAATGAGAGTGCCGGATATGCTTTTACCAACCTTGGAGAAATATTTTTCTGAGGAAAGTGACCCTTATCTATTTATTTTTCATAAAATGTATTCCACTAATCGTTCTATGGATACGAATTTGATACATTTTATTAAAGCTATCTGTAAGAACTATTTGGGTATGCCTGATGATAATTTTTATACTCCTTATACATTCCGGCACACTTGGGCCACAGTAGCCCAGAATGATATTGGTGCCAACTATGCAGAGATTGGCTTTGCTCTGAATCATGCAACAGCTCATAGGATAACAAGCGGATATGTGAAGCCAGATTTCTCTAGAGCTTGGGAACTGAATGAGAAGGTGGTGGAGAAGGTCTTCTTTACCAATGATCCAAGCAGGCGAATGCAGGAGTATCATGTGCCTGAATTTGAAAACGTAGAGGAAATTTTTGAACTCTGTGCTGATGCATACTTCATGGGCGAGGTTGTGGCTCATGTGGATGGCAAGGGCTACAAGAACACAGATGAGATAATAGAGCAGCTCATGGCCAGCATAAATGATACTGTTCCTAAGAACTGCACGATACAGATTAAGGTGAAGAATATCACCAAGAACCAGACGAAGTACTTTGAACGAGTCAGGGACATAAAATAGCTATTTTGTGTTAATACAGATTAAAATTGACCCAATATAAGTTAAAATAGAGCGTTTTTGCTCGATAACCAATTCAAGGGTAGTCTTCTCTAAAGTTGAAGAAAATTTAGAGAGGGCTACCCATTTTTTTATAATTAGCCATTATTAACAATTTTGAGATTTTTGATGTTGATAGTGGTTTCTTGTTTCTCAAATTTCTCTTCCAACTGCATGAAAGATTCCTCCACAGATAAGTTTCTGGATTCATCATTATTGAACGATACTGACTGTAGTTTTGGAGCCACGTATGGAAGGAACTTTGCCACCATCGCCAGACGTCCGGCAGGCTCGTCAATCTGCATGAGATCCGTGAAAAGTGAATAGTTCTTCTCATTGATACCATTGATGTAGCCAGTAAGGGCATCACGGAGGCTTTCACGCACACTTTTGGTAACTTTATTAGGTGTGCCAGCCTTACGTCCGCCAGTCTTCTTCCTCTTTGGCTTCGGCTCATTATTATTGTCTTGTTTTACTGCCATATTCTATTGATTTTTAATGTTTACTGATAGTTTTCGGGTGCAAATATAGGAAATAATTACGAAACTTGGTGTTCAAGTTGCGGAACTTATCACAGATAGGTAAGAAAAACGCATTACTTTTGAACAGTTTAAACATTAAAATTCGAATTTTATGGGATTAATTGGAAGTATTGCTGGTGGACTGACCTCTGCTGTAGGTGGTGCTCTAGCAGCTAAAGCAAGAAACAAGGGATATAATGATTATATCAACATGTTTCAAGACCGTATGCAACAGGTGAAGGATCATCGTGACAACTTGTATTATCAGGATCCTACTCAGTCAGCGGAGAATCAGGTAGCCGTGACCAATGCCCAGAAGGTATTGGATAATGCTACAGCAAACGCTAAGAACACCAATATTGTTAGTGGTGGATCTGATGAAGCGGTTGCGCTGAGTAAGCAGGCGGCACAGGAGCAGGTGGGTAATATCATGCAGCAGGCGGCCGTGCAAGGTGCTCAGACCAAAGAAAATGTGTGGAATACTGCTGATTCGCAGATAGACCAGATGACTAACTACATCGCCACTGCCAAGAAGGAAAAGGCTCTTTCTACTGCTAAGGGTATCACGGATGCAGCTGGTGGCTTGGCTGGAGCTGCAAGTAAATTGCCAATTTAAGAAAGGAGGATGTTATGGGATTTATATTAGATGATTTAACGCTTAAGCGCCCGGCTACTGCCGTTATTCCTTTTACTGATTTCCCTGATGATAATGCGGTGAAGCCGGAGGTTGCAGTACCAGTTCAGACAACTGATACAGAACCGGGAAAGGGTACAGCCATAGATACGACAGGTATTACTGGGAATGGTGGCAAGGAATCTTTTGCCCAGCAGACAACCGAGGAAGTTACCAAAGTGAAGCCTAACCAAGGTATCAAGATAGACTGGAGCAGGCCTTATAGCGAGATAGAGCAGAACCCTCTCTTGCGGCAGATGAAGCCTTATGACATCATGCGAGATTTCCAAAAGAATGGTGATGGAAACTGGTCTTTCTTCATGCCATGGCTCAATACTCTGGGTGATGGAGATAAAACCGTAGCTGCCAATGAAGCCTTGAAGAAGAAAGCGGAGAGGCAGGCCAAGATGGAGCAATGGAGCAATTTCCTGATGCATCTTGGCAATTTCATCGGTACTACACAAGGTGCGCCATCGCAGAAGATTGAATCTGCACAAGAGCTTACCGACCGCCAGCGCAAGATCAGGGAGGCTACAGATGCTTTGAGAGCTAAGGGCTATGATCAGATGCTGCTGAATATCTACAAGGACCGGAAAGACCGGCAGGCTCAGTTGCAGGCGGAGGCTGCTGCCAAGGCTAATGAGGCACTGGCTGCTTATCGAGGGGCACAGAAGAAGCAGGAGGAGGCTCTTACTCCTGTTAAGGTTCAGACAGAGCAGGCTAGAGGAAATGCTGCTACAGCCCAGGCTGCACTCAGTACAGCCCGGAAGGAGACTGAGGATGCTTTGAGAGGCAAGAAGGCAGATTTGCTGACAGCTCAAAAGAACAATGCCAATGCCGGAGCTGCTGATCATAATGCCAGTGTAGTGGTGAAGGGAGCGCAAGTTAGGCATATCAATTCGCAAACAGAGGGACAGAATCAGAGGAATGCCAACCAGAAGGAGGCTGATGATTTCAACACCAGGTATGTGAACGACCCTGTTTTCAAGAAACATGTAAACCAGTGGGCCAAGAATAATGGTATGGCTATCGGTGGCAATGATGGCCGCGGTGGCACTTGGGCTAATGAAAAGAATCGCCAGCAGGCTTCCAGATGGGCTAAGGCTCAGATGAAGTTTGACCGGACTCCTCCTTCCCGAAGAGGAGGTGGTGGCAGTAAGGTTCCTCCTTCACGTAGGGGCGGTGGCAGCAAGGTTCCACCATCGAGAAGAAAATAACGGAATATTAATCATAAATCACATAAAGTATGTTTGACGAGCAAGACAGACAATATTTTTATAATGAGTTCAAGAACAATGGCTATGAAGTAGGTAGCTATGATGACTTCAAAAAGGACATGAACAACAAGGAAGATCGTGACTGGTACTACAATGAGGCCAAGAACATGGGGTATGATGTGGGAACACAGGCAGACTTTGACAAGATGGTGCTGGAGCCAGCTCCATCTACTTCTGGTGGTGGTAAGCAGGTAGATGCTTCTGCTACGACTCTGAGTGTAGGGCAGAAGGCTTCTACTGAGACTAAGCCGCAGGTTGCTCAACCAGCAAAGAAGCAGGAAACAACAGACAAGGAGCCTGGGCTTATTGCAAAAGCCTTGGGTATGATTCCTACTGGTGTTCAGACGAGCAACGGAACATATCAGCCATCACCAGAGATTCCTCAGCCTGTTGTAAAAGGTGAGGAAATGCCTGTGAAGGAAGAAGCTTCTTCTTCATCATCAGCTAATGCGGCTCCTGTTACAACACCAACTGGTGTGGTGAATAATGAGGGGTTGATGGATGCCAAACTTGCCAACTATATTGAGAACTGGAAGCAGAGACCGGATAAGGAGGGCGATTACTTTGCAAATATGGTTGCCGACTTGTTGGCTGATGGTACTGCTAATAGCAATGAGGAGGCAGTGAATATGGTGATGCCTGCTTTGTACAGATATGCCAACCGTTCTGCCATGAACGTTACCAACCAGGTAGTATCTTCTTTGCCTGATGATACGGTGCAGGATGCTGAGCAGAGTATCGAGGCGCAATGGTATAGCCATGGCGTGCAGGATAAGTTGAAGCAGGAGGCAGACAGCATGGGTATCAGTTATGATGACTATGTGGCTCATTTCCTGAAGCCAGCTATGGTACAGAGTCTGGTGAACAAATATGGTCCGAACTACCGCAACATAGCTGAGGGCATCGCTACTCGTCTCTATGCTCACGATGAGAATGTACAGGACAGACTGATGAACCAGGATATTAACGAGGCTCTTTCTGACGTTATCGCCAAATATACCAGCACATCTGTAGCCAAGGCTATTCAGGACGCAGAGGCGGCTTCTAATGCTCAGATGGCGAAGTATAATGAGCAGTCTAAGTATGTGGATGCTGCTTCTCCTTTTGCTATCGGGGCTATGGCTGAGGCTAATAAGACTCGTGACCCGCAGAAGATTCTGAGCGGTTTGCAGCAGAAGTTTGGCAAGCTCTACAGGAATCCGGATTTCTTGAATGACATGAGCAATGCCGCATTTAAGGTGATGCAACGATATGGCATGAATGGCACTCTGAGTAGTAATCCTAAGCAGTTCAAGCCGATGATTAACGCTGCCATCAAGAATGAGTTGGATCAGTTGGAGGTGAAGGGCATGATACCTAGAGGTAGTGCAGACTATATCCTGAAGACTGGTATTGAGAACACCATCATCGGCAAGGTATCTCGCAAGATTATGCAGACGGACTACCAGAACTGGCTGGAGGATATTGCCAATCAGCAGTATCAGCCGGGCTTCTGGGAGAACGTGGCTAGTGGTGCTCTGACCTTCGCAGGTGATGCCTGGAGTTATTGGCTGCCGGGAGCCGCAGGTGGCAAGTTGACTAAGAGCATGGTAGCCAAGGCAGAGGGTAAACTGGCTGGTGACCTCATGGCTAAGGGTATGGAGCGCAAGATGGCTGAGCGAGCTGCCAAGGTACTTATCGGCAAGAGCAAGACCGAGGCTTTGAAGAGTGGAGCCGTGCATGGCGCTGTTACCTTTGGTGGGCAGTCTGCAATCTCGAAGCCTATTGATGAAACTTATCGTACAGGTCAGTTTGATGAGAATGGCAAGATTTACAATCCTTCTGGGTGGAAAATAGCACTTGATACTTTATTAGAGGGAGGTAAACAGAGTGCCTTAGGTGTCTTTATGCAGGGTAATACTATTGCCAATATGATAGGCAAGGGCAGAGGCTTAGCTACCAATATTCTGGCAGATATTGGTGGTAAGGTTGCTGATTCCGGTATCATGACTGGGCAGCAGATGCTGGAGCGTATGGCGCAGGATCCAAACTTCAAGCCTACTGGCAAGGATGCAGCCGAGAGCTTCTTGGAGAGTATGGCGAACCTTACTGCTATCGGTTTGCCGGGTATGGTGGGCAAGTATGCTCGATTCAAGGACGCAAGGGAGTTTAACAAGAAGTTTGACTTCACTGATCAGGATATTGCCGAGTTGAAGAGATTCGGCTATGATGGTCTTCGTGATGCTTTTGAGAAGGTGGGCATCGGGGAGTATGCTGTGGTTGGTGAGAATGCTCAGCGACTTGATGGGCAGTTAACCCAGAAGTATATGGACCTGATGAACGACAAGAGTGTTCCGGAGGTGTTGAAGGCTAAGATGATGGCAGTTGTAGAAGGCAAACGACCTTCTTCTTTCTCGCCTGTTATTGATAGCGAGGTATATAGAGGTGACGATGGTAAGTACTATTTGGAAACCTATAATAAGGATGGAGGCGTAATCGACCGCAAGGAGTATTCTTCTCATGATGCTGCACGTAATGATGAGAAGAAACTGGAGTATGAGAAGACTCTTGGTTTGGCTTCTGTGCTGGAAGGTGAGTTCCATAATGAATTTACCCAGGAGCATCTTGAAGGCTTATACAACAAGGCAGCCCAGAAATATAATATGGGTGAGAAATTGACAGATGAGGATAAGGCAGCGGTTTATCTTCATCAGAATGCTGGTGCCACCAAGGAAATCATGGATAAGCAGCAGAAGGGTATTATCCTTACTGATGAGGAGCAGAAGCAGATTAATGCCTATCGTCATTATTATGACAGTGCTTTGGAGAACAGTTCTGTGATGAGGGAGTTTGTCAACACGTTTGAGGATTCCCATGGCGTGGCGCGCGGTACACTTCGTAAGGCTTTGGAGTCGAAAGATAAGAAATATGCACCTTTGGTGGAATCTTATCTTAAGGAGCTTTACAACTCCATCGAACTGAAACGTGAAATGAAGCAGACGATGGATGATCTCTATAATACTTCACATGGTAATGAGCAGAAGAGGATTGAAGGCGAAAACCCGGTATCTCCTGTTGAGGGTTCTTCTGGTGGTCAGGAGCCTCCAGTTTCAGAGGGACCTGCTTCGTACCAAGACCGTACCAAATCCGTACCAACTCCGAGTGATGCAGAAGTTGCTGCAAACCCTGCAAACTCTGCTGCTGAGGGTGCAGGAAATGAGCCTAAGGTTGCAAACTCTGATGCTTTTGTTATGGGACAGAATGCCTATAAGAATGTGGATTCTGAGGCTTTGCAGGCTATCGACTATAATAGTGATTTGGCAACAGGACGTTTGAAGCGAGCGTTTGCTGATAACGAGAAGATGCCTGATATTGTAGCCAATGCCTATAATGAAGGTAGAGATATGGAGCAGTTTGTGGCTCAGCGTGCAAGTAGTTTGACTCCAGCAAAAAAAGAGGCTATCAGTAAGTATGTAGAGGCAATGGATGCCAAGAAGGGTGCTATTGATGCTTTGCAGCATGCCGATGATGGCTATGGTGAGGCTTTGAAGGAACAGCTCTGGCCATACCAGACGGAAGACGGAAACATCATGCCAGCTACTCTGGATAGCGGAAAACAGGTATTCCTGAAGAAGGCTAACGAATATGGTGGAGCCTTTGTTGTCGTTCCTGATGAGCAGGGACAGCCTACAATTAAGCAGGTATCTAATGCCGAGATTAAAGAGGTGGGCACTCCTGTTTCTCTTGATGAATACATTGAGAGTTCTTTGGCTCAGCAGAAGGAAGCGAGAGCGCAGCAGTTTATCAGCCAGTTTGATGGCAGCGGTTTGAAGCCGAATGACCAGGTTACAGTTGCCATGGAGGAGGGTGATGCTAATATCAACATGACCTTTGCCGGATATAGCGAGGACGGAAAGATTGTACTTACTGATGGCAAAGATTATCTTCCCCTGTCTAAAGAAGAGTTTGCTGCATGGCGCAAGAATGCGCTCGACAACACAATTAATGAGCGCTTGGATCGAGAGGATGATGAGCGTGAAATAGCAGAGTTGAAGCAGGCTGAGGCTGATAAGAAGGAACGATTTGCCAATGGCATCGTGGGATTGAGCGAGGGACATCCTGATTATTCTTCAAAAGATACAGATACAAAGGTGGCTGCTGATTATTTGCAGGAGCAGTATGGTGAAGACCATGGCAAACTTTTGAATCTGGTTAATGGTAGCCGTGACGACATCAAAACTCAACTTGCCAACAAGAGGAAGGCTGCTGCTGAATATCAGAACTGGCTTGATACAAATGCCGATCTTGACCCGGAAAAGGCTAAGAAGGTGGAGGATGAGTTGAGTCTGGTTAATGAGCAGATTGCTGATCTTGATGCTCGTTTCAAGAACTGGAATACTATCCGCAACAGCGTGATGACTCCTGATGAGGTGAAAGCAATGACGGAGGAGCGCAAGGCTGAGGTGGAGAAGGCTGGTGTTGATGAAACTGCCATCGTGCCATCTGATGATTTCCATGTGCTCGTACTTGATGATAAGGAATTGAAGAAGCAATATCCAACTATGGATGAGGCTACCGACTATATTACCTCTCAGCGCAAGGACATCTATCATACCCAGGAGGATGTGGAACGCAAGATAAATGGTGTGAATGATATGCTGGATCAGTATATCAATGGCGAAACAGAGCTGGAGCCTAACCAACTTATGGAATTGAATACTACAAAGGCTCAGCTGGAGGCTCTGCAGACTAATTTATCTGTTGCAGCAAAGGGTTTGAAGGTACAAGCTAATAAACTCAGCAAACTTTATAAAACAGAAGTTAGCCAGCAGGAAATGGAGGAACTGGGTATGACTTCTTCTGAGCAGCGTAAGGTTCTTGTGTCTGATGCTATCAAGAAGAATGACCTTGGAGCAATAATAAAGATATACAAGGATGCCTCTGTTGATGTTACGGACTTTACTCCTCAGACTCTTGAAGAGGCTGTATCAGAATTTTTGAGACCTCATAGCTTGAATCCGGAATCTCTTCAATATGAGTTGGGCAAGAGTAATTTTAAGTTTGGTATTGGCAAGGGGTATGATTCTAATAAGTTCAATTATCTTATTGCCAAGAAAGGAACTGGTATGTCGGTTAACGAATTTGCTGTGAAGGTATATAATGACCTTCCTGTAAACTTGCAGGATATGGGATATACCGACCAGGATGTTCGTAATACCCTTCTTGATATGTTCAAGTCTTATGACAGCGTGAAGGAAATGAAAAATGTGGCTCTGATGAACCGCATAGCAGCTGCAGAAGATGAACTTGCAAGCGAGGAAGAGTATTATGAGGCACAGAAAGAGCGTGAAATTATCGAAAGACAGGCAGAAATTGAGAAATATAAATCGTATATTCACGAAAAAGAGTTATCTTTGCCATCTGAAAGCGAACTTGATCACATCAATGGACTTGAATTTGACCGTATGATGGAGATTGAGGATCGTGAACGAGAGTACAAACAATATGTCAAATCAATTTTACCAGAATTAGCTGATTATGATGACAGAAGCAATGAAGAAGGATATGGAGGAGGCAGTAGCCTGGGTAGCGACTCTTCACGGAGAGGAGTTGATGAAGGAAATAGCCAAGGCGAAGAAGTTGGTAACGGAGAAGCATCTTCTGAGTCCGAGATTGGAGAAGGCTCTGATAGCGGACGCAAAGGGCGACAAGAGACTGGCAGCCTGGAACGTGGCGAAGGCTCAACTGTTCGAGGCTCACATCTACCGCAAGAAGCATCCTTCGGAGAACGTTTAAAGAGTGCCATTGCCGAAACTGAGACCGAACCTACAGAGGCTCAGAAGAAGGCTGGCAACTACAAAAAGGGGCATTTGACTTTTGGGGGATATGACTTTACTGTTGAGACTCCAAAGGGCGTGACTCGTAGCGGTAAGGACGAGCAGGGCAAGCCTTGGAGCGTGACCATGCACGATACTTACGGCTATATTCTGGGCAAGATAGGCGTGGATGGTGACCATATTGATATGTTTATCAATGATGCCGCTGACCTTGATACTTTTGATGGTAACGTTTATGTTGTTGACCAGGTGGACCCAGAGACTGGAGAGTTTGATGAGCATAAGGTAATGTATGGCTATCCTGATGAGGCGGCTGCTACTAAGACTTATCTCAGTAACTACTCTAAGGGCTGGAAGGGACTTGGTAAGGTTACTTCTGTGCCTAAGGTTACCTTTGATAAGTGGCTGGAGTCTTCTGACCGCAAGACTAAGCCTTTTGCAGACTATGCTATGGTGCAGAAGGAACAGCGTGCTACTTATAAGGAAGAAATGATGCAAGACGGTGCTCATAGTGAAGCTTTTGACAAGATTGTTGAATTGGGTAAAGAGCAGAAGGAGTACTGGGACTTGATGGAGCAGGGAGAAGTAGATCCTGATGATGTGCCGGAAGTTGATGTTGCTCACGAAATGGATGAACTTTTGAAGACTCTTTCAGATGAGGAGTTCAATGAGGTGTCTGATGTTTTGGAGAACTTGGACGAGGAGTTTGAGTATTGGACTGCCGATGAATATGAACGCAGAGAATACTTGGCTGAGCGCAAGAAAGCTACTGCTTATGCCGAGTCTCTGAAACAGGAAATGAAATCAGTTGCTCCTTTTACCGATGCTTTGAAGTCTGCTGTGAAGAGCGGTGACAAGAAAGCTATTGCCAAGGCTCAGAAGGAACTGACTGATGTCCTGCTAGCAAGCAATCTGGGTCATGGTTATCTCTCTGGGCAGTTGGAGTATGCAAAGAGTGCTAAGAAGAAGGATGAATCATATAGCGAGAGACGAGCCTTTGTCAAGCCTTTGACTGATGCAATTAACACTATTGAGAGTGCATTGGATTCTGCTATGTCTGATACAGGGCTTGAAGGTGTTCATGTTGACTTCATGGAGAATGGTGAAGGCTGGATTTATGCAGACAAGGGTAGTGCTTGGAGTAGCAGATTGAAGCCTTTGGATAATGACTACAGAAACGTATCACAATATAATGATGTGAATCCTTTATCAGTGCTTCCACAAATTACCATGGATAATGTGGCAAAGGTGGCTGGTATCATCAAGTCTCGAATTGAGGAAGGTGAAAGATATAATTCTGATGAGAATCAAGACGAGAATATTGAGGAGGCAAAGAAGGCAAAGGATGACCTTCCTTTCTACCGCGATGTAAAGGAGGTGAAGCCATCTGAAATGACGGAGGCACAGAAGGTGGCTTATGATGCCGTATCTACTATGCTTAAGAAGGCTGGCATTCCGGTGAAGGTGGTTAGTAATGAGGATATGGAGAAGGTGGCTGAGGCGCAGGATAATCTGAATCTTGCCATGTTGCTGAATCATCCTGAAATGAGATTTAAGATCAAGACACCGGAGGAGAAGCAGGCTGCCGAGAATGCTTATAACTTTGCCAAGGAGTTGCGCCCGGATAAGTGGAAGCAGTATGCCGTGGTGGATATGAGCAATCCGATTAAGATGCCGGAATACTTTGAGAAGCAGGAACTGGCTAGAAAGGAGCGTTCTTACTATAATAAACTTATGTGGGGTAACTACAAGGTTTTCAATCTTGATAAGAGTTTTGAGGACAATGTGGCTGGGCTTACTGGCTCATTCCCTTCGGAGTTTGATCCATATAAGATAGATGAACAGACTCGTAAGAAGAATGAGTTGAAAAAGCAGATTAAGGAGACTGAGGATGCTTATAACTCAACTGGGCAGGAACGTAATAATTATCAAATTCAGTTGATGAAGGAGTACATGGATGAGCATGGACTGGATTCTGAAAACGATATTCCTGATGATGTTTGGAATGATTGTAGGAATAAATCCTTTGAAAAATATCAAGATAAACTTGATTCCTTGTTTGCTAAATATAAGGATTTGGATAGACAGTTGAAGGCTATTGCTGAGCCGGGAGTGCAGTATTTGAAGGGCAAGGGTGTGGTTTATGGCTACACTGATGGCAAGGAGATAGTGCTGAACCAGGAGCATCTGAATGCTAATACTCCTATACATGAGTATCAGCATCTTTGGCGTACTGCTGCCAAGAAGATGAATCTGGAACTTATAGAGCATGGTGATAAACTCATCATGCAGACCCAGTTGTTTGCCGATTTGAAGGAGGACCCTAACTATAAGCATCTGAGCGATGATGAGATTTGCGATGAGGCTTTTGCTCGTTTGACTGGCGAGGACGGTGCTGCCATCTTGGAACAGATGGCGAAGGATGCCATTAAGGAAAATCCATTAGACACTGCTAAAGAGCTTACTATCATCAACCGATTAAAGAATTGGTTGAAGCAGTTCTGGTATTGGACCCTTGATACATTTACGAAGTGGAAGCCTGAGGATATTAAGAAAATGACCTTGGAGGATATTCGTAACCTTGTGCTGAGAGACTTGGCACAGGGAGTGGATCCACGTAACGTGAAATCTCGTATGACTAAGGATGAAGCCGTTTCCTTGCGTAAACAGATGGCAGATAATGCTGAGCAAGAACGGATTCTAGAGCATACGGAAGAGAACTGGCTGAAAGAATTTGGCAAGAATAGCCGTGTTACTACTCCTATTGGAAGTATCAAACTTGGTGAAAACCAATATAAGAAGGCAGGAAGAAACGACCGAATCAAAAGATTTGGTCTGTTGAAGCCTACCTTGGAGCGTCCTGACGTTATCTTGGAGAAGTCTGCACCAAAAGAAGGTGCGGAACGACAGACTAAATATCTGTTCATCAAATCCTTTAAAAAGGCTGATGGAAACAAGATTCTGAACTATGAATCCATAACAGTAAAGCAGGGTGAAGAGGAAGTGGCGATTAGCGCACATCAAATAGATCCTTCGAAAGTTGTGAAAGAATTGACGGAATCAAAAGTGCTATGGAATCGTTTCAGAGGCGATTCTAATTCCTTGGGCGAGAATCAAGGTTCGGCATTAACTCCATCCGCAAATAACCCAAGCGGAAAGGATAGCGTCCTGAATCCTCATAGCGATGCAAAGATAAGAAATAATATCGAAACTGCCAAGGGAAATGGTGGAAATTTATCTGTGGAGGATAAAATAAAGGCTGTATCTCGGCAATTTGGTGTAGATGAGGCAGATGTGGCGATGTATGCCAATGCTATTAAGAAGGGTTCTACTGCTGAGGCTGCACGTGCCAGAGCCAATATCAAACGCCATCTGTTGCAGGCAAATGAAGATAAGATTTCCTCTTTAAAGGAACTTCTTAAGTACACTAAGCCTGTAAATGAAGCCTTGAAGGAGAACTTTGGTGACGTTGATGCCATGATAGAGGAGCGCGTGAAGCAGGTGGAGGCGCAGCGTAATGCTATGGAAGCTGCTAGAAAGAGAGCAGAGGAAGAGGAAGCCAAGCGCAAAAAGCACTTGGAGGAACTTTCTTTGATTCCTGATGATAAACTTGACAAGCAGTATATGGATGCTCTTGCTAAGGGTGATGATGCTACAGCCAGGGAAATGCTTGATGAGGCTGCCAGACGTAAGGGATATGACGATACCGAAAGCGCATATCAGGGCGTAGGTGCATGGGCTGCACCGGGAAACCCTGGATATGAAAGCGACAAGGCGAGACGTGACGATTGGGAATCCAGTGGCTCAGATGTAAACCTGGAGGATATGGCTTTGGGGTACACTCCTCAGCCGGATGATTACTTCTCTCACCCTGAGCGTTATTCGCAGAACACTCCTCATGGATTGGAATCTGTGAAAGCCATCAATACGGCTATTGATGCCATTAAAAATGGTGAGAAGGATGTTAAGGTGAAGGTTTATCGTGCCGTTCCTACTTCTGTGAAGGAAGGTAAGTTGCGTAATGGTGACTGGGTTACTCCTTCTAAGAAATATGCCGATATTCATGGAAATAATCGACTGGAAGGAAAATATCGTATCATTGAGGATGAAGTTCCGGCTACTCAACTGTGGTGGGATGGTAATGACGCAAACGAGTTTGGCTTTGATGATGGCAAGGCGTATAAATACAAGAATGCCAAGAATAACAGAAAGTTGAACGACCTTGTTACCTATGATGATGAGGGTGACGTTATTCCTCCTTCTAAGCGTTTCAATTCTCGCAAGAGCGATATTCGCTTCATGTTTGCTGGAGAGAAGGGAGCTGCTGAGGCTGATAAGGCTGATGAGCAAACTATCCGCATGGATAATCTTGATGTAGCCAAGCAGATGGAAGATGAAAAGAAGGATGCCAAGATTATCAAGATGGCTACAGGTTGGGAGAAAGGTGTAGATGGCAAGTGGAGATACGAAATGCCTGATGCCAAGATAAAGGACACCATCGATGTAGGTGGTGGAAATATCGTTAAGCGTTTCGAAGAGGATATGCTTTGGACTGATGGTAAGTTGGAAGATGCTGTGGATGCGCCAAAGCTTTTTGAGGCTTATCCTCAGTTGAAAAATATTAAAATCCATACTGATGCAGTAATGAATGACATGCCTTCAAATGGGGAATACAATCCACAAACAAAGACTATAACCATTCATGCGGATGAATTAAAGTATCTGAATAGCATTCTGAATCATGAAATTCAGCACGTAATTCAGCGTGAAGAGGGGTTTGCGCATGGTGGCACACCCGAGCAGGTGGAGAGAGATTTCAATGCTGCTAAGGCTGAATGGAAGGCACGTTCCTATGCCTTTGAATTGGAAGAGAAAGCCAAGGAAATGGGTGGTGAGTACAACCAATCTGAGGTAGAGAAAGCTCTTATCCAAGAATATAAGGACATGGATATGCCTGAGTTCATTCCTGACAAGGAAACCCGAATTAAGGGATTCAACTACTTCGCACGTGGCTATGCAGACAGAAGTATGGATGATGCCATTAAGCGTTTCCGTTTGGATAGGTTCCAACGTACAGACTTTGATTCTTACCAAGAATATAGAAAGTTGGCTGGTGAAGTTGAATCTCGAAATGTGGAGAAGCGTTTGGGTATGACGGACAAGGAGCGCAGAAACTCATTGGCATCTGAAACTGAGGACGTGAACCGTGACGAGCAGATCGTGATGAATGGGAATGATGCTAGCTATAGCATCGTGAAAGACCCTGAGACCATCAAGAAGCTGGATAAGGAAGATACGGTGAAGGTTTATCGTGCCATGCAGGTAGGCGAGGATGGAAAACTCTATCCACCGATGGCTGCAAAGGTGAAGGGCAAGTTTGTGGAACCTATCGAACTCGGTAAGTGGGAACAGGCAGATGAGCGACCAGAACTTGCTGATGATAAGGGTATGTTTACTCTTAACAAGGGCAATGGTAAGTCGCTTAAGGCTGCTTACAATCCTTATCTTCATACTTCTCGCACTCCACTGAATGACCAGTTTAGCGAGGCTCAGAATCGCCCTAACATCGTGACTGTAGAGGTTGAGGTGCCAAAGAGCGAGCTGACCAGTGGCTACAAGGCTGATAAAGCCAAGGATGCCGTGGGTGAAGTAGAGTGGAAGGCCGGTATCATCCAAGGACAGCTGACAGGCAAGCGCAAGGTGGTGCTTTCTCGTTGGGATAAGCCTGTGCGTATTGTGCCTGACAGCGAGGTGGCTGATGTTATCGTCAATGATATGTTCAAGGGCAAGAATATCACTATGCCTTCGAATGTGGTTACTCCAAGTCTGAGAAAAGAGTTAGAGAAACGAGGTGTACCGTTTGTGGAGACCGATAACAGAGGCAGAATCGTAGGAGGCGAGAATGATGGTGTGCATTATTCCAAGGTGTATGGTAAGAATCATAGAGAAAAAGGGTATCGAAGCATCTTGAAGTTCTCTCTTGGCGACAATGGCACGGATGTTGCTGATGGAAATGGTGATAGTATAAACAAAAATCCAAATAAAAATGTTATCACCAGAAGAATTGGAAGCCGAGAACAGGCGCAAAGAAGAGTTAATGAAACGTTGGGCGCAGCAGCCTCTGACAGACAAAGAAGTCTTGGAGCAACAACGAAGGAACAACGCACAACTTGGAATCGTAGATCCGCTCTTGGATATGTCAGAAGAAGAGCGGAAGAACTATCTTCGCTCCTTACGGAAAAAGACCTCGAAGAGGTCAAGGGGATTTTCGTAGGTCACGGACAGGAGAACTATGTTTATCGTGCAAAGTATGACCCTACAAAGGTTATCAAGTTCAACGACTTCGGCTTGACGGATAATTTGTTCCGTATCAATGAGTTTATTGACCGTGTGAATGCGCATAACCAGTTCCAACCAAAGGACAAATATACCCCAATCGGATTTGCCTATGATGAGAAAGGCGATTTCTGTATCGTGATGGAACAGCCATACTTGAAGGGTACAACTCCAACAAGAGAGGAAATCACTCAGTATCTGACCGACCATGGATTTAAGCTGGATATGATTCAGATTAGTGCTGATGAGGTAGATTTGGGCTGGACGAATGGTGAGTTTGACTTGTGGGATGCTGAGCCAAGGAATGTTATCAAGGACGAAAATGGAGATTTGCACTTCTTCGACACCATGATTCAGCATACCTACATACCAAACCACAAGAATCCTTTGCGATTGTCGATGCCATCCATCCGCACCTTTGAATCGCAGGAGATGAAAAAATCTGCTGATAAGGTAAAGAAGGTAGCAAACTTATTGGGTGGTGCTGAGGCTGTGACCTATACTTCCAGCGCAGATGTGCCGGAAGAATATCGTGTTGCTATAGAGCTGGGTGCCAAGGGATGGTATGACCCTACTAAGCACACGGTGCATGTTTATCTGCCTAACTGTGCTGATGCGAATGAGGCGCAGAGAACCGTCTTCCATGAGAAGATAGGGCATGAGGGTATGGAAGTGCTGCTGGGTGGCGAAGATGAGGTGAGAAAATTCGCTAATTTCGTTTATAATTCTGTCGCAGCAAGCACTCGCGGCAAGATTCTGGAGATAGCCAATGAATATGATCCGGACTGGAAGAATCCTAACCGCATGAATGTGGGTACGCAGGAGTATATCGCCCGACTGGCTGAGGAGGGTCCTAAGACTGCTGAGGACTTTTCTCTGTGGACGAAGATTAAGCATTATCTCATTAAGGTGCTTAAGAAGCTGGGTATTCGTGTGCCGGGACTTCTGAATGACAAGGATTTGAGATACTACCTGATGAAGGCTGGCAAGGCTCTCCATGTATGGGACAATATGCCTCAGGAGAAGCAGGAAGCCATGATGAAGCAGGCTAGCAATGCTGAAATCAAGGATTCGCTGGGTGAGGGAGCCGGAAAGGGTAAGCCTCGCCAGAAGAAGGGTGAAAGCATGATTCAGTATATGAAGCGTGTGCAGGAATGGCGGAAGTGGAAGAATGCACGTGAGGATGAGAACGACCCGGAGCCTCCTATGTTCTATGACATCGACAAGGATGAGGCAGGCAAGAAGGAATGGGCACAGCTCAATAAATACTGGCGTGAGCGACACCATCTTGCAGGGGAGGAGCCTACTGGTTTGCCTATCCGTATGGAAGGTGAAGAGGATGGTGCCTACATGACTCGTATTCACGAATATGAGAAATGGAAGGAAGCCATGAAGGACCAGGAAGACCCTATGCCTGATATGTTTGCCTTCGAAAAAAAGAAGCAGGAGGAGGTGAAACGCAAGTATGAGGACTGGTTGGCCAGACATGAGCTTCTGGAGCAGCAGCAAGCAGACTTGGACTTGTATGAGGGTAAGATTTATCCGGCAGAGACCAATCCGAAGGCTGATGCACTGGAGCAGCAAGTGATGCAGGACTTGGCTGAGGTGACCAGTACGGACGTGAGCAAGGAGGGTGCTGCAAGAACCGTTAAGCATGCCGTTATCCATCGTAGAAAGAACATGGAGGAGGCGAGTGCAGATGATGCCATCTATATCAATGATGTGAAGAACAGAATAGAGAAGATGGCAGACAGCGGTGCTTTTGACAAGTTGCTTTCTGATTACAAGGGCAAGCCGAACCGAGCAGAAAAGTTGGCTGAGGCTATACCTTATATAATAGAGGCTCCAAGACGTTTGCGTGACCTGGCGCACGATCTGAATGCCACTGGCGCTTTTGATAAGGGGCATATCCATATCCAGCCGGCTGATGTTGAGGCTATCCAGCCATACGTGGCAGATCTGATTGCTGAGACTGGCAAGAAGCATACCGAGCTGAAAGACGGTAAGGAGGTGGAGGTGTATGATGATCCGCAGGCTGTGAGCGAGGTGGCCAGCAAGATGGCACAGACCATCAATGCCAATCATCAGGGCGAGGAAGGCTTTGTGCCTATTGACGGTACGGACATTCTGAGTGATAATGTTCTGCCACTGGTCAAGCAGCAGATTGTGCCGGATGGTATCGGTTACAAGAATCTCTCGCCTGAAATGAAGGCAACCATTGATTCTATCCGTGACTGGTATAACTATACCTACGACTGGTTGAAGGATAATCACACCTTAAGAGAGGACACAGGGTATAATGCCGACTATGTAAACCATATCTGGGATAAGGAGAAGAGCGACAAGCAGGCCTATGCCCTGTATGTGGAGAACAGACAGCGTACCAAGAGTCCGAACGAGAAGCCGAGAACCATCAGTACCCTGATGGAGGGTATCAGCGTGGGACTTGTACCTAAGACTACCGACATCACGAAGATGATGGCTTACTACAGCAGAAGCAATATCGAGGCTTGGGTTAACAAAACCATGCTGCAGGAGTTGAGCGGATTGAACGTGATAGAACGGAATGAGGACGGAGAAATCGTTTCTTCTGACCCTCTGCTTTCTTCTACGCCTCCTTTTAACCTGGAGCAGTATCGGTACTTTGAGATTCCTGGTGTGGGTCCTGTATGGGTATATAATGTATCGCCTAAACAGGTTAAGGTGAAGAATCCTATCACTGGTAAGGAGAGGGTGCTTTATAGCGAGGCTAGTGCCGGGGACAGATTCGGGGTAGTATTCGAGACTTATCAGTCTTCTCCTTTCTGGAAGGCTTTTGATACGCTTGCTTCGAGTGCCAAGAAACTGGAGTTGGGATTTAGTGGTTTCCATGCCGGAGCATTGACCGAGGTTTATATGGTGCAGAACATGGTGGAGTTTGGACCCAAGAAGGCTATGGCCAACTTTATGAAGTATATCTTTGCAGATACAGCCAAGAACCATGAACTGCCTTGCTTTGCCAATCCGCAGGACTTCCAGGAGGCTACTACGCACTTGGTGAAGTTTGGAGCGACCAACGACTATGCTGCAGCGGATGTGCAGAACATGTTTGACAATATGCGCGATGCGATGATGAAGGTGCAGGAGAAGTTGAAAAACGGAAATGGAATTTCCGGAACGGTGGCTTTGGCTTCTATGCCTTTGAAGGTGGCGACTCAGATGCTTTCGCTCATCAACAAGGGCATGGATAGAGCCTTGTGGGATTTCCTTCATGACGGACTGAAACTTGCTACCTACCGGATGAGGGCAGACAAGACCAAGGAGCGTGCCAAGAAGAAGGGATGGAATGCTGAGGAACTGAGCCGGGCCTTGGATGAGGACGGTCAGTTTGTGAACGATATGTTTGGCGGTCAGCACTGGGATGTATTGGGAGCCAGCCATCGAACTTTGCGCTATGCCGGACGAGTTCTTCTTTCGCCAGACTGGAATGCTTCTACCACTCGCCACTTCCTGGCATTAACCGGATTTGGTTCTATCTGGAATGAGGCTACCTTTGAGAACTTCAAGCAGTACTACCAAAGACTGTGGCATAAGGAGCTTATGCCGGAGGATGAGGGCAGAAGAAGCAGACAGATTTCGTCACTCCTCTGCTATGGTATCGGCTTCATGGTGTTCTATGAGGCTTTTGCGAATGGCGTTAATGCTGCTTTCCGTGCTCAGGACGAGGAGAAGGAGCGCAAGAAGGCAGAGGAGATCAGGAAGACCAACCCAAGCTATAAAAGCATGTATGAACTGGCTTATGGTGATGAGGGCATGAAATGGTATGACTATCTGATGAGAGGCAACAGCCTCGGGCAGCAGAGCAAGATCTTTATGGGCAGATATGAGGATGGAACGGAAATGTATATCAGACATGGTAAGCAGTTCCGTGAGGTTCCTGAATATCTCTTCAACCATAAGGGAGAACTGGAGTTCCCTGGCCCAATGGTTCAGAGAATGATAGGTAAGGCTAACCCTATGGTGAGAATGACCTTGGATGATATAAACTATCTGAGCGATTTCCAAGCCAGCCATGCGGATCAGGAGATTCAGCGCAAGTATGGCAAGACCATCGGACTGCTTTACAAGGATGCTTTGTACTGGGCGCCTTTCCTGATTCCTAGTCAGGAGAATAAGGAGTTTAAGGCTGTGGATTTCTTCTTCCCATCATCGAAGGGATTCTCTCCATGGAAGGCTCAGAGCTACTTTAAGGACTTTATCCTTAGTGGTGATATGGAGGGCGTGGTGATGACCTATCAGAGCTGCCAGCGCAACGGTATTGATGCTGAGGCGCAGATTAAGGCTGCCATCGGCAGTGTGAAGGCACTGGAGAGTGCGGAAATGAATGATGGCGTGACTTCGCTGCAGGTGGCTTGCCAGCGCTTTGATGCTGCCAAGAGTATCACGGAGAAGAAGAAGATGCGCCAGAAGATGAAGAAATTCCTCTCGCAGAGTGACTACAAGGCTTTCACCCAGAAGGAGGCTCTGGACATGGTGCAGGGCTATCTGAATGGTGATGAAGACTTGAAGGAAATGGAGAAGGCTGAAAGCAAGTACCTGATGAAGGCTAAGGCAGAGGACGTGACGGAGGACTGGAGAATACAGAACGTCTGGAACGGAACTATGGAGACTTATCAGGAGTATCAGCGCTTGAAGGATGTTGACAAGGCAAAGGCAAATGCCTTTAAGAACAGCAAGACCAACAAGCGACTGTTTGCAGCAAGAAAGGCTATCTCTGCTGCAAGAAGAAAGATGAATAAGGCTAAGAAGCAAATGGATGGTACAAACGATACTGCCAAACTGGTAGAGATTCGGAATACCAGAAAGGAGCTGCTTGAAAAGTTGAACGGAATGGAGTAGCCTTCGGGCTACTTCACTCTAGGAAAATGTTCTATATTTCTACAAACAGAAAAAGGGACTTGCTTCACAGCGAGTCCCTTTTTGATAGTCGTAAAATTCTAAATTCCAAATAAATTTATAATAGTTATGATTAATGAATCATTTGTGTGTTTAAAGTTGAAGATGTTGGAGCGATGTTATCCGAGAGAAGTAACAGCATCCTCTGGTTCCTTTTTCTTTGGTGTTGCCCAGCGTATGTAATCAGCCATACTGTCATCCATGCGCTGCTGTTCACTCTTTGGATTCTCCTTCTTTTTCTCGCCCCAGAGACGTTGGACGATGCTATCCAAACACCAAGACCAATCGCCATCGAGCGTGACGAACTTGGATATAGGGACAACGGTAACTGTAGAATCATTCTTCTTCTCGCCCTTTTCATCTTTACCTTCTGGTGATTCCCCCTTTGCGGTGATAGAGGTAAAAGGAACATTATTTTCCTGAAGGAACTTTTCTACATCATCTTTTTTGCTATCGCAGAGTTTGATGTGGATAGCAACCTTGTGCTTATCTAAGGAGGTGAGGGCTTCTTTCGCCTTGCCTACCATGGAGAGGTTGCCTTTATCATCTTTAGTAATGACGCAGGCTTCATGTACATTGATTGATTTACCCATGATTTAAAACGTTTTAAATTGAAATGCGGAACAAAAATAAGGAGAAAATATGGAAAAGTAATGTTAAGTTGCGCAACTTATCACTAATAAGCGAGAAAAATGCGGTATTTTTGGCGAAAAATTGAGAATTATGGTTGACAATCATGTAATAAATGACATATCGAACTATGCAGAGCCTGGACCAGACTCACTTGAAGGAGTGAGTCGGGAGCGGTTTACGCAGAGCGAAAGCAATCTTCTGTTGCTGCAATGGGCTTGCCAATACTTCTATGATGGTGCAGAACTGAGAAAGAAGTGGAAGCGAGCGCAAGACTTCGTGATGGGAAGACAGTTGGAAGAGCTGATAGAATGGAACGGAAGAAAGATAACCATCCGGCAGTATATGGAACTGAAAGGTATGCCAATACTGGAATACGATGTAATCGGAGACAAACTTCTTTCGCTCGTAGGTCTTGTGCGCCAACAGCGCAGTACTGCTACATGTAGTGCCGTGGATCCAAACGAGGAAGACTATATCAGTTTCTTCAATGAATATCTTCGTCAGAACGACAACTTGAACGACAGGCAAGAGTTAGATGCGAGAATGTTTTACGCCTTCTGCTGCTTTGCCTTTATAGGCATGAAAACCTATTATGGAAGAAGGGATGGCAAGAATGGCATCTTTGACTATTCTGTAGACATTTTTAAGCTAGCTTTACCACCTTTCTTTAAGTATGACCTGAGCGATGTGGAATTTATTGCTGAGGCTCATGATTTGACTTGGCGAGAGATTATTGCTACCTTTACAAATGGAAGCAAGGAAGAGGCTAATAAACTCAGTGAGATCTATCTACAGACGCAGCACCATTTTGCGCCAGAACAGACTTATCACCCGACTGGTGAAGCCCAGTATGCCGGAATAGATGATTTCACCCATTCTTCAGTAGTAGGCAAGTACCGGGTATTGGAAATCTGGACAAAAGAAACCAGACCAGCTATTTGGGTACATGACTGGGAGAGTGGAGATTGCGGCTATGCTTCTCCTGACCAGCGAGCCTTCTATGAGGAAAAGAAGCGCAAGATAGAGGAATCCAACATCATGAAAGATGAAAATGGACTACCTGTGCTCGATGAGAATGGTGAGCCTATCTACTATGTGAACCCTTCTGAACTTAAGACCATCGAAATTAAGGATGAGGCTGAAACCTACTGGTTCAGAAGATATATCACACCGAATGGCTATCTTCTGGATGCCAGGGAATCGCCATACTATGTGCTCAGGGACGGATTCAGAACCTCTATCCATCCATACACCTTCGTTGCCTATCCATGCTTGAATGGCGAGGTAAGAAGTTTTACGATGCGAGCCGAAAACAATCAGCGCACCTTGAACCATTATATGATGATGATCAACTTCATTGTAGCGAATGGTGCCAAGGGAACGATGCTTGTGGACGAGAACGCATTGAGCGAGAAACAGAGCATCGATGAAATGCAGGTGAACTATACCAAAACAGATAGTATTATCTTGTGGAACTCGAAGAATGGAGGTAAACCACCTCAGACACTGGTCAACAAGAGTATTCCGGCAGGTGTTGACTTCATGGTGAACTTTGCCAAGACGATGGCAAGCGAGGGAAGTGGTGTGCAGGGTGCTCTTCAAGGACAGCACCGGAATACCAGCGGTAAGCAATATCAGTTGGAAAGAGAATCATCATCTACCACCATACAGGACTTTGTTGAGAGTTTCAACAACTTTAAGGTACGTGTGGCCAAGAAGAAACTTTACCTGATACAGGAATTTTGTACCGATGCGGACAGCGTGAAACTGACAGGTGATGAATTTGAAATTCACTTCAATTCAGAGACCATGAGGGATATGGATTTAGATGTTTCTATCGACTTGGATGCATACAGTCCACTTATCAGAGCTGCCAACAACGATATGGCTTGGCAGATGATGGTGAGCGGCAAGATGGATCCATATACGATGCTTACGGTAGCTAACTTCCCTGGTACAGGAAGAATGAGGAAATACTTCAAGGAGCAATTGGAAAAACTAGAAGCTCTTCAGGCACAGCAAGCAGCCAATGGGCAGATGCCTTCTGACGGAGGACAGCAGACTGCAGCACCAGATACGCACCTGAAGGATTCCAGTGATGGAGCGAATGATTTGGCAGCTCTTCCTTCGGCAGCTATGTAGAAAAAGTTCTTAGGTAATTCATAATATTGAACGAAATGATGTTCAGTTCTTAGATTTTTTTAGGTTTATTAGTTTTTAAGGTTATTAGATTGTGAAGAGGAAGCCGTGATGGTCTCCTCTTCTTTTTGTTTAGTCAATACCATGTTTCTTCTTGTATAAGCGTAACTTAAACATAGGGGTAGAAACTCGGTACATGTAGTATTCTTGCCATTGTTTCAACTTCTTGGCTCTTACCTTGTTGTCGGCATCGCAGCCGATGGCTCCCCACTTGGAAGGAGTGTAGTAGTAGGAGGCAGCCTTGATGTCTTCTACGTTCTTGAAGTAGCGTGTTGCCTTCCACTTGCCAAGCTGCACCAGGCGACGATAGGCGAGCATACCCTTGCGGTTTGGGTCGTAGGTCATGATAGCCCAATCCTTATGCGACTGGTCGTAGAGCATGTAGAAGCGAGGCGCACCACCTTCCTTGTACTTGGCAAGGGTGGCTTTAACGCCCTTCTGCCACATACGAGTGGAGCGGAAGAGTTCGATACGAGTGATGACTGGCTGGTAGATGGCTATCAGCATCTTGCGAAGATGATTTTGATAAATTTGTTTCATATTATACTATTTTATTGATAAATATTCTATATAATTGGTGTTGCTTTCAATTAATTGGTGTAAAAGCCAAAGGCTAACCGATGCCTACCAACTCTGGTGCAATCGGCTTGCGGTTGCGTAGGCGTTCACGCTCGATGTCTTCCTTGGACTTGAACGGTATGATTTCAGGTGCAGGCATATCCTTCTCCACGTAGAGGGCAATACCTCTAGCCATCACTCGGTCATCGTGCTTTCCGGCTATGGCACCGTAGCAGTCGTTCTGCTTGTAATAGAGGAAGTAGGTGCATTCATCAATGGCTGCAAGTTCTCGCTCCATATAGCCACTATCACGGATTATTCTTGCCATCGTCTTCACTACTGCCACCTTAGTTGCCTTGTTGGTATTGAATCCCCATTTCATTTCGATATTCTTCACCTTCTTCAGTTTGGACTGTGATGCGCTATAGAGATTATCGTATAGAGGCAGAAGGATAGGGAAGAACAGCTCAGACTGATTGCCCTCAGTATTGTTCATGCGCGAGTAGGCAGTATTGTTCTCAATGACCAGATAAGCATCATTATAGAAATGGGCTATCTGGGCGCAGCGCATAGCCAACTGATCGGCATCGCAGTGGCCATGCCACTCAGCTACGATTTCCGGTACACCACCATAGATTTCATCATAGCGGTCGAGAACTACTATATCTGAGAAGTCGGAGGTTTTATGAGAACCACCAATATCGCAGGCTACGATATACCGATGTCTGACAATTTCGGAGTTGTCGGGACCAGCCCACACCTTCAATGGTCCGCCTGAACGCTCGATGAAGCGGATATTGTTCATGCAAGCAGGGTCGGCTGCATCGTAGGAATCGCCCTCGATGTCGCCCACCATGATAGGCTCGATACCCTTGCAGTCCTCTTCCATTTCCTTCAACTTGTAAGGGTCGAAGACGGTTGTGCCGGAGAAGAGGAAGGCTTCTACATCATCAGAAGGGAACTCCTGACGCATATCGTCAAGAGTCTCATACTCCTTGGACTTCTCAATATACCAATGGATGCCCTCGAAAGATGCGCCTTTACATTCGTAGAGCCACCAATAGTACTTACCATGACCTTGCTCGTCATTGCGATTCTCCCACAGCCAGATGGCGAAATCGGCACGTTCATCCTCGGAAGCAAATGGCAATATATATTTTTCAATTTCGAACCATGCCACGAAGACAGGAGTAAATGCTGACAGAGGTTTTCCGTCTTTGTCTACTGAGTTTGCGGCTACCCAGGCATCGTGGAACTCGTTTTCTCGTCCGTTAGGCGTTGATTCTCTGACGATGAATGTTAAAGGATCTGGCTGAATAGATGATGATGCAGCCTTGATCACCTTAGCCGGAGTCCACTCTGTGGTGTTAGGGAAGAAGGCTTCCTCTGTGATATGAGCAAGGGCAGCATCACCGGAGCGGCATGATTCTGGGTTTCGGGCAGAACCAGTCTGTATCTTGCAATCTCGTGGAATGAGATACTTGATATTCTGTATGGTTCCAGATGTCTTGATTTTGCGAGGGTCGTTCTTGAATGGTACACCAATGTCGTAGAAGAGCCATGTAGGAATGGCATTAATTAGCTTCTCGTACATATCGAATACCTGTGTGGCAGATGAAGATTGGTGTCCAACGATATTACTATTCCAGTTTGTCTTCCAGAAGATCTGTAACCATGCCATGTAGATGTCGGTGAGGGTAGAACCACCCCATTGGCGGCACTTCAAGAGAATGACACGGATATAGTGGTACTGACTGTGAAGGCGTAACTGTTCGAAGACCTTTGCTAGTTTGATCTGGGCATTGCGAAGAAGAAAAGGTATATCCTCACCACCATCCTTATTCTTGATTCGGGCATAGGCATAGGCGAAGAAATAGAAATCGTGCTTACAGCGCAGGCGTATGAGATAGCGGAAGACAGCATCGCGAGCCTTCTCTTGGTCGAAGTCTGGCATGTACTTATCGCAAAAGGCCTCTATAGATCCACACTTGATGATGGCGCAGAATTTCTTTTCCTTCAACATTTCTACTGGGAGCCAGAGCTTCTTTCCATTCAGAAAATCAGTGATGACGCATTCGAATCGAAGTCCAGGGGCATTCTCTCCAGTAATTGGCCGATAACTAGCGAGGAGACTTTTGAGTCTTCTCTTATCTTCTGCAAGAATCTCTTTGAGCTTCTTATCAGAAATCTGCTGCTGAGGTCGAACCTTTAAGGAGGATTTTGCTACTGGCATTCGTTATATATAATATAATAATGTTAAGTGTTGAATGTTAAATGTTAAGTGTGTTGGCATGTCGGATAAATCTCTCTGCCTTGGCATAGATGAAACCTAAACAGAATAGAACTATGTGGAAGATACCAGCTATGTAAGGGAGAAGGAAACCTATAGCCATACCGAGCATCATCTGCCAGAAGTAGATGCGGTGATACCGATAATACCATTGCGCTGAGAATCCCATGAAGAAAGAAATCAATACGGATGCACCCAATACAGGTAATGCCGGATAGTATATGAACGACAACAACACGGAGCAGAGCCATGCTGCCAGTAGGCGATGGAAACGGAACTGATGATGAACCATCAATATGCACCAGGCGTTGATACACCAGTGTATAAAGTTGGCATGACCGAACATATAGGCGAAATGGGTGTATAATGGCGATGATGGAGACACAGCCAGCGAGGCATGAAGCGGAATGATGAAAGCCATCAGGAGGATGATGAGAAGTGTAATATATAATGTACGCATAATGGAAGTGATTTATCGAGTTATGAATGATGTTTTCTTATTGCGGAAATAATTGTTTATTTTCATCTGTATGTAGCGTGGAGCCATACCCAAATTGGGCGCAGGAAGATTCAGGCATACATACACAAGATTTTTGGTATTATATTTTTTGTATTGATCCATTTGCCGGAGACGCAAGAAATCCTGATAGAAATCTTCAAAGAGTTTTTCTTTCTGGGCTTGGTATTTGCCGAATTTAGGCTTATCCCCCTTGATGCGTTTACATACATACCGATAGGCTGTGCTATCGGCAAGATAATAGCAAGAGGCAGGCATCTTGGCGATGTAATCGCATATTTTAGCCATGGTGGTAGGATATTCTACCATCCTCTTGGCCTTGCGAAAGAGCAGATACATTTCTTGGTCTCTTTTAAGGTAAATTTCGGATATGGAATTTAGATGTTTCATACCAGCAAAATTAATTCATCAAGATGCAGAACTTATCACAAAGTAATGCGAAATTTTCCTTAATTTAGCACACAAATATTAAAAATGAATATTTATGGCAAAGGAAACTATTGATAATCAGAAAGTTAAGTCAAAGCGAGATTCTTTCAGAGAGCGTCTTGCTCAGCGTTATCCGGACTTGAATATGGACGATGATGAGGCTGTTTATGGTCAACTTTCGACCGATTACGACCAGTATGACCAGAATAAGCAGAAAATGGATGACTTCAACAAAATGTTGCAGGAGAATCCTCATGCTCCAAGTCTGGTGACAGGTCTTGTGACCAAGAAAAATGCCGATGGCAGCGACTTCAATTTTATCGATTTCATTATTGATGAAATGGGTCAGGACTATATTGATGCCATCAATGGTGACGAGAAGGCTAAGGCACGCTTGAAGGCAAGTGAAAAAGAGAAACTTGAAGCCAGCGAGAAACTAGCAAAGGACAATGAGCAACTTGCTGCCAATATGGAGTTGGAAGATGCCGAACTTGACGCTGCTATTAAAGAAGCGAAATTGAAGCCTGAGGCGATTACCGATTTGATAGAATGGCTTTACAAGCGTAGCGATGATGGCGAGGATCACGATGATGATGGTTTCGTATGGCGTGCAGCTCGGTATGGCTTGAAAAAGGAAGACTTCTTGCGCCTTTTCCAGATTAAGGACTTCGACAAGGCTGTGGCTGATGCAGAAGAGCGAGGCTACAAGCGTGGTAAGAACGAGAAGATTGACCAGCAGAAACAACTGCATGATGGCAAGCAAGGCGGCAAGAAGAACATCAATATCGATGGAGGCGGTGGAGCACCTGCACTACCAAAGGAAAAGAGCCGTACAGAACAGGTGTACAGCAAGATGATTGGAATGTAGAATTAGAAATTTATAATTAATAATTTTAAATGTATAGATTATGAAACAGTTTAAGAAATGGTTTGGTTTCATGATGGCGGTGCTCGTCATGATCCTTAGTGGTGGCAGCTCTTATGCGATGGCAGAAAATCCTCCTGCTGTTCCACCAGGTGAAGGTGGTGGTGGCCCGACTGGTCCTACAGATGGTCCTGGTGTTGGTGGTACTGGTCCTAAATGGGCAGCTGCTAGTCAGGAGCAGCAGGAAAAAATGGGAAATTGGGACTACTATGTAGCACATGTTAACCCAACCGTGGTAGAAATGAAATTGGAGAGTTGCCCTATCGATCAGATTCTTCGAGCTTCGAAACGAATGACTCCTGTTGACAGCAACCGCATCGAGTATTATTCCATCGGTCAGCGACCAATCAAAACCAAACTAACTGAGAAACTTGCTAAAACTACAAATGGTGGCTCAGTGACATTTAAGGTAGAAAATCCTACTGTGTTTGGTATTGGTGACATTATTATGGTTAACGACATGTTGGGTTATGATGATAATGGTACCGACAGAAGCAAGATGATTCCTCTGCAGTTGCGAGTTACGTCTGTTGACAACGATGGTAATCCAACCTGTTATGCACTGAATGGCAAAAAGAATACATCACGTGGTAACAGAGACATTCCTGAGGATATTGCCATTGGAACAGTAGTGATGCGACTTGGTAGAGCCGCTGGAGAAAAGGAAGTTGAAACAGGTAGTTACTATTCTATGCCTGACAAGAGCTTCCAGTATTGCCAGCGATTCATCATGCAGGTAGAGGAATCTCTTATTGACCGTATGATGAAGACCCAGGTTCAGTGGGACTTCACAAGACAGGAGAAAATGGCGATGGACGATATGCGTCAGGGCCAGGAGTTGAGTGGTCTCTTTGGCTATCGTTCTCAGTCGAATGGTGGAAAAGATGTCGGTATGGTATACACTATGGGCGGCATCTTCTGGGAAGCTGGAAAGGATTTGCAGATAGGTCACTGGGAGCCAAAGATGCAAAGGAACGATAAAGGCAATCTTGTTCCTGTAACAACGAAGGTAAAGGTTACGAACTCTGATGATGGTACAACTGAGGTTGTGAAGCAGGTATACGAGTATGTAATCAGCGAGAAAGAATTGACTCAGTTTATTGCTGCTATGTTGAAGGGTGCAGGTAACTCCAGCCGTACGAAACTCCTCTTTGTTGACAACTTGATCTATCAGGCATTTGCTAACCTTCGCTCTAACAAGCGTATCATTACCCAGACAGAAAAGGACTATCAGGGTTGGAAACTTGACTTCGAGAAATTTGAGAGTATGGGTACTAAGATTCTGATTTATCGTCACGATGCTTTTAACTCCTGGGGTATGGATGGTAGAGCTTTCTGCCTGGATGCTCGTTATCTGGATAAGTATGTATTCGGCACATGGACCAGAAATGAGTTTAACGCTAAGGATCTCTTGATTCGTAACACTGCAGGTGTTGTGATGGAGGAGTATAGCTGCTGGGTACTGACCTTCCCTGATGCTCATGCGCGTGTAGCCCGACCAGTCTTCACTGGTGATGGCGTGACCGATGAGCAGATTTTGGAGGCAGCGTAATCATCGTATAGGAAACTGATAGTTTTCTACATATATCAATCTAGGGGATAGTTGAGGCTAATGCAGTCTCACTATCCCTTCTCACCATAAACACAAATAGATATGTATAGATTTGTAGCTAAGAGCATGCTCATTTTTGTGGTGACTCTGCCGAGCGGACTGATCAAGAACATTGAGTTTGAGCGGTGTGGCAACGATGCCTATTCGTACATTACGGATAACAAGCAGGTGGCAGAATGCATCAGGAAACATCCTCTTACGAAGGCAGGCCGTATCATTGATGAGAGCCAGCCGGAAGAGATTCAGCAACAAAAAGAAGAGCAGGTGAAGGACGAGAATGCCCTTCATTTCGAGAACATCACCAAGGCCAAGAACTATCTCCAGAAGACCTATAAGGTGGATGTAAGGAAACTGAAATCACCTGAGAGTGTGAAGGAGAAGGCTAAAGAGTTGGGTGTGGTGATTGAGTTTTAGTTTATAATTTTTAGTTAATAGGTTTCTTGCTTATGGAAGTTCTTATGAGTGACCTTGTGAAGGATATGCGCATAGCTATGGACGAAGTAATCCATGATGAGGTGAATGACATCATTACGGATGATTCGGACACGGAAATGAAGCAAGCCATTGAAACGGCAGCACAACAGATTCTGCTGCAAGCACCAGCGCAAATGATTCTCCCCAAAAGGGTGGAAGTTTCGCTGAATGAAAGTGGCAATCAAGATTATGATGCCATACAAACACAGTTTACAGATGGTCATGGATGCCTGACAATTCCTGACGATTGGCTGCGACTGGTAGAACTGAAACTAAAAAGTTGGCAAAGCACGCTGACGATGCTGATGGAACCAGGCAGCAAGGAGGCTCAGATGCAAGCCTCCCGGTGGACCAGGGGAACGCCACAGAAACCAAAGGGCATGATTACCACATCGCCAACTACAGGAAAGCGAGTGCTGATGTACTGGACTGCCGGAAGGTATGATGCCAACCATGCACCTGTTGGAGCTGTATATGATCATGAGGTTGAACTGTTCACGTATATCCCTTATCAAAAGTTAGAGGATGTGTTTTCTACTGATACTGGGCATGAAAACGAAGTGACCGACCAGAAGATTATCCTTTCCCTTACAGATGAATGCAAGAAATATCTTATCTATCGTGCCATCAGCATCTTCCTGGTAAGTAAGAAGGAAAGCGATTTGGCAGAAAAGTATAACCAACTATCTCAAATATAATATTTTATGGCTAACGATATTAATAAAGAAGATCCTCATTACAAGGGAGAATATGGCAGCATCTATGAGGTGAACCGAAAGTTCCCTACTGGTGGTGTGGCCGGTGACTTTGTTGTGATAGACGGTTGGGCTCATTACTGGAATGCAGACAGAGAAACTTGGTGTGTAAATGCCAAGAGGGATAGCTATTGGGACGAGTTGATAACAAATATCATAGAAAAGTTTAAACTCGTAAGATGTGCTACGTATATGGGCGTGGCTAGTCTTGACACTGTGCCTACAAAAGTTATTGATGCCAAAATGTATTATTTTGCGACCGCCGCTGGTACGTATAAAAACTTTGATAATCTCGTAGTTCCTCAGGGCATCAATGTACTCTATTCTGAGAATGGCAGCAGCTGGGTAAACACAACCTTGCTGGAAGTGGCTCAGGAGTTGGGCGTGAGCACCAATAAGGTTGTAAGCCAGAAGACCTTGAATGATGCATTGGCTAAGAAGTTCGACAAGGAGAGTGTTGTTCAGGAATCAGGAGAAGCTGAGGATAAGGTGATGAGTCAGAAGGCTGTTAGTGACAAACTCCGCGACTTATCATCCACTATCAACGAAATCAAGGAGAAAGCTAACACCGCCTCTACTGGTGCAAGCAATGCGTTAAGAAAGGCAGAGACGGCAAGCAAAACGGCAGAGGAAAACAAAAAGGCTTTGAATACCGCTACGTCTGATATTTCTACATTGAAGAAAAAAGTAGATGATATTCCTGCTACTATCACAAAGTTCGTGAACATGACGGAAGCAGCTTACGAGGCCTTGGAAGCAAAGGACCCCGACACCTACTATATGCTAACGGAGGAATAGCCTATGATCAAGTTAGGAAATAAAGAAATCTCTGCTATCAGATTAGGAAGTAATGTGATTTCAGCAGTGTATAAGGGAAGTGTTCTTATTTGGCAAGCTATCAGAAGTTGTTTCGGCAGTGGATGGTGGGTCAACGAGAAACCTTGGATTGATGATGAAACTTGGAAAAATTAATTATAAGATATGGCAACAGAAAAAATAGATAAGGAAATAACTGACCTCAACACCGATTGGGGAGGTTACTTGGGTAAATGGGTGCAGAAACTCATCAAGGACAACTTGATTTCCTTAAAAGACGGGAAGTTCGGTTACATTGACCAAGAGGTAGTGCCGGAGGGAAATAATTCACACATCTATTGGAGGTTCTTTTCCGACGAGGATAGTTATCGTGAGTGGTATAATGACAAGGATAAGTATGCCGATAACGTCAAACAGTCGTATGACTTTATTACGGCAAAAGCCGAACTCCAGTATATCCTGCGAACATCTATGGTAAAGAGACCTAATGATGTCATCGTAAAGGGAACAGAGTGTATTGCAACCATCAATTATAATAGTTACTACGGAGAGCCTTCCGAAAAGGATGAGACCAGCGGAACTCTTGTGGTATCTGTGAACGGTGTTGATATTCCGGAGTTGAAACAGACGCTTGAAGCTTCTGGTACGGCAACTGGCAACAATTATAATGTGGATCTGACCAACTATCTTGTGTCAGAAACGAATACTGTAAAGATTACTGTGGCGAATACGCATGGCCAAAGCAGAACTTTCTCTTTCAGCATCAGAACGGTATCTATCAATCTCTCTTTTGATGCGAGTTATGTAGAGACTTCTGTAAGGGATGGAAAGTGGTCTCTTCGTGTGAATTGCCAGGGTGCGAATGCCACTGTCTATTGTAAGGTAAGCAATGGTAATGGCAGTGAAACCATGACTAAGACCATCAACAACTCGTCGGGTGAGTTTGTTATTGATTCAAAAGGTACTTATATCGCTGGTAAGCATGAAATTGAAGTATGGGCAGTCAATTCAGAGTATGGCATCACAACAGAAAAGATACAAACTTCCTATATCAAGAAGGGCAATACCCCTGCTATTGCCATAGGAAAAGATGCTCCTGTATCTGCTACCCAGTATTCTACCATTCAGGTACCTTATTATTTCTACCTTCCTGAGAATGAGATTGGCTCGCAGGTTGCAATCGAAATAAAGGTATTGTATAATAACAATACAGAGGAACTTGTTCTGACGGACCAGTTATGTACCGTAGATGATAATCATACATCTGGCGAGACACCTTTAAAGGCTACTGTGCCATTGGATTTAAATGACTATGCTCCAAAGATTAGTGTAGTAATATCTATTGGCGAGGTGAGTGTAACCCACGATGTAACAATTAAGGGCGCAGGAGTTACCTTGCAACCAGTCAGCGAATGCAAGGTATATTACTCGATGAAGGGTAAGACCAACTCCGATAAGGGTATCGAGAACCTGGAGAGTTATTACGAAGGAGTAAGAACTTCCTATCTGGAGCGTTCTGCAAACTTCAAGTTGAATGCCTATAATGGATTCCTGGATGGTAAGGGTATGACCATCGGAGCCGGAAAGTCCGTCACATTAAAAGACTGGCAACCATTCGCAGAGAACTTCGGTGTGAGTGGAAGCAAGAAGGGAAGAACAATTGAGATAGAGTTCGAGACAGGTATCTGTTCTGATGAGAATGCAGTTATCGTCGATTGCATGGATGATACAACAGGCTTCCGTATATATGCTAATAAAATCGAGGTAAGATGTTCTACGGACCGTGTAATAACTTACTATCCTGAGACCAAGCGAATAAAATTCTCTCTGTCTATTGATGGAACTACTACTCATACGGTCAACAATCTTGGTGGTGGCGATGCGACAGAGAAGGATGTAAACTTGGTCTATCTGTGTATCAATGGTGTATGTGTCAGAATGTTCGATTATTCTAACGCAAACTGGAAGCAGGGAACTCCAAAGGATATAGTCATAGGTTCTGCTATGGCAAAGGTCATCCTCTATTCTATAAGAGGTTATGAGAAATCCATCAACCCTTATCAAGCCTTGGATAATTTTGCTTACGACACACCAGATGTTAATGACGTGTATGACAGCAACGGAATCTTTGATCACTATGGCAAGATAAACCTTGCCAAGCGTAATGATATTCTTAACAGCAGTGGCAATATCCATAATCCTGATGAGATTATCTCTTATGAGAAGGTGAAAAAGGCATTGCCTCAATCCCCTATCATCGTGTGGAATATCGACAACTTGCCTTACAACAAGAACAATGACAATGTTCCTATCAACGGTACGACCTTTGAAAATCCACTTTGGAATAAGGCTACTGACGGATGGGCGCAAGCTCCGTTCACCGTAGGCGCACACATGTTTAATGCCGATGGTACCTCTTCAAATGGTTATCCTCTGCCATATAAGAACTTTGCCGAGATATTTGAAACGGGCAATGGCGAGTCTGTAAATATTACCGTGGGATTGGTTGGCGAAACAGAGAATCATACACTTTACTCCATCACTATAGGTGTGGAGACTGGTGAGAAGGAAATGGTTCATAAGGTGAACTTTGCTTCATCTGAAGGTATCGTCAACATTCATGCCATGAATATGTATCAGCAGATACTTCTGGCTTGTGCTAAAAGTAATGAGTCTCTCTATACTGCCTATCAGAAGGAACAGGCAGATTTAGGTAAGGCTGTCACATACAGAAAGTCTCTTAGCGGTTTCCCTGAGATAGGATTCCGAAGAACCTCAACGAGTGGAACTGCTGCGCCTACCTTCCTCAGTATATACAATTTCATCAACAACAAATATTCTGCGTCCTTCCTTGGATTCCCGGCAAAGGACTACATGAAGGCTCAGATATGGGAGATTGATGAGAATGTCAATATGTTCAACCAGGAGGCTGGAGACTATAGCGTTGTTGGCGATTCATTGCAGAAAAGTGTGCTAACCGGCATTCCTCTTTACTATGCGAGAGTACCGAAGAAATCGCCTACCAATAAAGCAAACAAACTGGGTGTAGCAAAGAAAACTACGGATAACATCGATGCTACCAATCAGGAGCTTGCGGTCATCAAGCGTTTCCACAACTGGGTTGTTTCCACCAATGTTCTCCTTGCCGAGAGATACAAGCGTGAGCATGGCGATTATGCAACACTTCCTGCTCCGGTAGTCTATAATGGAACCACCTATGAGAAGGATAATCCTGCATACAGACGTGCGAAGTTTACGGCGGAAGCAAGTACATATACGAGACTTGATAGTGCGATATTCTATTTCAACTTCTGTCAGTGGATCATCGGTATGGATTCCATGGATAAGAATATGAGTTTGGCATTTGATACAATAACTTGGAATGAAGAATAATTATGGCAAAGACAGTAAAAGAAGCTAAGGCTGATATATTTCTGAGGGACACGGACAGCCAGTCCCTTTTCAATAATTCGGGTGTGTTATCATTCAGATACTACCATGAATGGAACGACTGCTACAATCCGGCAACAGATGAGACTGTACAGATTAACGGAGAGGTCTATGATGAAACGACGAACTCATACAAACCGAATTGTCCGGAAGGTTTCAATCCTGTGTTCAATGGCAGACTGTCTGCCTTGTGGGATAATATTGTTAATTGTTTCCCTAACGAGGTGGAATCGATGTATAAAACGATGAGAGGAAATGGTCTTACTTATCAAGACATGCTCACGAAGTATAAGGACTTCTGGAAGTGTTGGTGTGAGAATCTGTATAATGCGGATGCCTTCGGATATGCAAATACAAACAACTTTACGAAGGCCTATGGTGACAAGGTGCAAGTGACGGACTACTTCTTTGGCAAGCGCCAGAGATACCTTGATAGTAAGTATCATTGTGGCTCGTCTGTTAGCAATAACCTTCGTCTGCGTTTGTATGAAGATGGTAGGGGTCTTGCTATCAAGCATTACCAAGCCATCTATTGTACCTTGCAGTGGGGTGTAAACAACTTTGATGATCATCGTAATATCAAGCCAGGCACTTACTCATATATGCCATTCAAAATTTCCGGCCCACAAGATGCGACTTTCGATATTGATGATGCAGACCTTATTACAGAGTTATCGACCTATGTCAAAGGCAGCAATGGAAATTACACCATCTATGGCTTGGAAGGTCTTGGCGACTTTAAGTTTGACCTCCACATGGACTTGTTGAAAAGGCTCACAAAGTTCATCATGAACTATACTGCATCTAAGCCAAACACAAGAGAGGCAGGACTGAATTTTGACCTCAGCAAGATGGGTATGCTGAGACAGGTAATTGTCAGGAACGTGAAGAACCTGGAAAAGAGTATTATCTTATCCTCTGACCTCTTGGAGGAGATTGACTTTACCAATACTCCTATTATAGGTGTAACGACACCTCCTACTGATATGCTCACCAAGCTGGTATTGCCTGCTACCATTACTGAGTTGCGTCTCAAGGGTTATACTAATTTGTCATCTGACGGGATGACAATAGGCTCCTATGCTCATATTAAGCATTTGGAGTTTGAAGATTGCCCTAATCTGGATAGCTATGCCATTTGCAAGGCTTGTTTTGATGTTAACAGCCCTCTTGAGGAAGCAACCGTTAAGGGTGTGAACTGGTCGGTAGATAACATGAAGTTCCTGATGTGGCTTGCCGACAAGGGTGTGAAATTGCAGGGAAAGATTACATGCACAGCTAATGTTACAATGGACCAGAAGCGAAAGATGCTGAAAGCTTGGGGCAAAATTGATAACGAGGGCAACAGTCTGTATATCTCTTATGAGAAGGTTGCTATTCAGCGTGTATCAATCGTCGGAAAGAGAAATTTCGGTGCAAAAGGAGATTACTCCTTAACGCTAAAAACTTTCCCATCTACAGGTAATGACTTTATCTCTGCAAAATGGAGTATAAGTAAGAATAGCTTTGCTACAATAGAGGAAGATACTGGTGTCATACATGTCAGCAAAGTCGGGTCTAAGGAGAATGATGATAAGGCTACGGTATATCTGGAAGTTGAGTTATCAGACGGAAATACACTTAGTGCAGAGAATGAGGTCTATTTCTATGCCTATCAAGCGCAGCTTGGAGATTACGTATTCTCTGATGGAACTTACGGCAGCGACCTGAGTTTTTCTGACTCTACTCCTATCGGTGTCATCTTCTATATCGAACCAAAGGAGCGCAAATGGGCGATTGCGGTAGCTTTAAAGGACTATGGTCAGAGAGTATGGGGTCTCTATAACAGTACCGATGTGACTAATGGTATGAATGGTATCACATTAAGCAATGCTGTTTATGATGTATATAATCTGCCATTATTGAAGGAGTACACATCCGGAGTGAACGTATCTGACTCCTCGATGCGTGATGAAAGCAATACTGCTAATGATGGGTTCAAGGAATATTCTACTCTTAATACGATCAGCGACATCGGCTTTGAGAAAATCACGCAGAGCATGTGGAATCTCAGTGTAGGTAATGCTACCCTTGGCGATTACTTTATTCGTGTAGGATTGAATGTGGGTGACATGGTTGCTCGGGGGCAGCTCAATACCCTCAAGATTATCGCTCACAGAGACTACATCTTGCAGGATACCAACGTAAATCTGCCTGTTCCGAAGGCGATGCCAGAAAAGACTTTGGCACAAAGTCTTGCGGAATGTATCAAGAATGTTCAAACCGCTCCTGGTCATGCGCAGAAGTATCAGCAGTATTACTATCCTGCTGCCAGCTATTGCAATGCTTATGTTCCTACGGTTGGCAATACTCAGATGTTAGCAGAACCGTTTACCGAGGGACATTGGTTCCTTATGTCTTCCGGAGAAATGGCACGCTGCTCTTGGTATGCGATGAAGGGATACGATCTCGGTGTTGCGAATAATATCTTTGCGCAAGCGTCTTCCGATTTATTTTTCGCCGCATTCTCGGATAGATGGTACTGGACGTCTTCGGAGTGTTCTGAGTTCCATTCTTGGTTTCTGAATCCTGTTAGCGGGCAGTTCTACGTCGGCTACACCGGCAAGTCCCTCGCTAATCAGGTGAGGGCGGCCGTCGCATTCAAGCTTTAGGCTTGTGAATCCTTACTGATTTGAATCAATAAGATTAAAAAAGTTTTTGTATTAAATATCAATTAATCAAAATAGAAATTTATGGATAACGAGTTTATGCATGAGTCACAGATTGTAATAGGCAATGACTGTGGAAGATTTGTAGTAAGCGTAAAGGTTGGCATGGGAAGCGAGGATATGGTCACACTGCCCGTAGCCGTATGGAACTATGGAGCAATAGTCTCAGCCCTCATCAGATATAAGTACTCAGAAAGTGAGGTAGAGGCAATAGTCAGCAACTCTCTTATGCTTATGCAGAATCCTTCAAGTGTAAGTGAGGAGGAATCCAATGAGAAGATGAATGAGTTCAATGAGTTTCAAGAGTATAGAGAGAAGTGCAAGGCAAGAGCCAAAGAACTTCTTTCCATTGGGGATGAAATGGGGATAAAGGAAATATAGTTCTGAGTATGATGAGAAATATATTAAAAGTAAACAAGCGAGACTGGATAGGTCTTGCTTGTTGGCTGCTTATCAGCATATTGATAGGTATTCTTGCTTTGCCTGTAATGGTAGGTAGAGAGATTTATCAGTACAAACACTACCATTTGGCAAAGTTAGAATGGGAAGATATTGTGAGGTATTCCGTAGTAATCTTACTCGGTAGTATTATTAATTACTTAATTTTAGATTCATTATTATGAGACAGATAAAAAGAATTTTCGTTCATTGTACCGCTTCTTCTCAGAAGTGGGGAGTCAAGGAACTGTTGGCAGAGTTTAAGGCGAAGGGTTGGAGAAATCCAGGCTATCACAAGGTGGTAACGGAAGATGGTGTTATACATCAGTTGTTAGACATCAGCAAGGTTAGTAACGGCGTGCAGGGCTACAACTCTACTGCTATCAATATTGCATACGTGGGCGGTATTGATAGCAAAGGTAAGCCTATCGACAACAGAACGGAGGCTCAGAAGGTAGCCCTGAGAAACCTCTTGAAAGAGTTGCGCACGCAATTCCCGCAGGCGATAATAATGGGACATCGTGATATTTGGGGTAGCGACACAAGAAAATGGAAGAAATGGTGTCCTTGTTACGACGCAAAATCGGAATATAAGGATATAGAATAAAAGATGGCTCATCAAACACTGATATACGAATAATTTGCTTACAGATTGTTACTTTTAGCAATGTTTAACTTTAAAATTTTACACAAAATGAATTGATTTGAGCAAAAAATTGTAATTTTGTCAAGAACTATAGACAAAAGGAGGTTTTTCATGACACAAGAACAAGAAGCCGAAGTTCAACGGTTGATAAAGGATATAGATGTTACTGAACTGATGAACTTGCTGATGAAACACGGAAATCGGTATAGCAGAAGGATTCTGAAATTTTTTCGCTGGTTCTGCAAGTACGTTCCTATAAGCCTCATGCTTTTCCACGCATACGGAATGTGGGATTTTAGTCAGCATCCAAGGGAAATGTTCATAACAAACAATGAGAATTTTCCCTGCTATTTATTCATCTACTTCATGATTTATATTCTGCCAATGGTTTTGATATTAGCAAGCAGGTTCTTCTTCCTGTGCTGGCGATATCGTATTCCTTTCTTTTATTTCTTTGGTGTGAATGCGGCTCACATCGTTGAATGGAGTTGGTACACAACTCAAGATATGATAGATTCATGCTTCACCGTCATGGTGGTAACGGCAATATTCTATCTGTACTCTTTTGTGGATTTGTTTATCAGTAAAACAAATTTAGGACGTAAAATCTGCGCATAAAGGCGATTTCTGAGAATTTTTCGTAAAAACAAATGTAATATGGGAAAGATACTAAATTATAAGCTGCTCGGAACGGCTTTAAAATCTTTGAGTGATGCTTGCTTTAAAGCTGACGAACAGCAGAAAAATGGAGAGGTCATCACCGCTTGCGGAATGAGCGATGAGGACTTGGATAATCTTTGTGAGCAGATTCCGTTCATGCTGAATCCTTATATGACTGCGGGGCAGGTGAAGAAGGAGGCTCATATCAGCGAATCTACTCTAAGAAGGGCCATTGCAGATGGGGAGCTGGAGAGTGTAGGGAACGCTGGGGACCATTCTCATTTCTTTAAGAAATGGGATGTTAGGGAGTTTATCAAGAAAAGACTGAAACGAAACAAGTAGAAAAGGAGAGAGGCGAGAGATTGCTTCTCTCTTTTTTATGCTCTAAAACATACAATTTTT
>ERZ1035025.103-NODE-103-length-60199-cov-6.827747_pt1 | contig 60199 bp, 88 predicted proteins | sample MGYA00520619_ERZ1035025 | MGnify/ENA primary metagenome ERZ1035025 (study PRJEB33766, sample SAMN09781742) | gut metagenome | biome: gut microbiome | host: Homo sapiens | place: Madagascar | study: EMG produced TPA metagenomics assembly of the PRJNA485056 data set...
ATCTATATCTAAACCTTTATCTGAGTGCGTCTTTGTTGCGTCTTTGTTGCGTCTTTGTTGCGTCTGCCGTCCTGATCGTTCTATTAGCCGAGTATCATCAATCGGATTTCCGCCCGTCAAAGAGTAGCTGCCGTTGTCCTTTAAAAGCAGCATTTTCTTTTCGTCAGTATATGATGTTTCAGCATACCGATCTCTTGACAAAGTGTTGTGCATTCTCCAATGCTTAATTACAATCACGCCGTCCTCAAATGTAAGGACAAACCTTTTTGCAATCAATAATCGCAGGTCATCTTCACTTGCTCCTATGATTTTCATTATCCTTTTTGGATTTCCAATGAATCCATCATCGTCCGCTCTCATATTCAAATGAAAATATAAGCATTGCGTTGTTGCCGGCATATCCAAGAATGCGTCACTGTCAACGATTTTCATGGTAAACATTCGTTTCTGTGCCAATTCTAAAATTCCTTTCTCCAATTCCTGGTTTTTCAAAAGTGTTTATTTTAATTCAACTTCAATTCCATTGATTTTCAGTTCTCCATTTACCGGAAGTACAAGAGATGGAACGCCGTTTATTTCTTTCAGTTCAATCAGAGCAATTTTATCTGGCTGGATGCAGATTGTTGCATCTGGTGTTACAATTTTTGCAGTTTTTGAATTATGAATATTGTCAAGAGCAACAGGCTCATTGCTGAAATACATTTCCCAGTTTTCTTTAAAATCCGACAACTTCTCGTCTGGAACTCCGCAATATCCAAAAATCTGTTCCATTTCATCACATGACACGGTTACCATCTCCGGGCTGTCTTTCTTCTGTTCTCTTACTTCCTGCAAAGATTCAACCAGACTTTCCGCGAAATTGAATGTTGTATTTCCTTCGAAATTGTCCATGATAAAATCTGAAAAGACATTGATCTCGTTGCCGGGTATACGGGGAATTGGTGCGCCAAGAACGTTTTCAATGAAGTCGGGATGAATATTCTTTATGTTTTTGTTGAAATACAAGGTTCCATGAATATCAGTGCTTCTGTCGTTGAATACAGGGAATAAGAATCCTGTTTCTGGTCTTGAGACTACCCAATCACGAATTCTGTCTTTGATGTTATTTTCAGCCACATCATAGCTAAGTCCAGCCTTTGAAAGATTTACGGGACAAATGCTGCACAGAATGTGCTCATAAATTTCTTCTGATGCATCGTGCATTTCGGTTCCATCAGAAGCTTTTCCTGGAACGTCATATACTGCATGAATGAGAACTATGTAGTAATTTTCGTGATAATCGTAATTTTCAATCACTTTGTCGTAGAACTCGTCCAAAAGCTCATCATTTTTAAGCTTACTTGCTCTGATCCGCATAAGAAATTCCTGTGTTCCGCCCTCTTTTTCCTGCGATAATGGGAAATCAAGGTTCATAAGGTTTTTTCCAAGTCTGCCAGACATGGTTTTCTTGAAAATGTCAAAATACTTAAACATTTCTTCCTCTGGAAGAGACAGGAATGCTTCTTTAATTTTGGTTTTCTTGTTCTTTTCTGCGTCCACATAACAACCGCAAATGCGTGTGATTGTGCAATTGGCTGGAGTAAACTGTTTCTTAATTTCTGCGATTTCTTTCTTATTCATTCTTTTCCATCCTTTCTGCTTCTCTCGCTTGTTTCTTCTCAATCCACTTATTAATTTTATCTTCGGAAATCATATACATTTGATTTGGCATTTCGATACAGATCAACACATCTGCAATTTCTTCTATCATGTTATCACGGTCGATTTTTCCACGTTTTTCCTTACTGATTGCTTATATAAGTTCGGCACATTCTTCCATACAGACGATCGACTGAATTTCTACTCCGTAATGGTCAACACTTCTGGCAATAACGCTTTCGCCAATATTATATGTCATTTTCTTCGCTCCAATCCAGTCTCTGCCCACACCTAGTACAGTAGTTACTAACAGTATCTATGTTGTAATTACAATTTGGGCAGTTACCGTAAGCACCAACTTTTATTTTTTTGCCTACTCCGAAGTCAAGAAATATTTTGCTCAAGTTGTTCACTTTCCTCGGGATCTGCTTTTTCAATGCCTTAGCTGCACGTTCCAATGCTTTCTGATATTCCACAAGGTCCGGCATATGCAAATAATCCTGATTAATTAAGTCAATGCGATTCTGCAAGATTTTAATTGCTTCTTCTGGTTTCATTTTGATCCTCCCATTCTCCGCAATAATCATTGAAATCAACTACTATTCCATGTAATTCTGGGTCTGGATTCATGCACACATAATCCAGAAACTCATGAACCCATTTGCGATAAATACATGTTCCACACATTTCGGGAATCTTATCATATTTCATTGGCTTAGGCATTTTCGGCATTCTTCATTTCCTCCAACTTCTTCTCAGCTTCTTTTCTCGTCCTGAATACTTTCTGTCCGATGTCAGAAAATTTAAGCCATTTCCCAAGCTGACAATAAAATTGTTTGTCAGAGAGTGAGATGTCAAGACATATTCCATGTATGATTTCATTATTAACAGTAATGAAATATACATCACTTCCTAACGCAATCGGCAATCTCACAAGCAAGCCCTGTTCTTCTAAGTCTTCATAATCAGCAAGTTTTTCAAGAGCTTTCTCTAATTCACATTTGCTACAATCACATTCAATATCGTCACAAATATCTTTGCAAAGTTTGTCCCCGCATTCCCTGATTAAAACTACGTTCGCAATAGAATCTTTGTATCTTTCTGTTAATCTCTCCATCTGCTTCACCTCTCATTTCTCAATCCATCTCCACCAGAGGATGACGTATACTGTTCTCTTAAAAAGCAATCCGTAATATTCTTTGTGAATAGAATCAAAATTTTCTCGCCCAATTTCCATTGCTCTTTTCCGTGCCTGATCTAATGTTTTACACGGCTCTTGACACAAAAACCACATGATTACTTCGCCTTTCCTGTAATCTCATCGATGCACTGATTTCGACCATCGACCATCCCGCACTGATAATCCGTCATATCATTCTCGGTAGTGCTCTTCTCCGGCAATGACTTCAATGGACACCACTCGGGTTTAGTGCATACATCCTTAATTCGTCTCGATTTGGCTTTGCAAAAATGCAAGTCACGACTTACCATGCGTAAATAACACGAATAGCAATCTTCTGGTGTATCTATCACTAACACTGATTTACTCATTTTTTTCTACCTCTTTTCTGCAAGAATGCTCCATATTGTGAAGGACTAATGATAGTAGCTTTTTCTCTTGTGGCCTGGCAATATCCGAGCCTTCCGTTCTTTTTGTTTTCTTCTCTTGTAAACATAGTAGAAATATCTTTACCTTTACTCATTTGATTCCTCCTGTAACAATTCTGGGTTGTCGAAAATATTCCCTCTGACTTCTACTTTATTGTGCCAATATCCTAATTCGTGTCTCAGATAAGTTTCATCTGGAAAATCAACGTAAAATCCTTGATTACATTCTTCAAGTGCGAATCCAGTAGTGTACAACCCAAATTTGACTGGTGCATAAATATCCGAAACAGTCTTCACAATATCATTTTCCCAAATCTTATTTCCGTTCTTGTCTTTCAAACCTGTATATTGGCAGATGGTGGATGGGTTCACTTCAAATCCTTGCAAAGAACCGTCTCCCATATGTTGATTGAATATAGTAGTTGCGTCAGTATCATGAAATAAAACGGCTCCTTGCACCCATTCACCGTTATCAATCCTCTTTGCCTTGAAAAGAATTTCTCTCATTCAACTCCACCACCTTCCACAATTTCATCAATTGTTGTATCCCCTTCTATGCAATATTTTTCAAATAAATAATTCTCTAACTGCTCCACAACCTTATCCACATCAAAAGCTGTCGGCTGCTCGTCAATAACTGCACCTATTGCAAAATCCATATCCGAATTTCCAAGAGAGTCAATTATTTTGTCTGCATCAATCAGTCTGCTCATATTCTATTCTCCTAACTGTTTTAAAATTTCTTTTGCAATTTTATTACTTTCCTGCATGGAAATTCCCCATCCATTATATTTTCTGTGGCATTCATCACAGTTCCATTCACCATTATCACTTTCTTTAATTTCGCTATTGAATCTGCAATTATCGCAATACATATGATCGAGAGTGCCGTAAATGATGTTTGTAATATCGTCTTGTTTACTATTAGCATCGTCTACGTGCTTCTGCTTAGTTAAATATTCAAACGCTCTCAGCTCATTTTTCCCGACCCATTTAATCCATGCACCGCAATCCCCGCAATACAATCCCGTATTATTCCCAACTTTCTTGACAAAAAGGTTTTTACTATTGCACTTTGGACATTTATATTCTTTCATTTATTTTTCCTCCCACACTCCCAACAACCGCATCCTCTCATACAGTACAGCGACAGTCTTGCGTCTGTATCCGTAGAAGTCCTTCGGATTCATCGGGATATATCTTTCTTTACTGATTTTCCTGTAACTTTTCCGGTGCAAGATATTCTCGATAACCATATCCGCTATCACCGTGTTTTTCGGGCAAGCTGACAAGGCAGCACCAGAAAGCAGGTATCCGTACTCTGCCGGGAAGTCTTTCAGCATCGTATTCAGTTTTTCAATGTCTTCTGCCGGAATACCGTAGTCTTTCAGCTTTTTGTTCCTTGTCAGCATACCGTTCTCCTTTCTATTCGTCTGGGTGGTGTTTGTCGTACATGATCGCTATGCATATAAGACCAACCACTCCGAATATGGTTCCAAGTGTAAGTCCTAATAAGAATGTAATCATGACTCATCCTCCTCAACATAATCTTCGCAATCTTCTGCATATTCGTAGCTGTCCATCATATCACACCGGTTATCGCAACCGCCTTGCTTATCGCAACAAATGCAGCACTCTGTTTCACTCTCTGGACACTCTAATTTACAATAGCCCATTAATCCAGTCGCCCTCCTTTTTAAAATAAATGTATCTGCTGTTTTTCTTGACCGGCTCTGATGTATCAATACAATACTTTATCTCGAGTAAAGCCTGCCAAGATTTAAACTCTTTTAGCGTAACCTTGAATCTGGTGTAAGTCTTTCCGTCCTTTTTGAAAATTGACATTTCCATGTTCAGTCCTCCTTATATGGCTTTGGAAGTGGCATCCATGCTGTGACTTTCCAATATGACCTAGCACCAGTTAATTCCCATCGTTTCAATTTGCTTTGAAATTTTGCGTAGGTTGAATGATATATTCTTCCGTCCATGCAAGTTACTTGATACGTACCGCTTGCTTCCGGCAGTCTCTCACTGACCGGAATCCAACCGTTTTCTTTCTCGTCCTGTTCAAGATCATTCAGAAGAGTATTCACAATATCCGGCGCTCTCCCTAGAAATTCATGCTTATACTGTGATTTTTCTTCTATCTCAGCTTTGTATTGTTCTAATCTGACCCGTACTCTGCTCATCATACCCTCCTAATAATATCTTTTAAGAAATTCCTCAAACTTTCTACTTTGCTCGTTTTCGTCATATTCCCATTCATGTGTTTTCCTGTTATAATGGCTGTTTGCTTTGCACCGAAAATCATATTGACTCGGGTCGCCCTTAATTAAAGGGCATTCCCAGCAATGTACGCGTCCAGAATTATCATAGGCGCTATATTTATCGCAGATTTCCTGGTCTTTCTGGTTTAGAATCATCATTCCACTTCCTCATAGGTTTTATTGAATATATCTGGCTTACACGGATAAAATTCGCCGTGAACACCGCGGATGATATAATCCCCAATGTTTGCCAGATGTTCGCCCTCTAATGTCTTAATAACCAGACCGCCTGGAACCTTCCATTTGTCGATATAGAAGTTGTCAGATACAATCGGGAAATCAGATGTCATATACTCATCCGGACAATTGCCATTTGTTAGAAAATCAAATATTTCTCGCTTATTTGTACCAGTCCACTGTACTGCATCAATTACAACTGGCTTCTTTCTGTACTTCATACAACCGCCTCGCTATCCTCTGGCTCTTCATTAAGCATTTTATATATACGACCAGAATGAAATGCCTTTCTTAATTTTTCATAATTAATTCCAGTAAGATCTGAAATTTGAGAAATTGTCATTGGATTTCCTTTGAATTCTACAATCAAATTATTTCTTTTATTATTTCCTTGTATTTTTGCATTCACCCATCTACAGTTGTCAGGCGAATATCCATTATTATTGTCAATGCGGTCAATCGTTAAATTGTCTTGATACCCATTCTCTGTTGCCCATTTATAAAACATCATAAAATCATGCCATTCTTCACAAACAGAAATCCCACGGCCTCCATAATCAATATATTGTGGGTGATCTTTGTGCTCGCATCTATATTTCATATTGCGCCAGATGTTATATATCCTTGTATGCCTTAATCCGTGTCTTGTAGCTTTTTGCCTTGCAATATCAATGCTTAAACAACCGCACGATTTTGTTCTTCCTATTTTGAGCGCGTATGCTTCTACGATTTTTGTGTTTCCGCAATCACATTGGCATATCCAATATGTTCTATTGGTATCGTCCGTTTTTTTTCGCTTTATTACTGTTAATCTCCCGAAACGTCTTCCTGTTAAGTCTACAAACTTACTCATATTTCATTTTCCCTTTATCCTGAATTCTGATTAACATTTTTCGTCCTCCTTATTCAATGAAACTTGTTCCGCACTGGCAATGATAACTAATGTGTCCGTTATATTTGCTCACGTTCGCTTTTACCTTTCTACCGCATGAAAAGCAAGTTACCTCTTTCGTCAGCGGCTTTGCATATTCTTTCACTTCTTCGTCTTGAATAAACCTCTGACCGCACCAGTGACACTGATTAGTGCTATATGGCATCTCTCCACAAATAGGACATTCCGGAATCATTCCGTAACCATCATTTACGATATGGAGTTTGATCGGTTCTCGCTTTGAATAGATGCTCCAGAGTTCTTTTCTGCGGCTCTCTTCGTCCTGCGCCTTTAACGCTTTGTACTTTCTTTCCTCTTCTTTGTCCCAGTAAATGATACAGGCTTTATCTTCTGGCGCAATGTCTTTGGTGTACGGCTGTGTCGTGCAATGATAGCCTGTTTCGCCCTTTCTTTTTCTTGACTGGCATCTCACACAACCACCGCATTTTTTATCCAACAATTCTTCTGGATAGATGCTTGTGCTGGAACGCCTTGCTCTTTTTGGTATTCCGTCACTGAATTTAATCTCGCTCATTTTCCATCCTCACTTTCCCCATGTAAGCAACTGGCACGCTATTGTGAAGTTGGTACATGATTCTAATACTCAATAAAATCAGATAATTCCATCTGACCAACTATATTGTTATCTTGCATCCACCATAGATAAACTTCTTCGCCGCAACTCCACTTCGTATCTTTTTCACGTCTCCGGCGTTCCTCAATCATTCTGTCAAAAGCATGTATGTAGGCTCGTTTGTACTTTGGGAAATCATACATTTCCTTTTCCCTCTGCTTCTTCGATGCAAGCGGACAGCCCAAGCAACCTAACCTATCATATCCGCATTGGTACAGCTCACATACCTGAATATCTTTTTCACCAATGAACTGCCAGATATTCTGATCTGTCCAGTCAATGATCGGATTGACTACTGTCTTTGCTTTCATCTGGCAATTTTCAAACAACCTTCGAGTATCGCCATTATCTGTCATAAGCATTTTCTCATCAGAAACACCGATGCTTTTGCTTGCTGTCTGCCCCAATACTTCAAATGGGCTTCTGCTACTTCTTTTTCTACTCTCAGCCCATCTAACACCTGTCGCAATCAATCTGTTTGGATTCCCGCCCTCTTTCAATTCCGAACAGCAATACCGCACGATTCTGGTAGGCGGCATTAACTTTCTGGGGATAAGATTCCACATTGTAAGATGGTTGTTGTTTTCCCGCACATGATAGTCAATCTCGCATTTGATACCATTGTCTGCCAATTCTGAAAACACATTTTTGATATGTCTTACTGTCTGCGGCGCGTCAACAGTGGTATGTGAATTATGAACCTCAAACGGGATTCCAGATATTCTGAACAGCTCCAAAAGTACATCCGAATCCTTTCCACCGGAATACTCGCATACAAGCGGTTTGTTGTAATGTTTCAACGAAAGATCAGATGCAAGTCGAATTCTCTCAATTGCTTTTTGCTCTAAATCCATTTATTTCTCCTATCCAAATGCTACCTGTCCATTATTCTGCAAATAAATCATCGGTGCAGCTTTGCGCTCTCCACCTTCATTTTTCTTGCTATAGCTTCTATAACTGTCACTGTTACGCCGTTTCCTGCCTGTTTGTATAACTGACTGTCTGAATTAACAAACTCCGCTCTTTCAAAATAGTCATCCGTCCATCCTTGTAATCTAAAACACTCTTTCGGTGTCAATTTTCTAATTGCTATGTAACACTGATATTTTTCGTACCACACTGCATATACCGTTAATTCTTCCGATACCTGCACAAATATTCCTTGATTGCAACTCGTGTCGAGTGTGTTGGCAACTTCTTTTCCATATTCTGTGCGAACGTTACGCAATACTCCGAGCGGATCAATTGCGACCCCGTGTCTATCCTGAGATGTTAATGTGAACATTGGTTCACCATTTTCTTTGAATCTTCTTCCATTCTGACGCTTTTCTATACGATCTGGTGTCAATACTGGGATTACAATCTTATTTCCCTCTCCTTTATTTGTTGTTAAAGTAGGGCTTAAGCCAGTCGAATCATACACATTTCCGTTCATTCCTTTTCCTGACGGGTTCACATTGCATACTACTCCGACACTTCTAGGCTCTTTATAATCTCTGCTTGTTAGTGTTGGACAAATATTTTCATATATGCGTGCTTTTCCATCTTGACCAATATAACTTGTATCAAATAATATGGATACTTTGGGTTCTGTGTTTCCTCCCGGCTTCGTACTGATTGTTGGTGCTAATCCATCGTCACTATAAACTCTATCTCGCTGTGAATTTCTGCCATTAAGACAACCGAAAAGATTTAACGAAACACTATTTTTTCCGTCTGTTCCTTCGATAGGAAATATTTTTGAGGTACTTCTCCCTCTAAGATGCCCGACAATGAAGCACCTTTCTCTGTTTTGTGGGACTCCAAAATCTTTGGAGTTGAGCACCTGCCATTCTGCATCATACCCCCACTGCTCCATTTCAATGAGCAGTCTGGCGAAATCCCATCCTCCATTAACACTAAGCAGATTTTTAACGTTCTCAATGAAAAGGTAAGTGGGTTTATCTTCTTCTTCGAGCTGTCCGACAAGGTACATAACTCTGAAAAACAGGCTTGAACGGTTTCCTTGAAATCCAAGCTGCTTTCCTGCAACGGATATGTCCTGACAAGGGAATCCGAAGCACCAGCAGTCGGCTTTTGGAATGTCTCCGGCATACACTCTTCGAATGTCATTTGCGTACCATTCTCCATTTCTGTATTCCTCCTTTAATATTTCCTTCTGTCTTTTCTTGATAGGAATATCTTCCAATGCCTTTCGCTGCTCGTCTGTCAGCAAGTGCATTGAGATGTAACTCGCAGTAGCAAATTTATCAAATTCGCAAAAACCAACGCATTAATGCCCCGCCAATTCCATTCCCCTATGAAATCCTCCGATTCCTGCGAAAAAATCTATAAATTTCATTTTAAACTCCCATCTTCTTAACCAGATTCTTATTCGATTTCATTCAACATCATTCTTAATTTTCCGTAACACGGGCAAAACTTTGTATGATCGAAAATATCTTCCAGTAAAACACAATGCGGAAAAAGCTGCTTTACCTCATAGATATGCTCTTTTTCTTCCCCACCACGTTCTACGTATTTGATTCTTTTGCCAACATGCAAATCAAACGTTTTACTTATATATGCTTTAAGCCCATATATGTTCACTTTGCTTATTTTTGTGCACTAATCCTTCCTTAAAAGCCACTATTGCAGCTTCCTTACTGTGATGTATTTTTGTAATGGTTTTACATTCTGTGCATTCGCACCAATATAAATCTCCTCCACAATGCCGGTTATAATCTGCGAAAACATGAAAACGATTCCCGCATTTAGGGCAAATCCTACTTTTACCATTTTCAACATTAATTCCCATTCTTTCATTAAACATAGAACATTTCCTTATCGTTATCATCAGAATCGAAATCTGACGTTTCTTCTACATCAGTTACTTTCCATTTCGACATGTTCTTTCCTCGCTCAACCAGTTCTGCCCTCTGCTCTTCCGTCAGTTTTCTCGGAGCTCGTAAATTCGGCACGTATTTTCTTGGTACATGAGCGAAAATTGAGCCATCTTTGTTGATTGCGATAACTTTCACATCTTCCGGGTTTTCTTCTTTCAGCTTAAGCGTCCGATTCTTTAAAGTACTTCCGTTGTACGCCGATACTTCAGCATAATCACTTCCACGTATCCATGCGATACTACATTCATTACAATTCTCTGCCATTATTTTCCCTCCACTTTTAATATTTTTCTCAACTTCGATGTGAGTAAGTCAAACTGTGCAAGCATGTCTTTGTCCTTGTGCTTTCTAACAGTGATATCGTCTTCCGAATCATCCAGGTAATATTCACCATTAATAGGTTCTCTGTAGTCTATTTTTGATTTGAAGTCCCACCCGGAAAGGTTGAACCTTTCAACGGCTTCTTTCCGGGTAAGAGTATCTACAAATGTTCCATCTAAGGTGTACAGATCGTAAAGTTTCATCTTTCGTTCTTTCTTATCAGCCGGTATTTTCTGTGAGAATTGCTCCCCGAAAATTCAATCAGTCCATCATCTACAAACTGGCGCAAATGCCTCTGGATTGCACTAGGGCTTAAATCCAATTCTTCAGCTATCGTTTTAACCTGTGGCATTTCACCGTTGTGTTTTTCGTATTTTACGATGAAATAATAAATATCTTTACGATTCTGCTCATATTCCTTATGTTTTCGACTCTTTATTTCACGTATAGTCATTTCTCGTAGTTCCTTTCATCAAGCATTTCTTTAAATTTCTCGAAAGCTTTGATTGAAGTTTTGTTGTTCTGCTTTTCTGACTTCAGGGTAATTTGCAAATGAGTATCAATGATATGTGATAAATCACGGGCCAGAGCTTTCTTGCCTTGTTGGATACCATCACGATATCCTTTTGCCGGTCGGTAATCAGCAATCTTTTCTTTCCCTTCATCCTGTCCACCACCAGTCTTGTTTTTCACAATCCATCCGGCATCAATGGCTTTCTGGATGTATTCTCGTTCTTTTTCATCAAGCTGCGATACCGGGCAATGGAAAAAATCAATCTTGTAGCCGTTTTTATTATCTTCTGAATACAGCCCATGCGCTTTCATGGAACGATCAATATGCTGTTCGTATCCTGACATGTGTTGTGCCAGTCTGGTAAGAAGTTTTACTGACTGCCCGATATATCCATGAGTTTCGGTCCGCCAGAGGATATATATCCCAGTTCCTTCATCCAGTTTCGGATTTACTTTCAGAAGTTTCTTCTTGTTGCTAGCTTCAATGGCTTTCGCCTGTCTGAATTTCTTGTAATCCAACCGGAGCTACATCCTTTCAAGTTGATCTACGATTTCCTTGCATCCGTCCTGTACGTCTTTTAATGACTGGAATTTACACTCTTCATTTGTACTTTTCCACAAGTCTTTCATTATTGAAAAGTTCCATTTGAAGTCCGGGTCATCTCCAAAATACTGTTTTGCTGTTTCAATGTCGTATCCGTCGCCGAAATGTGCACAGTTAAATCCAATCCACCATGTATCCTCATCATCACAGCAATTCAGCTTAGATTCAGAATAAGTGATTCCGCCATGACAGCTGATTAAATCTAAATCAGCCCCATGCTTGGCTAACTTATGTGTTTTCGGGATTCCAACATATCCGCACCGGTACGCTCCGGGCATGAATAAAACTACGCATGGATGCCCTTTGTAGTTGAATCTTTTTTCTAAAACTGGTTTCATATAATCACTCCTTTTTATCCAAACGCTACCTGTCCGTTATTCTGCATATAAATCATCGGTGCAGCTTTGCGCTCTCCGACTTTCAAGTACGGGCAATTAGCTTTCACAAGTGCTTCTGCCATAACTGGCACAACACTGTTCCCTATTCTTGCTACCTGTTTTGCAATCGGGTAATTTCTCCATTTATAGTCCCGATCAATGATGTAATCTTTCGGAAATCCCTGCATCACCTTTAATTCTTCCGGCTTTAGCATTCTGAGGAAAATATCTGAAATAATGTATTTCTCTCCATGAATATCAACCAGAACATTTACTAGACCGAATCTATCTTTTGTGGTAATAGTTCCGAGTGGTTCATTAAGCACCTGTCCGCATCCTGTCCCATAATATTTAACCAGAAAAGCGGATATCACACCGAAGTGGCCGGGCGATGTTGTTATCGTATGCAACGGCTCATAACATCCCTGACCGATTCCGGTTTTGTAATACTTTGTGATAAATGCAGTCACAAGCCCGTATCTGTTTGATGTATCAATAGTCTTAATTGGCTCAGTCAGTAATTGCCCTCTGGAATCGCCTTGCCTGGTTTCTCCGTGATATTGAATTATGAATGCTAATGCGTCTTTATTTTTCACAATGTAAGGATCTGGATTATCAACAATATATTTCTTAATTCCATTTGCAATGCGCTTCTGTGTTGCTTCTGCCAATGGCTTCGGGCGGTCAAAGATGCTTTTGCCTAAGTCTGACCAATCAATGTAGTCTCCGCACTGTTCGTATGGCTTCAGATTGTCTGTACCAAAGCGATTATGCGTAGGATTTGGCCATACTATCTGTTTTCCGTCTCTGCGAAACACTGCATACCAACGTTTCCTTGTAGTCGGTGCTCCATAATCCGCAGCCACCAGTTCCCGGCTGTCAAATTCATAACCAATATTTTCCATTGCTGAAATAAATTTTTGATAATCTTCGCCGGCTCTTTCCTTAATCGGATGCCCTTTTTCGTCCAGCGGACCCCATTGCTGTATTTCTTCCACGTTCTCCATGATAATTACATCTGACAGAATTGCCTTTGCGTGCTTATACACAGCCCATGGAAGAATGCGAAGTCCCTGTTTTCTTGGCTGACCGCCCTTGGCTTTTGAATGACTGGTACAGTCCGGGGAAGCCCACATCAACGCTACGTGCTGATTTCCGACGTATTTCTGCAAATCTACTTTGAAAATATCTTCTGTCAGATGCAATGTCCCGGGATGATTCGTCTTGTGCATCAGGATAGCGTCGGGGTCGTGATTAATTGCTATGTCTACTGATCTGCCAAGCGCCATTTCGATTCCGACAGATGCCCCACCACCACCGGCAAAGCAATCTATAATTAAATCTTCCATCACTACTCCTTAGCTAAACGGTAAATCCGGATCGTAAGCCGGTTCAACAAATGTGTCACTTGCCGGTGCTGACGGTGGAACTGCGCCGATACTTTCAGGCTGGTTGCTTTTGCCCTTGCTTTCCACAAACTCATGTGTTTCTACCAGACAGTCATTCGTGTAAATCTTCTTTCCATCAGTGTCCGTATAGTTTCCGGTCTGCCAGCTGCCGATGACTGCAATTTTCATTCCCTTATGCAGATATTTTTCAGCAAACTCTCCATTTTTACCAAGTGCAACGCAATTTATGAAATCTGCTTTCCGCTCATTATCTTTACGATACTGTCTTTCTACTGCAAGAGTGTATCTGGCAATGATTATGTTATTGGTTCCGGTACGTATGTCCGGGTCTTTCACTAATCGACCGATCAAAATTACTTTGTTCATGTTAGTTCTCCTTATAAGCTTCCGGCATCGGCATCCACGCCGAAACCGTATATTTTATCTCTCTTCCGACTCCAACATCTGCCCATTCGCCGTTTCCAATGTATCTCAGAGATGTTGGCCATTCAGCACCCTTGATTGTTACCGTGTACTGCGGAAGTTCCTCGATATCAACATCTTCGTCTGGCTCCGGTGGTAACATTAATTCTGTCGGAATCCATTCAATCACCGGATTATAGGATGCGAAACATTCCTTTGCCTTTTCCAGTGCATCATTCCATCCTCTGTCGTACAAACTGGATGTTGGAGAAATTTCCTTTTTAATTTCGTCTATACCTTTTATTAAAATCTGCATCCTGTTATTCCTCCTCATAATCGTTACAGTACAGCGATCCGTAATCCCAGGCTAATGTGCAGCAATTACGGAATCTGCATTTGCTACAATCTGTCATTTCCATATCCCCTTCTCCTTTCAAAACGGAAACAAATTCAAATCAACTTCCAGTCCGGCACACCCAATCTGAACCAGAACATCATCCCCAGCAACTTCTTTGACTTCTTTAAGCATTTTTTCAGCATCCGAAGCATCACCGCTCAAATGTACCAGTGTTATCGTTTTGAGCGATTCCGTGAGATTTTCCTTAATGAATTGCTTGCAAGTTGACAAAGAACAATGCCCGGTGATCTGGTGCTTCCACTTCGGGTTGTTTCTGTCTATCAATTCCTCGCAGTAATTACAACCAACAACCAAGTGATTAAGTTCCATTGATTTGAATTTGTACCTGCAATGCTCAAAGTCTGTCAGGTAAAGAAGCTTTCCCATTTCCTCATGTTCCACTAGATACCCGAAGTTCGGGCACGGCTCTTTATTTGCAGATGTATGCGGCAGGTTGAACGGAACTACATTGAACGAGCCAATTTTGAAATATTTCTTTTCAGCAACAGTTTTTATAGTTCCGTCCGTTATGCCTAAGTTCTTGATTGTTTCTTTCCCGGTATAAACCGTGATTCCTGCATTCATGATTTCATGAACAGCTTCGGTGTGATCGCCATGTTCATGTGAAAGAAGCACACCGGAAACATTGTTTATCTGGTAGCCAATCCCTCTGAGGATTTTCTTGCACTTGCATCCGCAGTCAAGAAGAACAATCTCGCCTGTACTTGACTGCAAAGCGTAACAGTTTCCTTTTGTACTTCCTGTCGAAATTACTCGCATGAACAAATGGCATCACCTCGCTTTCAATTTTCTTCCACATATCGGGCAGTAATTAATCCTGATGAATGCATTTGATGTATAAAGTCTGTATTCCCCACATTTATATCTGATTTGCGTAAAATTAGTGCATTCTCCATTAAATTCTGTGTAAATCAGATCTTCGTTATCATCTCGGACAGGTCTACAATACTTACATTTCATACTTCATCATCCTTTGGAAATTGGAACACGATGTTTGCTGGTTCGAATTTCATATCTGGACTGTTAACCATGGTTTTGATGATTCCAAAACCTCTTGCAGCCATTTTTATACATTCCTCGCAATCGTCATCACTCATTTCAACGTTTTGCGCAAGAAACATTCCTGCATACACTTTATGCAACGCTTTCATAACTTTCTTAGCCTTTTCTTCTGTTAAATACTGAGCCATAATTGTTCCTTTTTCACCTATCATCGGCACATATGCTCTTATGATATTTTCAGCTCTGCTTAATGAAGTATTTTCGTAAGGAATGTCAATATCTCCCGTCTGACTAATTAATCTCATTTCATTCTCCTTTCAATTTCCAAATCCATGCTGTGGCATAATTTAATACAGTTTCCATGAAGCATATGGTTCTTGCACGCTCCATATTTTTCGTCGAATTTTTCCATTGGCATCTTACCGTCATTTACTGCCCGTACCCACCTGCGAATTTTTCTTTGTGCATTTCTTTTCTTGTCTCCACGCAACTTCCGAATATATTCCCCTTTATCTGTCACATAATGATGAAATCCAAGATAACACAACCCCATTCGGAACGGTACGATTTGTGACTTTGGGTTTAACTCCAAACCAAGGCTTTCGGTCATCATTCGGACTGCTTCAAGAATTTCTTTGGCAGCGTCTTTTGTTTTACATAGCACATAAAAATCGTCGTTATATCGTCCGTAATATGGATTTCCAAATTCGATCGTTATCATTTGATCCAATGAATGTAACAGCAAAAGAGCGTATTTCTGATTTACCTGATTTCCTAATGGCAGTCCCGGATTATCTGTACTGTCGATAAACAAATGATTCATCCAAGTCGTAAAATCATCATCAAAATAGTAGTCCAGTATGTCTTTCATAATTTCATGGTCTATGCTGTAAAAGTATTTATGAATATCGCATTTTACAATCCATCCATTTATTCCATTCTTTTTATAGAAATCCAACATCTGATCTCTTAATCCATTCATTGCCATATGTTGTCCTTTTCCCTGTTGTCCAGCGGTATTCCATTTAATCAGAATTTTTTCAAACCTCGGAGTCAGAACATAATCGGAAAAGCATCTCTGCACTACTTTATCCTTGAATGCACATGATTCTATTGTACGTTCTTTTGGCTCGTGGATTTGAAACTTATTATATGGATTTATGGTATACGTTTGGCTTTCCAACTGTTCTTTTAGAAGGTGAATGCCTTCAAGAGATAAATTAGAAAACCTTGCAGTGCCTGAGTTAAATTTCTTACCGTTCTTAACCTTCTTGTAAGAACGATATAAATTCTCAAAATCTGCAACAATTTCTTTATCCATTGTTTTTGTCCCTTTATATTTATCCATTCCGGAAAGGTTATGCATTTACTTGTATCTTTACTGATTTCAGCTTTGTGCTTACTCTGTCTGCCTGTGATCCAGGTTGGGCGAACACCGTTACTGTTGTTGTAGTTATTGCTGTTGATGTTGCCGGAAGGCGAAACAACGGTATTGCAACGCATAACCTATATTCTTACCTATTTTTGTCTTTTGTTCTCCAAGCGATTGCCATATGTTTTACGTCCATAACTATTTTTGACCACGCTTCCATACTTCCTGAATTTATGATATTCAATTCATAAGAAAGCTCTATAAAATACATAAGCTCGTCGCAATGAGTAATAGCTTTTGTTTGCAGCTCCAATCTTTCTCTTTTATAGTCTTTTATGTCTGTTCGGTTGGCTTCAAAAAGCATTTCATATATTTCCAGAGCTTTGTTCTGCATTTTATCTACAAGAGAAAATCTAAATTTCTTTGGATATCTCCGAGCATTGCTGGTCATAATTAACGTATGTTTGGCTAATTGCTTCGCTTTTGTGATAACTCTTAAATCTTCATTTGCCATCATTTATCGTTCTTTGATTCAAAGATAGAAGAAGAAAAGATACAAACTGGGCGAACACCGAAACTGTTGCTGCAGCAACTGCTGCGGACGACGCCGGAAGGCGAAACAAAGGTAAGTGTTGAGATGTAACCATTTGCTGGTGTGCTCCATGGCGTAATCAACCACCACCAGTTCTTCGTATTCGGAAGTAATTTACGATATTTCCGGTATTCATCCACGGTCAAAAGTGAAATCTTATCTTCACAATGCCCGTATTCTGTCTGACCATCCAGTGAAAGTAAATCGCGATCAAATTCAACAACCGCATCTTCCCCCAACTCTTCTGTGATTTTCTTAAGAAAAGAATCGTGTAATTTTTTTCTAAGATCACTTTCAATCCAATTATTTGAATCTGAATCAAATTTTCTGTTTTCCCCGTCGAAGCCGTTCAAAATGGCAAAATATCCTTTTTCTGTCTTATCCAGAATCATCCATTCCATTCCGGCAATTTCTACCGTTTTGCCAATTTCCGGCTTTTCCATATGCTGCTTTTTATATTCGGCAAATTCTTTGTTGATCCGGTTTAATTCATTTTCAAAATATTTCAAATTTTTCTTCATTTTCATTCCTCCGCTTTGGATACAAAGATATTAGATTTTAAGATACAAACTGGGCGAACACCGAAACTGCAGTAGTAGCCATGGCTGACGAAGCTGCCGGAAGGCGAAACAACGGCCAAGGCTTTCTCCCATCCACGTTCTTTCGTTGACCATGACGATAATGTCCAATACCAATCGTTTAAACACGGATTCGGTGTGATATCTGTATATCCGCGCGCTTCATCAAACGTAATCGGTCGAATTTTACAATCAACAGTCCCCAATTTCTGTCCATCCGCAGTGATAATATCTGCTGTGTGTGTTTCGATATTTTCTGCCCCGAATTCTTCTTCGAAGTCTTTCAGAATTTCAGTGTCACACATTTTCTTTACCTTTGATGTTTTGTAATCTGAGGTATCACCAAACTCTACATTTTCTTTCACCAGATCAAGCGAAATAATTTTCGTTGTATCTCCATACTGTTCCAGAACTTTGTATTTACGCTTCCCGGTAGTCTGGAAGATATCTCCTGGATTAAGTTCGGATAATCTCACCCTGCATGATTTTTCCTGTTTTTCCAGAAGTTCAACCAGTTCTTTTGCTTTCTGTAAAATTTCTTTATTGTTCATTTCTGATACCTCCCTATTTTGTTGTAAACGTAATCAACAAGTTACATTTCCTCCTGCTTCATAAAATCTGGAATCTCTGGATCTTTGCCTGCTGCCGGGGCCGGTTCTTTCTCTGCTGTCTGGACAGTTTCTGCGACTGTCGGCTGTTTCGGCTGCTCTTCGATTGGCATTGGCTCTGGGATAAATTCTTCAGTGTTGGCGTTCTGCTCGATTTCATATGCGACATCAGCTGCAAAAGCGTCATTTTTTGAAATTGTTTCTGTATCATCGTCTGCTTCTTGCACGAAAACATCACCATGAGTGTTGATGATCTGTTTTAAGGCACGATTGACAACAGTTTTCTTTGCCATCTGGTCAGTGAATTTTTGGTGTGTGCCATTCCCATTTTCCTTGTATCCGAATCCCTGTGACCAAGATTGTTTAATCTGTTTGATATTCATTACTTCCAGTTGTTTCGTTCCATCTTCCATCAGCACAACTGCGTATGCTCCAAGGATTTTTTCGTTATCAATGTTCATAAAATCCTGTTCGTGAGAATCCAGAACCTTATTTCCATCTTCAATATGATATTTGAATTTATCTCCCTGGTAGATAATCTCTGCGTGAATGTCTTTCATTCCGTATCTTCTGGCAATCGTCATGTTTCCGAAATATGATCTCTGGAACTGACACTGACCGCTGTAAGCGATGAAATACCCCTGTTTTTTCTGTACTGACAAACCAAGTGTTGCCATATTCATAAGGCTATTTGCAATGCTAATCTGACTACAAGATTCCAAAATCGGCTTATTATTTCTATCTTTTGTTTCTTTGAGCACCAAATACGCTCCCATAAGTGCATTGCTAAGATTGTAGTCCTTTGGAAAAGAAAGACCATATTTACATTTTTCTTCAAGCTGTTTTGTCAATCCGTCAATAAACTGATTGTTAATCACAACTGCTGCCTGCTGTTCTCCTACTGTTGCTACCTGTGTTTTGTTTGCCATTTTAATTCTCCTTTTCATTATTTTTAGTTTCTTTCGTTACCGTGTGCTTTCACATGGTTCTTAAACCTCAAACACGGTATTTAGTGAGTGGATATCCCCCTCACTTTTCGGTTGTGAAATCGCCTGTGACTTGAATAAATCAATTTTTTTCTGCTATTCTTAAACAGATATATCTTTTTATATCGGCATCGGAACAGCTAGGCTGTCGCCAAACAAGTTTCTAGCTGTTCCCTTTTCTTTAAATTCCTTTTACTTCCAACTCACCCTCAGAAACCTTGAGCAAAATCATCTGTGTATCTAATTTGGGAATCCTGTCCGAATTTACGCTTTCGGTATCATCGACCCAAACCGGGAGTCGTAAGTCGTTCATCTCCTGTAACCCCATTACAAGGTCAATATCGCAAAGAATCCGATCGCTGTGATTCAGACCGTTTGCGTAATCAATGCCGTTGCAGATCATCCGGCAAGTTTCCATCGGTTCTCCGTCCTGTGTGTAGTCAAGGAACTGGAAGTGGAAGTGTTTGAAGTGCGGATTAATCACTGCTGCCAGTGCCTTATTTTTCTCAATGGAATAGTCAGTCAGCTGATCTACTTTCTGCTGAATATCCGCCTGTTTCTGTGAAAGTTTCTTCTGCTCTTCCTGTAGTGCTTCAAGGCTGTCGGCTTTTTCTTCAAGCCTTGCAGTCTGAGTTTTAATCTTGGCTTCAACATCTCTGAGCTTCGCTTCCAGAGAGTGACGGTTGTTGCTTAACAAAATCCTGTCATTTTCGCTGTTTCCGATTCCGTTGATACTTTCTTCCAGTGCTGAAATTTTGTCGCAAACAGCCTTGTATTCTTCATCACCAGACATATCCGGTTTTGGAATCGGTTTCTCTGTTTCCTTTTCTGTTTCTGCAATTTCAAGCGCCAGAGATGTTATCTCTTTCTTGGCAGCTTCGATAGCTGCTTCAGCTTCTTCCTTTGCTTTATTCGCTTTTTTTAATCCCTCTGAAGCTTCGTTGCCGTCCTCAGTGATATACTCCAGTTTGGTTCGTTTGTTTTTCTCAAACTGCTCTTTCTCTTCTAACATTTTGGAGATTCTGGTCTGTTTATTAAACTCAAACTTTCGCTTTGCAGCCTCTTCTGGAAGCATCTGTCCGCAAGTCGGGCAAACAGCTGATGCCGGATCAAATTCTTCTCCACGGATTGCAGTAAGTTCGGTATCTCCGCCCCACTTCTCTTTTAATGCTTCTGTATATTTGCTTTTGGCCTGTGCCAGTGCTGCCTTATGTCGCTCAATCCCTTTGCTGGCGTGTTCCAGATCTATTCTGGCAAGTCGTAACTTGTTCTCAGCATTTTTCTTATCGGATTTCAGTGTATATAATAAGGAAGTTATTCTGTCGTGATTCTCCCTGGCTGATTTTTCGGCTTTCTCAACCAGTGCGTCCCTTGAACGCTTCAGTCCTGCCAGTTCGATAGATATCCGGTCGTACTCTCTTGAAGCATCGCAGAGCACTTTCTCCTGCTTCTCGTTTTCTTTCAGTAAGTCAAGAAGATCGTCCCTCTGCGCTGGAAGTGTTTCATCGCATTCAACCTGTCGGCCCTGCTCTTTTCTGATCTGCTTTGCAATATCATCAACATCTGACTTGGCTTTTCTCAGGTCTCTTCTGCGGGCTTTTAAGATTTCTTCGATAGAATCTCCTTCCACACCTTCGTTCTTTATCCATTCATACTCCGGATGCTCTGCTCTGAACTGTGATTCACTGAATCCAGCTATTCCTCCCAGCGTTTCCCTTGCTTTTGCTGTTGCTTTCTGGATCTCGTTCAAAAACACTCTGGCGTTGCTGCACATGGCAATCGTATCAGGATCGGCAATCCTTTTAAGAATCTCCATATACTCGGTTTTGTTCCGCTTAATTCCGTTGACGTAATATTCAACCGTATTTGATGATTTTCCCTTTTTGGTCTTTTTCTGGACAACATATTCCGTTCCGTCAACGTCAATAACCAGTTCTCTCACCACCGGATCATCAACTTCTTCACCGTCAACCTTCCGACGGATATTGTTCGGAAGCGTTCCATCCGCCAGTTTTCCAGTCAGAACATCAAAATATGCGTCCATCAGAGAAGTTTTACCCTGTCTGTTTCTTCCGGAAACTTCTGTTCTTCCTGAGAAATCAAATTCTCTTGCTTCAAACTTCTTATAATTTTCAACGATCAGTTTTTTCAAAGTTACCTTTTTCATCTTTGATTTCCTCCATCTCTATTACCGAAACTTCGTATGCAGTTTTTCTAACATAAGAACCATCTGGCTGTTTTTTCCAATAATCACGGCTCTGCATACGTCCCTTTATTCTGACTTTTGTCCCTACTTTCCATTCAGAAGTTTTCACCGCCAGATTTCTCCACGAAATACAAGCAATGTATTCTGACCGTCTGTGTCCATTGATCGCCACACAAATTTCACAGATCGTCTTTCCTAATGGTGTTTTTCTCAGCACCGGCTTCTTACAAATATTCGCAGTCATTTCTACCGTATTCACAAGAAGCGTCCCTTCTGTGCTGACATCGTACGCTTCCAGATACATGTACTTTTTCTCTTGGTGATCCGCTCTGACCCATTTGGAACGGATTCTTCCTGAAACTCTTATCCAATTCCATTCACGGAATGTACCTTTGAGTCTCTTCGGGATCTCGACAATGATATCGTCTGGGGTTCCGCTGAACCGGTCGCTTCTGACGACCAAAAAGCATTTTCCCTTTCTTGGCTTAAATTTGACTTTTGCCGAATCAGTTACGAATCCGGTTAATGCTGCTCTGTTTAAATCTTGCATTTTTGCTTTCTTTTTCCTTCCTTTTAATGTCATGCACGAAGTCATTGATTTTTAGCATCACTGCCAGTCCGGCTGTACTCATTAAGATGTAATCCAATGCCAGAATCGTGAGTGCGTCCAAATTAGTCACAGCCCAGCATACTGTAAAGAACACGATTGCCAGACCAGAAACCCCGAACACTGCAAGCCCCTCTAAGTAAGTTCTCATTTTTTTCCTTTCCCCAGCAATCCCATTGCCAGCACTGTAGTCAACAGAGCAATGATTGCCAGATCTTTGTTCCTTGCTTCCTTCTCAAGGTCTTTGATGATCTCAGAAGCAAGTGTTTTGCCAGTTTCCTTAGTGATTTTAGACATTAAAAATGCCCTCCTGTGTTTTTATTTGTCAAATACAGGAAGGTGTGATATAATCAACCTGTATTTAACTTACTCAAGCTAAGTTAGATACGTGCTCCGGTTGGTGTTCCTGCACCGCCGGGGCTGCTTACAACTTAAATGCCTAACATGGCAGCCAGAACGTTTTTGTCGACGTAATCGCTATCTGAAGTATCAAGATAAGCTTCAACAGCTTTCAATCTGCCTGCCAACAGGGCATATTCTTCTTCAATGGTCTCCGGGATAAAATCCACGGAGCTTTCTTTTTCTACAGCCATCAATTTTCTTTCTCCTTTTCACAGTATGGACACGGGGCATTAAGTAACAGGTTGTTCAGCACCGCTTTTACAGATACAAAATTTTCCTCCATATCACGTAATGCTTCGCACACATCATAATATTTTCTGCTTCCTTCAGTCGTTGTGATGCCGACGCATATCGCGCGATACGTCCCCGACTTTTCACTGCTGAAAACCTTACATTCAAAGCACACATTTGCTTCTGGAACTGTGTCCTGTGCTTTCCGGCACATTCCGTATAAGGTATCAGCATAAAGGTTAAATTTCTCTGCTTTTGTCATTTGTCCGCTCCCATCCCGGCGTTTACCGCCTTGAAAATCATCTGCTTTGTTTTTTCCTCTCCAAACGCTTTGGAAAAGGAACTGTAGGTACGAGATATGATTTCCGAAAGATCATGGATAACTTCGTTTCCCGCACCGTTGATTGACACGTTCCCTTTTTCGCATTTAATCATTTTCTTTTTCCCCTCTCTTTTTTTGTGGTATACTCTCCTTATGGAAAGGAGGTGTTTGTTTAATGGTGTATTCTGGCTTTTGTATAAAACAGAATAAGGATTATTTTGTTGAATTTACTCAAATTTCCGTTTCTTCTTTAGAAGATAAGAGTCCAATATCTATTAACGGAAGATTGAAATGTAAATACGCCAGTTTTACAGGTTGTTGTAATCGTGCCAGCGATTGTTCAATTCTGCAAAACCTCAGCAAGTAATCCTCACGGCTCTCTGAAATATGGGAGCCTATTCTTTTGTGCCAAACTCAACGGGTGTTTTCTGCCCTTTGAATTTGATGCTTTCGATTTCTCCGATGCCTTTCTGGTTTACCTGCAACGTCTGCAAGTCTGTGGATAAATTTAAGGCATTCAGATCAATTGAAAGAATAGGAACGGAATTACCAACTCCCTGTTTTAATTCGAAGCTTCTTACTCCCTCAAGTTTGCGACCGTCTACAAGGATTTCTGTAAACACTCCCTGTTCTTGTTCAACCTGACGGATTTCGATTTTTGATGCTTTCATATGTCTCCTTTCTGCTATGCACAATACCTGATTTCGTACTCAGTTACGATCTTCGAGAAAATCTCTCGTAACTTTTTATCATCGTCAATGATATCCATTTTGTTGAGCAAGTTAATCTCTGTTTTTGTGCAGCCACTTTCTGCCATTCGATTTCGCTTGTTTCTTAATCTCGTATTCAGATCACATCCGGCACGGTGTTCCAATTCTGCGTACATCTCTGTTCGCAACATTCTAAACTCTGCTCCGGCACCCTTTTGTATGCGATTGAATTTAGAATTAATTTCTGAACGCCAGTTATCAAACACTGGTTTGACCGCTTCTTTGATGCTCTCCGTAGTCGCAACAGCTTTATCCGCTGTTTCTTTGGCAATTAAGATCTGTCGGTCTCTTTCTTTGTCAGCAAGTTCTTTCTCTACCATTTGTGAAAGCAACCCCTGCAACATTTGAAGTTCCGGTGACAATGCTCTTTTTACAGTTTCTTTGGTTTTGAAATATCCATTCACAAGCTGCCTCTGAACATCCCACGCTAAATCGTCTGTGAAAGACTTTACTAACATTAGATATCCTTGTTCTGTAATGAAAGCCGTCCCCCGTGGATTTACTGCATCAATTCCAGATGTCCGTTTTTCGGACATCCCAGTATTTTCAAGGTCTGATGGTTTCAAAACAAAGAAATCTTCACCTTCGATAAATCTGTTCCTATTATCCGAAAATCTCTTTCTTGCCGTTCCATCTGGTCTGCCGTGTACCATGTCAATGTCTTTGAATGTAACCACACGCTGACCGTTGTACTCTTTTATGGAAATGTCCGAATTTCCGATGTGTATTAATTCGTTCATCTTTCTCCTTTCTTAATCGCTGTCTATTGCTTCTACTTCTTTTTTCGTAGAAGTGTTTTCAGTGCTGTCGATAACTCCGTTCATGTATCCAAGCAGATAATTCTGCTTTTCAACTGGAAGTTTTCCAAGACGTGATGTTACATCTTTAATAAGTTCACGCTTTTCTTCAGACATTAATTATTCCCTCCTTTCGAGTAAACATTTTATTGTTCCTTTTGTTTACCTTGTAAACACAGTATAGTCCCTGAGTAAACATTTGTCAAGTCTTTTTTGTTGACTTTGTAAACAATTTATGGTATTATAATTACAAGAAAGGAGGTGATCATTTTGAATGGCAGACTTAAGGAATTAAGAAAAGAACTTTCATTAACGAAACAAGAATTTGCTGATACATTAAATATTAGTAGAAACTTTGTTGAACAGATTGAAATTGGAACTAAAGTTCCTGGCGAGCGAACTATCCAAGATATTTGCCGTAAATTTAAAGTCAATTATGATTGGCTCGTGAACGGAAATGGCGAAATGTTTCAAGACGATGGTGATGCGCAGGCTATCGTCGATTCGGTAATGACTGGGGACAATGAATTTGCCAAGAAAATTCTCGTGAAGTTCGCAAAACTCAGTGAAGAGCGTTGGAAGCAGCTTCAAGAAATCCTAACAGAATTGGAAAACAACTAAAAAAGGGCCGGAGGTTAAAATCTCCGGCTTTTTTATATTTTTACTATGCGATTTTGAGTTTAGGTGGTATAATATATAAAAATTCAAACAAAGGATGAATCACCGTAATGGCAAGAAGAAAATCAAGCGGTTGCAGCTCTGATATTTTCGTATGGTTGATAATAATCGGAATAATCGGGGCAATATCAGATGCAATAGTAAAGCATTGGAAGCTTATTTTATTAATCGCAGGTATCATATTAATTATTTTACTAATCTATTTTTCCCGTAAAAATTCAGATATTATAGAAAGCGCTCCTGTAAGTTTTCGTCCGCACATTGCACATGGCTTAAAGCTAGATGCAGGATATTACAATGCTGGACATGAGATTTCTGCTGGAATATATGATATAAAATGTCTTAAAGATGGAGGAACTGTTAAGATTTCGCCAGATTTTAACGTGTTTCTGGATGTTGGTGAAGTTTTTAAAAATGTACGTATTCCTTCAAACAGTATGCTATCTATTCCTGTCGGAATGACTATTGATTTATTTAATCGTAGAGAAATATACGATCTCGTGGAAGATAAGTCTGAAGTACCAGATGAGGTGCAAATCGATTCATTAAATATAGACACGATGGACGGGCATGATTTCGAATACTTTTGTGCCAGTATTATGAAAAAGAACGGTTTTGATACAGCAGAAGTCACTAGATCAAGTGGAGATCACGGGGCGGATATTATCGCAACGAGAAACAATGTAAGATATGCCGTTCAATGTAAGCGTTGGAGTTCAGCCGTGGGTAACAAAGTCGTTCAAGATGTGTTTTATGCAAAAGAAGTTTATCATTGCCATGTAGGAATCATAATTACAACCAATACATTTACTCACGCCGCCCGAGAAGCAGCCAAAGAAGCAGGAATCGTATTGTGGGATGGTGATTTCTTGAGAAAATACATTTCTCAAAATGATAATTCTGGTTCCTTAGAACAAGCTCCTGCGAATGAAAATGTATTTATACCGCAAGCTCCGGAAAAACAATTGCCTAAATCAGAAGGAGGTCTAAAGATGTACGATACAGAAAAGGGTTTATACCCACCTGGGAAGTATGTGACTGGGAAGACGCTTCCACTTGGAGGATATGTATTAAAAGCATACAAAAACGAAGAAGGATACGTTTACTTTTATAATTCTATGGACGATATGCTCAGTGAGCAAAATGAATTATCATATCATGCTTTTGACGATGATTATTTTATTTCCGTTCCGGAAGAAGGAAAATACATTTCAATTGAATCAGCAGATGTTCAAAAAGTGATTTAAATCAAAAAGCCGGGGACAATATTTCCCCGGCTCTTTTTATCTTATTCTTTCAAATAGAGGTAAACCAACAATTTATAAACCCTTTTCAATATGTATTCATCATTAACCTTATCTAAAAGTGCAATAATCTTCTCTTTATAGCCCATATAGCATACCTCCCGATCAGCTTTATACAATAATATATGTTCGGTTAGTGGGAAATATTACTCCAAACATTTGTTCTGTTTTTACTATACTCCCACCTCAATGCAATAGTACGGACTGCGACAAGATATTTGCTCTCGGGAATTGCCAGATATAGGTTAGGATTTTCGTGTTCTCAAATATAAACTTCGTGATCGCAGAATAAATTATGCTTTTGCAAACAATATCCTTAGTGTAATATACCGGCGTATTAGTATGGACTGCTCTGCACGCGTCTGAAACATGTTTTTGAGTGTTCTCCAGATGCATGCTTTCCTGCACGTTTGGAAACTCAACAAGCATGTAACGAACGCTAGTGTTTATCAATACGGCTGCGAGTATCAATATTAAGAGTATTTTCGTTTTTTGTTTCATCAAATCACCTATCTTTTATGGACTGACCGCCGGATATTTAAGCACTTTTTTTATCACAGGAGAGCAGCTTTGATAAATTTCCGGCAATTCAGCCCATTTACAGTATTAAACTGCTGTAGTATAATGTCTGTATAAACATCATCTACATTATATATTCTACAACATTTCACTATAAAAATTGGTAAATTGAATAAATAGTGTGTTTTCGCATAATAAAAAAAAAGGGTGTGATATAAATGCGAATAGCAATACTTGACGACAATCAGCTTGACATTGATTATTTCAAAGCAAGGGCCGAGTCATTTTTGAAGAAAAAGGGTGACCGGACGTATCAGATTTCAGAATACACCTCTGGCATCCCTCTTGTGGATGACGTGAAAGACGGTGAATGGTTTGACTTAATCGTGTTGGATATCATTTTAAAAGACGGTGAAAATGGTGTTGATGTAGCATATAAGTTACGTGGCTCTGGTTACTCCGGCAGTTTGATGTTCTGGACAGTTAGTGGCAGTTATATGCGTGATGCTTTTGACGTTCGGGCAGCGCAGTATGTTATCAAAGGGCATGAAAATGGAAGGGTGTTTTCCGTAATTGATACTACGCTCGGAAGATTGAAAGAACGGATGCTTACTGTAAAATTCAAAGGTGATTTCCACAGGGTTTTCTTCAGAAACATCGAATATATAGAAAGCCGTGGTCAAATGTGCATCATTCATTGCACGGACAGGCATCAGTACGGCTTTTACCGGCGTCTGCATGAGATAGAAAAAGTTCTGGATCGGCGTTTTGTCCGGTGTCACCGCAGTTATATCGTAAACATGGATTACATCGCAAACATTGCATCTGACATCAAGATGATTTCTGGTGATATCGTTTCAATATCACAGAACCGAAAAAGAGAAATAGAACAGATATATCAAAAATATCTCGAAGAGTAAGAAAAGAGTCGGGTTTTTAGGCCCAACTCTTTTTGACTTTTGACCGTCCGCTCGTGCCGCTGCTAACAGCCCCCGAATTGGGACATACAGCTCTTTCATAAATGCACGGCGGAATTAGTCTGCACTCTCAACTTGTGCTAGCCACACAGGGTACTATACGCATCATAAGTTCAATCCCTGTGCGACTATTGAAAGTATACCTTATTTTAAAAGAAAAATCAATTAAAATATTAAACTTTCTATTGACACACCACTAAATCGGTGGTATTATATAATCATCAAAGGAACGGAGGAAAACAAAATGAAAAAATACAACTTATCAAACATTATGAAAAGAGCATGGGAACTGGTTAAAAAATCCGGAATGACAATTTCCTCCGGTCTGAGAAAAGCATGGGAGGAGGCCAAGAAAATAGAGAAGAAAATCTTCAAAGGACGCATGGAAATGGCAGTCCCGGAAGCAGATAACAATGTTGTAAGTATTAGCTTGTGGCAAAAAGGATCATACAAAAGAATCTACTTCAATGACTACAAAAGAAGAACTGTTGGCTACATTGACTGTGTAAGCCGTGCGGCACATTACATGGAAGGATATGCTAGAATGTATATCCCAGCTATTGACAGATTTATGGAAGAATATGAGTTTTAATTTCAGGAGGAAATAAAAATGGGAAAATGGACTATTAGAGTTGACGATTCAAAGATGTCGAAACTGAGAAATTACGGAGAATGCTACACACACGGAGGCGGAGCTGGAGGATATTTTGATTTCTTCGGAGATTCTTTGCAGGAGGCTGCTGATAATCTTATTCACGTTTTCGCTGACGTCTTCTCTGACGATGGCACGACGATTACGGAATACCCCGAGCACGTGATAATCGATGAAAAGATATACGAGTATGCAAACTGTGCCGAAAAACATATTACACTTATTATACCTTGCAAATGTAAAAGGTATAAAACCGGTGTTGGCGATATCAACTTCAACGCCGATATCCGTATCTATCTTCAAGAACAGAAGATGCAAGTAGCTGAGATGCGTGCACTGCTTGACGAATCCCGAATAGCATTCTCTAGGCAGTACAACATACCGGTCCGGACGCTTGAAAACTGGGAATCTGGAAAAAGTCAGTGCCCCGAATATGTAAGACAGCTCCTCGAGAGAGCTGTTAAGGAGGATGCGAGAGTTAAAAATGATGCAAACACCAACGCAAAAGATACTGAAAGCTTATGAAGAAAGTCAGACGCTGACCGGCATTCACAAGCTTACCGGATATAACTGGCAAAGAATAGCGAAAACGCTTTCTACGGAAGGCATCATAGTCAATGAAACGCAAGCGACTATCATAGGCCTGCATTATCGTGGGAAAAGCGCCAGTGAGATTTCAACCATTACAGGATTTGCAGTGAGTACGGTTATGGCGTATCTTCCGAGAACACGTCCGGCATACATGGAAAACAGGTCCGAAAACGCACTAAGAATTGAAAAATGCAGAAAAGGAAAAAGCCCCAAGGATTAACTCCAAGGGGCTTAATTTGTCACTTAGTATTTGCTTTCATGTGCTCAATCACTCTCTTCCATGTATCAATGCCGCAAGTTCCATTTGCCTTTACACCAACATTTTTCTGGAAAACTTTGAGGGAATTATATGTGTCGTTCCCAAACTGTCCGTCAACTTCTACGCCCAGCATTGCCTGAAGCATCGCTACAGCTGTACCGGAACTGCCCTTTCTCAAAATCGGAAGCCTTGTCTGGAAGGTACCGGTAAGTGTGGTTGAAGGCGTACTTGCTTTTGCGCCGGTGGTAACAGCGATAGCCACGTGGTGATTATCGTTCAGAAGGATATCTCCTGCCTTTAAATAGTCACCAGATGTCAGATACTTACTATCCGTCAGTACTTTCGCACCGGCAGCCTTCATTGCGGCTCTCATGTTTCGTGTTGTCAGATAAATGCTGACTGCTTTGAGCTTTGCGTTATTCAGGCGATATCCAGCGCCCTTGACGATAGCAGCTGTACTCGCGCTGCAATCAGATTCACAGGCTATTGTGATCTGCGCCGGATCGTAGTTACTTGCCTTTAAGTGCTGCCAGAACGAATACCGGTCATTGCTGTTTCCGGCAGTACCCTGATCGTACCCGATGAGATTGTTCTGCGCCGCTTTTGTCGCCATGTCTGCGATCATAGCCGCAGTTTTGGGATCTTCAAATCTCAGAACGCAGAGCCACGGTCTACTATACCAATTCATGATCCGATATTCTGTACCAGTCTGATCTCCTGCTTTCCCACCTGCATACCTTCCGTTCTCATCATGTCCGCAGTTACTGATTTTTACCATTTTTGTTTCTCCTTTCTGTGTTGTTCCTCTATAGTCCTTGTAGAACACATCCATATCAACATTTCCGCTGATTCCGGATACTTTCCCTTTGCTGGAATACTGCCAGCCTACACCAACCGGAACTCTCAACCGTTCTTGTAATGTTCCGTTATCCAGTCCTTTTTTTGGATAGTTGGCAATCCAACAGTCGTACTGCTTCAAAGCGTCTGTCAAGTAATTCTTGTACCAGTCATAATTGCAATAGATGCCAACCTTATATCCTGCTTTCTTCATTCTGGTCAAGAATGAAACTGCAATGTTCTCAATAGCCTGCTTGCCGAGTTTCCGCTGATTAGTCCACTCAAGGTCATAGAACACTGGAAAGTCCAGTCCGCGTCCGTTGAGCGCGGCAATCACATCCTCTGCTTCGTCAATAGCCTGTGCCGGTGTCAGAGCGTATGAATACTTGTATCCGCCGATAAGGATTCCGTTGCTCTTGCATCCTTTGTAGTTGTACTCGAATGAGCCGTCAACGCCGGACCTCTGGTGTACTCTCAAGATTGCGAATTTAATACCGGATTTAGCTACTTTCGACCAGTCCGGTTTTCCCTGATTGGATGATACGTCAATTCCTTTAATTTCCAATTTATCAACTCCTTTCATGTCATGAAACATATTTGTGGTGGCTGTAGCGTACAGATTCCTGTGCTACTTTTGCATAAATCATAGTCGTGTCAAGTTTCTCGTGTCCGAGCATCTTCTGCAAGTCGGTGACGTTCATTCCCCGTTCAAGCGCCATGCTCGCTGTTGTGTGCCTTATCAGATGCGGGTATAAGTGTCTGCCGATGCCGGAACGCTCTCCAATCTGCCGGACAATTTGTTCGATTTGTGTCTTTGTGATGCCCCGATACGGCTGACGGATAGTGGATATCACGCTGTCGGAATCACCTTTCCGACTGAGCCAGTATTTCTTCAGAGCAACTTCGGCTCTGGCGTTGATGTACGATATCCGGTGCTTACTGCCTTTTCCGAACAAATGGACTTCCTTCGTTTGAAAGTCAATGTCGGTTTTCTTGAGAATCACCATTTCCGAAACACGGCATCCGGTACTGTAGAACAGCTCCACAAGGGCTTTCTCCCGATAGTCCCTGCAGGCATCCCGAACTAATTCAAGCTCGATATCAGACAACGGTTCACGTGGCTTGGCTTCAAATTTAATCGGATTTATCCGACTGCATGGATTCTTTGAAAGATACTCTTCCTTCACGCACCAGTCAAAAAATGTGTGGATAATAAGCCTTTTCCCATCAATCGTCCGGTTGGTGTTACCTTTTGCCGACAGTCCGAACAGGTACACGCGGATATCGTTGGTGGTAATCTGATTCAGCGGTTTGTTGACCGTCTGGAAGAAGTCGTCCAAATTGCACTTATACGTTCTCAGTGATTGTGGCGACATTCCCTCTATCTTTTTTGACACCAGATATACCTTGTAACATTCCGGTATGCAATCTTGATAAGGCACAATATCCGTGACTTTTTTCTCAATATCGAAGTTTGCTGAAAACATTTCCAATTCTGCCAAAACGGTTCTCATCTGCTCCGGTGTCAGCTTGCCGTCCAGTTTCGTCATAAATTCGGTTGCGAAATTTTCCATAAAAAAGCCCTCCTTTTGGGTACACAAAGGGAGGGTATCGTGTTATAATAATACCGTACCCTTTGCGGTGCTTGGAGTTGAACTTTTTACTTGGTAGGTGGGAGTTCAACTCCTTTTTTTGTTATAATGTTTTGTCCGTATTATAACACTTAGCACATCACCATGGTAGCCTTTTTATGAAATTTTTAATCAATTAAATGGGAAGAGGAAAATTTATAATTATACACCCCATGTGATTTTCCCTTCAAGAACAGTGCAAAAAGCATTTGAAGAAGTGCTGTAATTAATCTGTATAAATTTTCCGTATTTAGAATTTGCTTTGTATCCTATGACCATACTTTGCCATCCAGCGTTAAGGAATATGATATGCATGGATCTATCTTTTTGAGCAGAAAACCAAGTTTCAAAATCCGTTTTGAATCTATCGGAAGATGTGTTTATTTTCGTTACTATAGCCTTACTATTTAATTCATTAAGCGCACCCACCACGCTCTTGTTCTGTGTTTCCAAGTTGCTAATGACCGCATTGGTCAGTTTCCCCACAATCCAGTTCCAGATTCCACTGAACGGTGAAAGCTTGTTCGCCTTTGATGTTGCATCATAAATCATCAGTGTGTCGTTGTCCGCCGGTGTTGCTTTCTGTGAATACTCGTTAAATTTACCCATTACTGTAATCTCCTTTCTAACTCTTTGATACGTTTCTCTTGCTCGTCAACCTTTGCGCTGAGTTCCTGTATGGCTTTGATTGCGTATTCAGTCAGAAGTAGTCTGTCAATTTGCTTTGCGTTTATGCTTCCATCTTCGTTATATCCGCCACCAAGTGCAAGCAAGGAGTCTATCTTTTCCAAATCATCCGCAACAAGTCCAAGTGGCTGATGAACGCCGTTTTCCTTCCAATCGAACGAACACACCGGCATTTTGCAAACTGCATCAAGAGCATTCACTTCGCAGTCTTCAAAATTTTTCTTTAGCCTAACATCGGAGGCGGAATCATTATACAACTTTCTCAAACTATAGTTGGTTGACCCCCATTGCGCCGATATAGTTAACGCTGCCTTTCCAGATTCTACCGATGATGACAAGTGCGCTACTCTATTTGTTGCATTAGTTACTGACGCCACGGGTCTTCTTCGTATGTTTTGTCCTGAATCTTCTACGCCATAATCTTTAAATGTAAATTTTCCGGTAACATAAGCGTCTTTTAATGCCGTAGTCCCCTTAACGGTTACATCGCTCATAGCCGTAAGATAGTCGGTATATATCCGAACCGTGTCGTTTTGATATTTCACAACATAACCGTCGCCGGTTCCTTCCTGCCAAAGTCTAATAACACCATCAGACACATCCTGTGCGTATAATCCGTACTTTCCAAGCATCAAAGCCTTGTAGTTCTTTGCGTCTGTATAGCCCGTATACAATCGTAATCCGGCAGTGTTAAGCGAAACCATTGGGTTTCCGGTGTTCTTGTTGTGCACAACATATCCGGTGTACCCTAATCTTGATATCAATGTTCCGTTTTCATCGTAAATTTTCAGCTGACCGTTACCGTTATTTACGCCACCAAGGCTGATAACACCACCTTTCATGGCATTGAAAGATATATACAGTGTCGTGTTTCCACTTTCGTCTTTTTCGTAGTACAGTCCCTTGAATTTTCCATTATCCGACAAAATGTCAACTATCTGCTCCTGTGTCAGTGATGCCACATCAACCGCAACGGAAAACGTCTGATAGTCCGCAAGCTTCGTTTTTGCCTGGTCAAAATACAGCGAAACCTTGAGCATATTGTGAGCCTTGAGCGACAGGTTATTGACGTTAATACTCAACCGGTCAAGTGCCGCAGTCTGTGATACCGTGAGTGCTGACCACGTAGCGCCATTGTCAGTGGATTTTTCAAGTTTCCACCATCCCTTTTGTGACTGTGCAACTTCGCCGTTTCCATCCCTGTAGAACGAATCCACAATGAGCGGCGCCGGTGTTATCTTCTTGTCTGCTCCCATCAGCAACACATCCGCATTACTCTGGAAGAAGTAAGTCCTTCCGGCATTTCCCTGCTCGCCTTTGATTTTCGTCCAACTGTACTTGGTTGGGTCAGTGCTATCATCCGGTGTGTAATCGGTATACTGCCCGATATACAGCTTATTGACACTATCATCCACGGAGAAACCTGTTCTACCATCAGCGCTATTTGCATATGCGATATGGAAGTACGGTGTCTTTCCGTCCGTTCCTGGTGTTCCCGGTACACCCTGTGCACCATCCGCTCCCTTAATCAGTGACCACGTATACTTCTTCGGGTCAGTGCTGTCGGCTTCCACGAAGTCCACGTACATGCCAATATATTCACGGTTTCCGTCAGATACCGAAAAGTCTTTCGTTCCATCTGCGCTATTGGCGTAAGCAAGGTGTGTATACTGTGTCTTTCCGTCTTTACCATCTTTTCCCGGGATGCCGTTTGCTCCATCCTTGCCATCATATCCATCAACGCCACGGAACCGGCTCCATGTGTAATCTGCCGGATTAGTGCTTTCTGTCGCCATGTCCTTGTTCGTTGCGATGCCGATATAGGTTGCCTGTGTCACCGTATAAATTTGTTCTCCGGTACTGTCCAGAATCGGACTGCCAGCGCTATCTAACAGCGGCACATAATCCGGGTTGTCTGACATGTCAAGTCCATCCGGTCTTGTGGCGTATTTCATCCACGTATAAGACGACTTACCGTCCGCCCCTTTCGGGCCTTGCACTCCTTGGTCGCCTTCAAACTTGGCCCATGTGTACTTTGTCGGGTCGGTACTGTCAACGCCGGAAAAGTCCGTATAGGTTCCGATGTACTTGTTTGGTGTCTTACTCATCTGTGCCGCCGTTGGGTTCTGAACAGGAGCATATCTAATATGCAGGTAGGTTGTCTTGCCATCCTGTCCAACGCCCGGGATTCCCTGTGGTCCGGCGTACTGTTTCGCAAGTGAGAACTGTTTCGATACGACAAGGTTATTCAGATATGCAGCCTTGATGTTCACCCATCCGCTGTCTGCGGTCAAGCCGGTGACGGTGTACGTCTTATTCTCCTTATTCCAATGTCCCTGTATATTCTGAGATGTCGTGATCGTATACGTACAGTTATTCGTGATATCCTGTGTACCGTACATAACGGTCGCTGTTGTGGTGCACTCCGGGAACTCTGTATAGTTGCCGTTGCTGTCAACTGGGATACCCTGATAGTCGTTATCAAGCTGCATGGTCATGTTTCTGGCTAGGGATGCAGCCTCAAGGGCCTCTTCTGCTTTTGTATCATCTGTATATTTATTCAGTTTCTGCCAATCCGACTGAACATAAGATGCTCCCTTTGCTCTTGAAACTGTACAGGTAAGGATATCTCCGCCTTCATCTTCACTCTGTGACCATAAATCACCGATATCATAAGGCGGCTGCGGCTTTGTCACAAACACTCTGCGCTTATGATCTGCGGTATCCTGTGCGTCCTCAGCGGCTTTCATTGCTTTTGTGATATCGGTATCTTGAACCAATGTCCAGCCCCATGTCGCTCCGTCCTGCATAAAGCGATATGCGTAACCGGTCGTTTTATTAAAGAACAAATCACCGATGTGCTTCTTTCTTTCCGTTGCACTTGTCCAGTCTGATGCAGGCTTGTTCTGAAGTGTAGGCTCGTAATCGTAATAAAACGTTTCAATCTGGCCGTCTATCTGGTCTTGCAACTCTCCCAGTGAGCCAGTTACCGTTTCAGCGTAGTCAGATAGTTTTCCGTCTGAATAATCCTTGCTTTCCTGGAGATAGTTTGCAAATGTTTGATTAAGAGATTTCCCTCCACCAATTTGAACACTTCCGTCGAGATATACGGATTTCGTGTCCATATCCACAGAGAAGATGATGTTTCCGCCGGCATCTGTTACCGTGATTGCTCCGGCATTAATCCAGTCAGCATTAACACCAACAGCGTTCAAAATCCTTACTATCGTATCTCCATCAACGGTCATTCCGCCGTTCCATGTTTGACCGCCATCTGTCGAAACGCCCCATGCTTCTGCGGTCATCTTCCATACAGCCTGCGATTCTGCAAGTGTGGGTTTATCATGCAAATAAAAAATCTTGCTACCGTCCTGCTGAGTCTGGACCGTGGTATAAACACCGGTGGAATTGTCCAGCCGGTCTTTAAACTCTTGCAATGCCTGCTCTCGGGCAGTCCGCTCTCTCCAAACGGACTTTCTGGCATCGACAGCCGCTTGCGTTACAAGTGAATAGGTCTTTGAACTATTCCGGGCTGCGCTTTCGGCATTGCAGGAAATCTGCTCAAACGACCCCGGTTGCAGCACGACATTTGTCAAAAAGCTTTTATACTTTTTCCCTTTTCGGTCGGTGATCAAAACAGCATCACCGGCTTCGAGAACTATATCGGTCAAACATTCCGTTTCAAACGGCCGAAAAGACATACCGACGCATTTTTCACCGATTATACTTGCGACAACCTCTCCGGTTCCTTGCGGAATCAGTTTGTTTTCACTGATTTTCAGAACATATCCTTCTTCTCCATACAGATACGAACTCGCTTCTTCGTTTTCAGATGTGGACTCCAGATACTCTGTTACCTGCACACCAGTTATCACTACATCGTCCAGGTTCGGGGTAAAACCATTAGTGGATTTTATAACTACTCTGTCCGCATCAGCAATTTCCGTATCATACCATTTTATAGTCAATCTGCCGTATTTATCGCATCTGGCGTACTGGCATCCGATCTGACATACCCATGCTATAACTTGTCTGAAGGTCAGCGCCTCATCATCGGGTCTTGCTGGTATCTGATAAGAATCTTGATAGAAATTAAGCGTGTCCAGTGTTACTCCGCACACTTTGCAAGCATCCTGTATTATTTGTTTCCTTGTTGCTGGATACCTCAGCTTACTTGCAGAATAATCACGGTCGAACTTCCGCATGTTATCTTCACATTGCAGTTCGATGATCGTAGTATTCTGGTACGGAGTATCTATGACCGTCATTGTGCATATTCGGATTTTTTCTATCAAAGCATTCTTATGCACTATGATTTCATTACCGGTCGTATCCAGAATCTTATCGCCGGTGGTATCGAGCAATGCACTGGTATCTTCTGGTTCAAGTTCAATTCCTACATAGCAGATCACCGTAGCGTCTGTAAAATCATAGTCTGTATACTTTCCGTCAAAGTTATTGATTGACAGATTCAATGTGTTGATATTTGCGGACCCGATTTTAAAAACATTGTCGTCAGACACGGAATCCTCAAACTTCATACCGTTTGACCAAAAATCGGCGTTGGTAAGATTGATAATCGTTCCATCCGTCAGCGTTATGTCTGCGTATTTTAAATAATTCCTGTTATCGTTATCCTGTTCATTCTTGAATCTGTTTGAAATATCTCTCAATCTCTCACCTCCTACTGTTCGATCAGGTCGAATTGCAATCCTTCCATTCGTTGATTTCCAATCCACCAACACTTAAAAGGAGCGGACCGGTCGCCAACATAAAAGGTTCGGACTTCGTGTTTGTTTCCAGACAAGAGATCGGGATATTCAACAGAAATGTACTCTGGGTTGACCGCCTGCACGATTTTGCAAGCTTTTTCCCATTCCGGTGCGTTCCAACCTATTTCCAGTTTTCTCTTTTGGCCAACACGATTCTTATGCATGATCGTATCGTCTGTTCTTCCGGATTCTGACGCTGATATATCCTGCAATCCCCAGGTAAAAGAGGACGGACAAGGCATCGCTGCACCATTAATTTTTATAAAAACGTCTGCCATATTGAATAATCACCTCATTTTTGCGCATGAAAAAAGCGCCTATCAAAGATAGACGCTTTATGATTATTCATTATACTTTTTTGACGTAATATGATTCCATATTTTCACATATGATGTTCGAACAAAAAGAAAGAACCGGAGATTTCTCCCCGGTCCATAGCTTTATTTGTAAATCACTTTGTACATCGCTCTACGATACGACTTCACTTTTCCATAACGATTATTATTCGCAAATTGCACCATTTCAACAACATGTGTTCCAGGTTTTATATAAATGTCGTCCAATGATCCCCCTCCGCTAACAGAAGTGCCGTGATTTTGATTCCAAAGCGTTCCGTCAATATAGACATACGTCATTAATTCCCGGTCAACATTATTTGCTGAAAAATTGATATATCCCATTGGAAATTGTTTATATAACTGCATAAGTACGGTTTTACCATTCGTACTTCTTTGAGAATTATATTCAATAAAGAAATCTGCATCTCCGCACTCTTTTTGATTTGGTAAAAGCATCTTAAGTTTGCTAGGTGTGTTCTTGACCGTGACTTTGCACTTAAATGTTTTACCAGACGCACTTCTGGCGGAAATATAAGCAATTCCGACATTTTTTCCACTAATCTTACCGGTTGACGAAACTGTTGCAACTTTAGCGTTCGAAGAAGACCATCTGTATTTCTGTTTCGTATTCAGCATTTTAAGCTGCGCCGTTTTTCCTTTGTACAGTGAAATATTTGAGCTGCTGATCCTCGGTGCTTCTACTGTCACCAAACACCGATAACTCTTCTTCCCGATTTTGGCAGTAATCGTAGCTGTTCCTCGGGCCTTTGCTGTTACTTTTCCGGAATTATTCACAATCGCATTTCTTGAGTTACTAGACCATTTTGGTTTCGCTTTCGTTCCGACTATCTTCAGCCGCATTGTCTGTCCTGTGCAAATCATCACCTTCGTTTTGTTAATTTTAACTGTTGCCGCCGATACCGGAACCGCCATGGCAAGTGCCATAATCGCTGCCAGCAAGATCACTGTAAACTTTTTCCACCTTTTCATTTTCTTCTTCCTCCCTTGAATTGATAGTTTAATTATACATCCAGGTGCAAGAAACTACAATGAGAATGATAGTAATTGATTAAGAAAAATCGTGCAGAATCCATTTTCTGTGTTTCCGTGGAGTTTTATCGTTCGAAAAAAATCGTGCCCGTATTTAAGCCGCTTTATTTGAGTAAGGCTGTGTCAATAATCTGGAAGTTTGCCCTGTGAATGTAAAGGGCTTTCCCGTCAATCATGAGCTTTGTCATTTTCGGCAACTTCTTCGGAATTTTCCAGTATACTTCGTCACCAGAATATGCTGTAATAGGTTGTCCAAGCTGAGATTTAATCACAACAACTCTGGATTTTCCGAAATAATTCTTGTACTGATTTACGATCCCGGCAACGTAAGTATTGTCAGAAAGTTTTCCTGTAGATTGACTGTAAATATCAGTCTGCTCAAAATCCACATCCGGCTCCAGACCATCTTGCTCAAATATGCAGGTGTCGCCGCAGCTCTGGATTTCCTTGCCGTCAATATTGATTGTGATCACGGATGACAGCTCGTATCCGCTGACCACAGTTCCATCACTGTTGTAAGAAGTTGTCTCAATCGGATTCCCTTGAACATTGATCTTGTCGCCGACCGTGGTCATAACCTTTTCACCGTAGTTATCGTAAGTACGGATTGTATATCCATTTCCAACCAGATCGCCTTTGATGTCATTAATAGCATCGTCCATCAGAGCGCATCCTGTAGTTCCGCCGATAAGACATAGACATAAGATTGCAAGTAACATAATTTTGATTTTCTTCATTTTACCACTTCTCCTTTAACTGATTTATCGGTGTTCCTGCTACTCCGGCACTTTCACCACTATCAGTAGCCTTGAAATAAGCACCGTCTTTTTGTGGGTACATAAATTCAAACATCAGATAATTCGCAGCATCGCAAAGATACTCCGTGTTGCCGGTTTTAAGATATTTTTTGATGCACATATCATGAGATTCTATGGCATTTACCAATTTCTCGCCGAAATTATCTTTTGCAGTGCCGTATTTGTAAAAGCTTGTTTCACACCGGTTTTGTCTCAGTTCATCAAACTGATCAGAATATTCTGCCGGCATTTCTTTTCCAAGTCTACTCATTTCTTTCTCACTTTCTAATTAATTACTGTATTATTTTAAGCTAGAATCAATTTGAATAGGTCACGTGAGGAAATTATCGTCTATGGCATTTCAAATGGATTCTGACTCGTTTTAATCAATGTATTCTTATTCTTCCCATTTCTGCTTTACCCGTTCACACAAAATGTCTTGATTTCTCTCTGAGAAGAACAACCAGATATGACGATCGAAGTCTTTTCCATTTCGCTGACCAAGGTCTGATTTAAAAAACTCATCTATCATGTCCTGATAGAACCGAAGTTCATCTTTTTCTTCCACGTCCGCTTTCAGAAGTGGTGAATCATCGCCAATGATAACTCCCATGAACTGATCTGCGTATTCGGCAGAAATCATCATGTGCTGTTCACCCATGTGCGTCCGGTACTGTTTGAAGTAATAAGCGATAACTGCCATGGTCAGACAAATGTCATGGTCTTCCAGAATGTTCTCCTGTTCACCATACAGTGAATTAAACTCATTGTACAGAATCTGCGGTACATCTTCGTCCCGGTATTTCTCAGAACGATTTTTTTGTTTTTGCTTGCGGTACACTTCCTTCTGCTCAGTTGTACGTGAGGGTATATTATTCATATCTAGTATATTAATATTATTAGGAGCAGAAGTCTTTGAACCTTTATCATCATTTGATAAAGTCTTTTTCTCTGTACTTGATAAAGTACAGTCTTTATCTGTATCAGTAATTGATTTATTAGTAGTTGATATATCAGTTCTTTTATTATGGGGGTGATGTTCTACCTCTGGAGCTTCTAGGGGTAGGTTTTCTATACCTTGAAAAAAAGACTCTTGATTATTGTTGTTATCAGATACATCCTGCGGAGTTTCGTAAATATTATAAATGTACTCAAATTTAGATCGTCCCTCTTCTTTGCAAGGTTTTTTCTTATCCACAACAAGGTACCCTGTTGTTTTTAGTTCCTTTATAGTTGACTTTACTGCTGTTTCATTTTCTTTCAAGATTGCACATAATCCCGGAATAGAATAATTCCAAGAATCCGGCAAAGAAAACATCACTGACAAAAGTCCTTTTGCTTTAAGACTTAAATTCTTGTCTCTTAAATGATGATTACTCATCATTGTATAATTCTTTGTTTTGTGTACTCTAAATACTGCCATAAAATGACCTCCATTCATTTTCAACCCTCCAAATTTATAAAAACAGTAGGCGTATCTCTTGGAGGTGAGATTTTCGGGAGCTACCCTAGCCTACTGAGTTTAACAAATTAAATTATCATCAGCTTGTATCCATCAAAATGATTATTAGTATATTCTACAAGCTTTTCAGTATCATCGGCTGAAATATAAAACATATCTCTTACCGCATACGCCTTAATCCCAATAACTTTCATCATTCTTTTGATGTCAAAAATCGTGCATTGTTCAAAATTAGTATTCTTCCTGATGATTTCCTTGACCTTTAAAAAAGAAAAATCCTTTGAACCGTCAATACATCTCTTGTTGTATTTTGGCATATACTTCCTAATGTAAAATATTTCCAAATCATCCAATTCTTCTTTTTTACATCTAATAATTGAAACATTGTCAAACTGTTTATCGGAATGACTATAAGGTCGGCAAAGTCCTGTTATTGACTGTCCAACATAAACTACTTCATCGCCATTCAACAAAAAATATATAATAGATTCTCTTGCCACTGGAATATTAAGACTTTTTGATTGTTCCTTAAACTTCATAGAAAAATACCTGCCTTTCGTATAAAAGATGCCTTGAATGTATGTAAATCAACAGGCAGGCGGCAAGGCATTTCCGCTTTTCGATGATCGGTCTAGCCTGTTGGTTTTACCAGTTTGAAAACAAAAAAAGAGCAGACTCCAAGACGGTATCACGGAAAACGGGTCACTGCTTCAACCCACAAATAAATATCATCTTAAGTCTGCTCAATATTTTGTTTTTTCAAGATATAGGTACTACTCGTTACTCATTCATTATACCGCAATCCGGCGGAAAGCGCAATGGTTTTTACCACGCTGGACTAGGGTTTTTTCGCCGGTTGTTGTCGTTCTGGGCTTTTGTAACAGCTTTCGCAATAGCACGTCCGTCCAGATTGATCGTGTTGGAAATGTACTGTGGAGATGAGTTCCCACTGGTGTTCATGTTCATCATTGCCATGGCAACGCCCTGTGTTACCGCCTGTGTCATTTCTTCCTTGCCCAGTCCAATACTTCCGTCCGGCATGTTTCCGGTGATGCTGTCAGCAATGCTCTTCATGGCCTGTTTGTTGGTCAATGGAAGGACCGCTTCTTTTCCAGCTTCACCGACACCGATCACGGATGCAGCATTGAAAAGACCACCTTTAGCATACCAGTCAACTCTCGAATTGTACCGCCACTTGTGGGTCTGTCCCTCTTGCCAGTCAGTGTAATCCATGGAGATATGTGGAGTTCTGATGTGAATCGACTCCATGCCGTTTCGGAGATTCTGCATAGCCGTTTGCCCGATGCTGTACATATTGCTGAAATTGCTTCGAATAGTACTTACAACCGCTTGAATCGCACCACCGATGCTCGTGTTCATGGTTCCCCGGATGTAAGAAGATATATCCCTTCCAAGATTCTGCCATTTGCCAAGAGCGATTCTGTACTGGCTTCCAAAGTGACTGCGGACGGTTTCATCCATTCTGCCAAGCTCTGTGCTTGCATCAACCTTCATCTGGCGAACATTTTTGGTTACTTCACGGGAAGAATTTCCCCAGTTCTTTGTCGCAGATGTGCTTACACGGCTGAAGGAGTTTTCAGCACTTGTAGCTGCGGATGCAGAATTGATTTCTGTCTGACCAGTAATGGTATCCCAAGCTCCTTTAATTTTTGAGCCGATTGAATCCCATGCTGTTTTCGTCTTTGAACTAATAGTGTCCCATACGCCGGTTACGGTGTCCTTAATGTTTGTGAACGTATCGATTACGCTTCCAATCCTGTCAGAGATCCCCTGTTTCAATCCAGACATCAGATATCCGCCGATCTCCGCAAAAACTGTAGACGGAGAATGGATGCCGAAAAGATTTTTAACACCGTCAATAATAGGGTCTGAGATGTTTGTTTTAAGCCATGTTCCGACAGTGGAAATCACGTTTTTAGCACCGTTGTAAAGTCCATTGATAAGGTTTGAGCCATGTGTGTAAAGCCAAGTCCCGGCAGTGCTGAACGCATTTTCTATTGCTTCCTTAGCTTTACCGGCAAATTCCGTAACGGTATCCCAGTTTTTCCATAAAAGAAACCCACCTACAACAGCGCCAATTACAGCTAATCCTATCGGGCTGAACAAAACGCTTGCAACAGTGCTGAAAGCGGTTGCCATTGCCGGAGCAAATGTTCCGGTTATCCATGTCCCAATAGAGCCGGCGAATGCAGTTGCTGCTGGCCAAAGTTTGGTAGTTATAACTTCAAGGATTTTCGGAGCAATCTGTGTTGTTATGGTAGTCGGGATTGCTTTTAACTTGTCAACAGCTTCCAGAGCATAAACTCCAACAGCCGTTCCTAATGTACTGGTTGAAAAGGCAGTCGCTATTTTATTGAGCGCTGTTCCCAGCAATGTTGCCGTAGCACTGGCTCCAGTCGGCAATTTTCCCATAGCAACTAAAATAGATGATACCAAGGTATCTGCTTTTGACACCAATCCTACACCGGCAAATGCAACTACAAACTTACCAGCTGTAGTTTCTCCTAAGCCGGAAAAGATTCCGCCTAAAACATCCTTTAATACTGTGGCTAAATCCTTTAGATGACTTCCCCAGTCTATCTGGCTAAGGAATAGTCCGATACCTCTTCCGAAGGACTCCCAGTCTGTTGTTTCTGCGATATCAACCAGAGCGTCCAGTAAGTTTGTGATGAAAGTGTTTAAGGATGTTCCGTTCTCTTGCCACTTGAATTTTCCAATAAAAGTATTGATTCCGTTGGAAATATTGTTTACCAGTTCGTCCCAGTTGAATTTTTGCGTCCATGCAGCCAATGTCCTAAATGCACCGTTTAATCCGGTCGCAATCGTAGTTGCTATTTTGGAGAATGAAATTCTGCCAAAAGCTCCATTCATGGCATCAGCAACCGCAGTTCCTAATTGCTCCCAACCAGTCAGACCGGCATTATTCTCTTTTGACATCTTCTGGACAAATCCATCCAGAAGATTCCAACTGACCATGAATCCGCTGCCAAGGACTTGACCAAGGTTCGGCCAGTTAACTTCGTCAATCATTCCACGAAGCCCAGTTGCCAGTTTGTTGCCAATGTTTGTAAAGTTAATACCACCCGGGCCGATCAGAAGCTCAAAGGTATTAACTAAAGTGTTGATACCGGCACCGACAGTACGCCCTAATCTATCCCAGTGAATATTTTCAACAAGACTGTTAAAAGATCGAGTGAAAGCATCACAAAATGCAGAGATTTTCGGGCCTACATTACTCCAACTAATAACATCGTAAATCTTCCGGATTCCGATATTAAGCATATCTGCAATAGTCTTTCCAAGTCCTTCCCAGTCATGGTTGAGAAAAGCTTTGCGAATTTTTTCGGCCCATTTGTTGATAGGGGTTTCTTCTTTGTTCAGAGCATCGTCTATCTGGTCAGTGATTCCACCAAGACCCAATGACGGTGTTATGCCGGTGCCAGTTTTACCCTTTCCGGTGCTAGGCGTTGAGCTAGATGAGCTAGAGTTATCCGTCAGCTGGTTCAGTTCATCAAACGGAAGGACAGAAAGAGCTTTTTTCAGAGCTTTTGCTGATGAAGTAGCATCGTCCAGTCCGGAAGCCGCTGCATCTCCGGCATCCTGTAATCCGCTAAGGTCTGCTGAGGAATCTTCCAGCCCGGCAAGATCGTTTACGACCCCGCTTGTGGAACCCTTGTTTTTTTTACCCATCAGAACATACATAAAGTTGCGGAATGTTTCCGCAGCCTGCATAAGTTTTGACATTAAGGCATTAAGAGCCTGTATGCCTGGAAGGACTGCTGCGATTAAGCCCTGCCCGATAACAGATGCAAGGGACTGAATGTTCATAGTAAGGAGACGTACTTGGTTTGCGTATGTCAATTAATGTTATCCTATAGGCTTTTTATCCTATAGTTCTTATAGTTTCCTATAAGTTCGGCGTACATTTTCATCCCATAAGGATGTCGGATACTCTTGGGGATATTATATTCTAAACTCTTTAATAAAAAAGAGCCTAGGTTCAATCCCTACGCTCTACAATGTGCTATAGCTTTTGCTCTATAGCCTTATCTCGGTATTAACTTATTGACTTATCTCTGTAAATATAATATGTTCGTATTAAGTCAACTTAGCCTTTACCGACTTTACCCGATTTTCACTGATGTATTACTACATCAGGCGGCACATAGTCTACCGGCTGTTCTCGCGAAGTCCCCCTGTTGCGCACTTGTAACTGACATGATGTAGTTATAACGCAACATTGTTTTCTGCGCCTGCGTCATGGAATTATAGGCTGTTGTAATGCCTTGTGACAGTGCATACTCTTGTAAGTTGGCGATTGAAAGATTTATTCCGAGCTGTTTTAAAGGCTCGATTTCACCCGAAATGCCCGCCCTTATTTTATAGAAGGCGGTATCAGTATCAATATTGTAAAAAGATGCCAAATCTCCGGCTAATCCTGCAAGAGTTGTTGACATTTTCGCAGCGGATTCCTGTGCTACACCAGAAGCGTTCAGCATTGCCATCATGGTTCCGGAGTAGTTCTTTGCTGCCAGTTCCGACAGTCCAAACTGCTTTGTCGCCGTGGATGCGAACTTGTATGCCTGATCTGCCATGCTTCCAAAGGCAACATCTACAACGTTCTCAACCTCAGCGATATCAGAGCCAAGCTCAAGGACTCCTTTTCCGCCCATGATTTCACTGAATTTGTTCATTACAGCTGAAGCCGCTTTGAAGCCAAGGACGCTCTTAATGAAAGAACCTACATTGAAAGATGCCGTCTTCAGTCCGCTACTCCTGTTGACCAGATTTGATATTCCGGATGCCAGAAATCCCAGCCCGCTCTTTGCTTTCGTTGCTACTCCACCAAGTAACGAAGAAAGCTTTGACCCGATAGAGGAAAGCTTGTTAAAGGAATTGACCACAGTGTTCGTAGCAGTTCCTACTTTTCCACCGGCCGTCGCCAACTGCCCGAGGGCTTCAGTCATTCTCAGCGTATTCTCACTGATCTGTGGAGCGTTCTGCATGGCGGCAAAGAACTTCTTTACTTCTGTGGCCAGATTAGCCAGCTGCGATGCTGTCTGTCCGGTTTTGTTACCAGCACTTGCCAATCGTCCTATGGATTGTACAAACATGTTCGTAGATTCCGAAACAACCCTTGTACTTGCCATGGAATTGACGACTTTTCTTAATTCTTTTCCAAGGGTTTTTAAGCCCGATGCAGATTGGCTAGTCTTTTCTCCAGCATTAGCAAGTCTCGCCAGTGAACCTACAAACCGGTTGACACTGGAAGATACATCCTCAATATCATTTAAGCTGTCGATGCTTTTGATGATTTCTCCCATCTTTGAAGTGTCAAATCCGCTCATATCTGCCATCGCAAGTCTGCTTAAGGAATTGATAACATTCGTGATTTTAGAATCCTTGAAGTTCATTCCGTTAAGAGCGTTCATGGTGCTAGAAATTTTTCCAACACCGGTTATTGCGGGCTGCATCTTCACAGCATCAATTTCTTGAAATTTTTGAATAGCGTTTACTGCTGACTTGACGTTTTTGGTATCAATCTTTGGGATTGAAATGTTCGAAGCACCTTTTAAGGAACTTAATCCAGCAGCCAGATTCTGCAAGGATCTCGTGCTTGCCCCAAGTGTCGTAAAGTCAACTTTTGACAAGCTTCGAAGCTGACCAGTTAATCCAGCTAAGTCCGGCACACTAACTTTTGTTTTGTTTAATGTCTGTAAGGCTGCTGATACTCTTCCAATTTCACGAGCATAATTTCTAAGCCCACCAGTATTGACGTTCCCCAGTGCTGTGTCAACATCCTTTAACTTTTTAGCCAGATTTCCCAATGCTTTTGTAGCGTTCCTGGTGCTACTGTTTATTTGTATATCAAGGGTATCAATGGTATTATCAGCCACAAAAAACACCTCCTTTTAATCAAAAAAAATAAGGGCAGACAAGACTTTTTATTCATCCTGTCCGCCCTTTTCATTGCCTATTTCAGCTATGTTCGCATTTGCCTTTTTTATCAGAAGTTCGTAGTAACGTTCTTCCTGCTTCAATTCAGCTTCAGGCCGTTCCGGAACATCTGGTTTTTCTTCAATCTGTGGTTTCTTTGCTTTTTCTGTAATTGGTTTATCCGGATACTTCGCTTTATTAGAAAGTGCACTTGATACCGCAGATTTCACATATAAGCCGGAAAGCCATGACTGATATTCAATCAGTTTTACCTGAGTTTCTATCTCATCACGTTTACCTTTCTCGTACTCACGTATCCTTACTTGAAGGTCACGTATGGTACTTCTGAGAAATTCTTTCCGGCTCATTCCGATGCGAACAGCCGCCGGATATAACTCTGTCCAGATTATTTCGCTGTAGCTTTTTTCTGGTGATCTGTCGGCTTCTTCGGAGCTTTCTTCGGTTTGGCTGCTACGTTCAGATCGTCCATGAACGTCTCCAGACCGGTCAGTTTGAAAAAACCGTCTTCCTCCATCTGTTCAAGACACATGGCAAAGATACCGTAAAAGTTACCCTGCTCATCATCCTTATGTTCCTGAATGAATTGTGCTGCAAGTTTCTTTGCAGTTGCAAGATTCGGGACAGAGCCGTCTGCATCTGGATTGTCACCATGATACTGAAGAAGTCCTGCATAAAACACGGTTAATGCTGTACTCGGGATATTTGCCATGCCGGAGATCATTTCTTCTGGCGTTTTGTCCACACCACCGCTTGTTGCCAGAAGTGTGTTCATTACGCTCTTAACGCATTCATCATACAGAGATGCTTCAATACTGTATTCCAGTTTGTACTCTTTGCTACCAATCTTTAAAAGTTTATACATAATATCTTTTCCTCCCAGTTAGATATATTTGTTATTCGCCTTCAGTTGGCTTAACTGCTGTATCCGGGCCGACATACTCATTAATAGTCAGGGACATGTCAACAGTAAGAAGACCGTTCTGATCTCTTGCCGGTTTAGGAATGATAGTCGGCGGCTCGATCTTGGTGAAAAACGCTTTCTGAAGCGCCGGGTAATATTCCTCATACCACATAGACAGACCGCTCGCGTGAGCTGTTTTGTAAGCGCTGATAAGATCTTCCCACTCTTTGATTGTTTCGTCTGTAACGTTTACGGTTACATTGAACGTACCACCGGTTGAACCACGACCTGCGATAGTTCTCTCGATTTCGTCTTCGAGAGCGGATGCATCGATAGTCTCAACGTCGATAGCGATTTCATCAGAAGCGTTTATTCTGTGAAGCATAGTGAATTTTGTTGGTTTTGTTCCCGCTACTGTCTCTACTGCATAACCGGTAAGAGCACCAACGGTACTGATTCCTGCGATATTTCCTGCCATATTGGCTCCTTTCCGCCTTTCGGCTATAAATTACTGCATAAAAAAAGAGCCATTACGGCTCTGACACGTAACCCTGTGCCCGGGAGATAAAAGGATCACCGCCCTTCTACTCTTCTTTGCTTACTTGTTTAATGACCTGATTCACATAAGTGCTCAGTCCTGCGACAAGAATACCTTGTGTGATTGCGGTAAAGACTGCCATTGCAGCTTCCTGAGTGCCTGTGACTGTAGATGTAGCGAAAACATAGATTCCACAGACAACTACACCTAGAAGTCCGAGGATTCCAGGAATGTACTTGTCAGCTACGGTTTCAGCCTGTTTGAGGAATACTCCTACAAAATACAAGACTACAGCTACAACCAGGAGTTCTGGTTTCACATAGTTCATGATCTGATCCATTCTATCTCACCCCTTTCATTCACCAAGCAACTGCCCAGTGTAAATTCTTGTGTATCGGCTAACAAGCCGTTTGATGCTATCGTCAGCGTTGCCCATGAGTTCAGGACCGTAGGTTCTACGAAATCCCATACCAATCATGGACTGATGACTTTTTTCGTCAATTTGATAAACTTTCGCAAGTGGAGCTGTACCTGCGGCAAAGCACTCAATCTGGATAGTTGGAACCGTGGCGCATTCATCGCCTTCAAGGTCTCCTTCTGTCAGAACATTTCCCAACATGTAAAGTCTTGCATAGGTTTTCTTTCCAGATGCAAGAGTTTGACTTCTGTCCATGGAAAAATTTCCTTTACCAACTACAGGTTCGATCGCTTTATTCCAGCGTTTGTATATCTCGGATATCGGGTTTTTTAACATTTCCGGCATTTAATCACCCTGCCTGTTCTAGCATGTTTTGAGACTGCCCTTTAAGGAAATCTCTTATTTGAGAGTATCCCCATCCACAGTCAATCAATCCACTGACGAGCATTTCTTTTGACTGAACCGATTTCAATTCTTCTTCCGTCAAAAAGTCTCTCAAATTATCTTTTGTAGAAAGGCCTTTTTCTTCGCGAAGTTGTTTTGCACTTTTTCCAAACAAAATCCGATAGACCATATCTGTGTATGTCGAATATGCGTGTCCGTGCATCCTTGCGTTTTCCTGAGATTCTTTAAGTGCATTAGTTAACGCCTGCCTTACTGCGATACCTTTGTCTCGTTCTCTTATTTTCCCAAGAAGAATTTTTTCCATTTCATTAAATTGGCGAATATATCCCTCTTTGAATTTCATTGCTTTTTCGCCAGTGTATCCCATAGCAACAAGTGTAAATCCATCTCTTGTCATGTAATACATCGGCATTTTTTTACCCTGCAAATTAACATAAGAGGACTGTCCAAAATTGGACAGTCGAAAATCTTTGGAACATTCAAGTTCTCGTATGTCTCTCAAAACTTTGCTATGCTCTTTTTCAAAGGTTTCCGCAATATCGAGGCTGGTAACCACACTTCTTTCTACTTTTTGAATAATCATTGTCTCTACTAACATGCTTACATTCTCCTTTTCTATGTTTTCTGGCATGAAAAAAGCACCTACCTTTCCGGTAGATGCTTCGCATCTTAATTGTACAAAATATGCGTCATATGATTCCATATTTTAGTATAGGATGTTTAACTTCCAAACACTTCCTTTGCAATATGTCGTATCTGAATAATGATAGCTTCTTCCGCATGGTACATCGGCATGTATGCTCTGTTACCATAAGAATGATGCTTTTGTCCACTTTCATCCACATACCACCATCCGTTTGGGTCGTAAGCGTGTTTTTGGTCTGGGTAAGTACCGACACCGTAATCAGCGCCAGACGGTAATGGATAGCTGTCCGTTCCATAAGAAATACCGGCGCTAAACTCAATAAAAAGAACCTTATCCCCAGAAAGTCGAACTGCCGCACCAACGATATCGCCGTGTCCGTTATTAATAACTTCCGTGTAGTAAGAACCTTTTTCTTCGACCGGAACAGATTCCATTGTGGTCTGGATAACCTGTATTCCTTCTCGAGCCAGTTTATCAACAAAAATCTGGTTCTTCCTTTTAATATCTTTCTGGTATTCTTCCAGCTGTTGAATCGCAGACCGCAAAGAATTATGGTTCAAGCTGCACCGGATTGTTTTTCTACTCATTATTGCCACCGATTTTCGCTATACCATATCGGGCGACCTGTCCTTTTTGAGTGTCAAGGATTCTTTTAAGCCTGTAGTCTGGAAGAACAGTCGGGCTGTTATCTTCATCAAGGATTAACGCACCATCTTCCCTAATTTCTGGCACAACATCAATCCACAAGACGTTGCCTTCTTTTGGCTGAAATGTTCGATCAAAAACTGTAATGTACCGGTCGTAGTCGGGGACGATTCCGGCAGACAGTTCTTCTGGCGTACCGGCTGTTGCTGATACTGAAATGTTCTTCTTTTTCGGGTTTGAATAAACAAGGATTTTATCAATTCCTTTGTTTTCTTCTGTTACTGTTGAAATCCATATGGATTGTTTCTGGCGAAGTCTACCTCTCATATATGCACCTCCATTGACAGAAATTAATTTTCGTGTTATTCTTACATGGAAATCAGGGAACGGCGTATCCCCAGATTTTATAATCTTCCAGTCCCCAGTTCCTCAGTTCTGGGGACTTTTTTTGATTTAAAATAATGCATTTTTGCCGAAAGCCGAATTGAGAACCAGTGCCGATAGTGCGGAACCAGGTGCGTACCGTGTTATTGGTGAATATCCCGTTGACGGAGAGGACGAGGCCATTTTACTATGTTTCAAAATTTTTAATAATGACTGGGGATTGTTTACACAATTTTTAATACCAAGAGACAGTAGCTATATAAAAGCGCGAACATGCTGGTATAAAACATGGGAAAACTGGAAAAAGTACGATGTCGGCGCTATAAATGAAGTAAAGTATAAGGATATTACTGTAAATGATTTTTCGATTGGAAATCAAATGATTAGTGGTACCGATAAAGGATACTTTAGTCGCGTTGGTTCAATCAAAGACTATATTCCAGATTACAAAGCTGTAATAAGTGCAACTATTGTATCTTTCGGAGATTGTGAAGGTATGGTAACAGCTGTTCTTCATGTAACTCAATCATCACCTGCTATATACTTGCTGTGCAATACAAAATCTACCATCACCAATTGTGTAATAAGAATTGCATATATATAAAATAGTAAGTCTTTGCTGTTGAAATTCGTATTCCCATTTAGTTCATTAAGAAAGTATCTATTTTACGCCACCTGTTCCAGTAAATACGGAACAAAATGTATTGCTTCATCTCCTACAATCTCATATGCGACTTCGAAAATCTGTCTTGCTTTGTCAGCAATCAGATTCGCAATCAATTCTTCTACTTCTACCCAATTCTCACGTGGCATAAGCCTGTGCAGTTCTTTAAGAAATCCGCTCGAAAACATCATTGCATGACTCAACTCATGTAAAACTACCCTTGTGAGAAATTCACCCGAAATAGCGTCAGAAATCCAAACAGTTCTTGTGTTTCCGTCCGTCACGGCACAGGTCATAGTGCCAGTACGGTCAATCAGCACCGGATTCTCCGGATAAGTGAACCGGACTCTCCATCTTTGCCCGTTCATATAAAATTGCTTTAGCATAGAATCACCGCCTTTAAACCAAAAAGCCCCTACCACATTTCTGTAGCAAGGGCCTTGTTTTTAGTTCATCTGTTGAAGAAGCTTAGTCAAATCAGTTTTCATCTGCTGTCTAAGGGTTGCATCTGCATCCGACCACATCTCAGACATGGTGCGAATAACATCCTGCGTGTATTCTTTCATTGAACTGTCCATCTTCTGTTTTGAATCTGCGTCTTTGGAATCATGGTAATGTCTGCGATTCTCGCTGTATCTGTCGTAGGTTTCACCGTATCTGGATTGTTGACGGTTCATCCCATCCATCCTCATGTCGCTACGGTCCGGATGATAACCCATGCGGTATGCATTCGGATTATTCAGATACTCGTCCATCCAGTCATCATCTTCCATGTACAGGTATGGCTTATACCCCATGCGGCTTCCTCTGCCCTTTGGAGCAAATCTGCCATTAGAATAACGATAGTGGTCGTAACCCATACGCCCAAGATACTTTTCTTCCTGTTCACATTCATCCATGGCTTCTACGATTCTGTAGTCTTTATCTGCACAAACTGCATACTTTACAGCTTCCATGCAATCCTTCAGATCGTCCCAGTCCTGCGGAGTAAGGTTGTCAAAACCACATGTCTTGGCTTTTTCCATAGCCCATTTTCCCATTTCCATCGCAACTTTATGCATTACAGTGCCCCCTTTCTAACAGCCTGTGTAACAGGTGCTTCTGCTGCTGTCGTTGGGGCTGTACCATTAATTGCTGTCAAATTGTTACTCGGACTACAAGCCGGATTCCCTAACATCTTGAATACTCCGCCGGTTGCATTTGTGGCTACTCTGGTTGCGTACTTCGTTCTGGTTCTTACGCCGCAAGCCGTAACCTGTGCACAGCAACGATTCTGTAATGGATATAGGGTTGTTCCCGCTCCTATCTGAATCACTACCGGGGCGTTGATCGTAGTGGCTTCTGGTATGCTCTGTGCGACCACGATGCAATATTTTTCTCCGTTGTTATAGCTGCCTGCCGGAAGTGTAATCACAAGATTACCACCAGTAAACGCAACAGCCTCACTTATCACGAGATGATCACAGAGTTTACAAACATTTTTACAACTCATACTTCTACCTCTCAATCAAATAAGAGGTGAGCCGCAACCCACCTCTTAGAATTAGTCAACCTCTAAAGGTGAGTTACTTAGCAACAACCGTTGTTGTATCCGTTACATCCGCCGTAGTAGGTGTTTGGATTCGGAACAACGTATGCCGGGATAGCCGCCGGATTGATTGCGTTGATTAACTGCTGTGTCTGAGAAGCCATTGCAGTTGTAAGAAGTGCACTCTGGCGATCCTGAGATGCAGCACGTTTCAGATCAGAGTTCTCTGCCTGTAATGTTGCAATCTTATCGTTAGTCAAGAAATCAAGGATTGCTCTTGTGTTGCTGTTCTGGTTTTCCAGAAGATCTCTGGTGTTGTTGTTCATTGTGTTCTGAAGAGCACAAGTGTTGGTAGCCAGGTTGTAATTGATGCCCTGGATAGCTTCCCTGGTTTCGCAACAGCAGTTTGATAACTGAGACTGTAATGCATTAGTATTCTGCATACCAGCTACAGTGTCAGCATTGATAGCCTGCTGAACGCCATTGAAGCCTTGAAGCATTCCGACATTCACTCCATTGAAGCCGCTCTGCATGGTATTGTTAAGAGCGTATGTGCTGTCACAGATGCCTTGCTGAATACCTCTGATACCGTTCTGGATATCATTAAGAGCAAAGCCCTCATTGATATCGGCACGTGTAGCCCATCCTTGGAAACCGGCACCGTTTGCACCATTTCCACCATTACCGCCGAAGCCACCGCCCCAGCCGCCGAAACCTCCCCATCCGAAGATTGCGAAGATCAGTACGAGCCAAATAAGTGAAAAACCATCGCCGCCCCACATGTCATTGGCACGGTTATTAGAGCCTGTAGCAGCTGCAATGTCGCTAAGACTGTAATTGGAACCATTCATCATGTTTTTAGTCTCCTTATAAATTTTATTTACAATAGGAGACATCCGCGGCTGTCATCCCAAATTGTAGCGATTTTAAATCACCCAATCATGGGGAAGTGCTATAATCCAAGGAATTTCTGGATAATTCCATCTGGTGATAAGTGCTTTTCGTTAAATACATTTTGCTGTATTTGATGCAACTGATCTGTATCACCATTTTTATACAAATCCAAAGCATTTTTTAATGTTGGATTATTTCCTGCAAATTTACTCATATCGTTCATCATGTTATCAACACTTCCGAATCTCTGAGAAATCATTCTTTCAACTTGTTTTTTCATCATGGCATTTGGATTGAAATTCATCTCTGCTTACCTCCATTCTGCTGCTTGACTTCCGATGTCCCCGACATTTGTGTCGGGAACATGCTCTTTATTTCAGAAATCTCAGAGCAAACATCGTTCCGAAGTTGATTAAACATAGCTTCTATATCAATCGGTTTTTCTTCTGCTTTTGGTTGCTGTTGTTCGTCTGGATTCATAATCCGGTAAACAAAAATTCTACTTTTTCCATCTGCCTGTAGTTGCTTCTTATATATTTCTGTACCATCTGTTTTTGGATAATAAACAGGATTTCCAGTCATATCCACATCTTTTGCTTTTACAGTGTCAATGCCATCAACCATTTGTCCTGGAAGCATGGCAACCTGTGGCATCTGCTGTACCGGTTGTTGCATTTGTGCCTGTCCATAAGGCATTGTCTGTTGGTAGTTGTTCTGCAACTGTGTCAATCTATCTTGATACGGTTGTACCGGTGTTTGTGGGTATGGATTCAATGGTTGCGGATAATATGGATAAAATGCCATAGTGTGTTCCTCCCATCTCTGTAAGCTTTTCTCTATGCTTACATTATATGAGAGAAACCTAAGTATTTGAACGACACTATTTCGCCATATTTTCGCCATGATACAAAGAAAAGCCCCGATAATACATCGGGGCAACTTTAACAATCTTCTTTTTTACTTTTCGGTTTATGCGGTCAATGGTTCTTGGACTATACCCCATAATCTCTGCTGTTTCAAACAATGTTTTTTCCTCATAAACTCTCAACCGGAAAAATTCTTTTTCTCGGGAATCAAACCCGGATTCGCTTAGATAAAACTTTCTTTCATCTTCTGAAAAGTCTGTATAATTCATAATCCCACCGCCTCCCTTACAAGTGGAATTGCTTATTATGCCGGAAAGATACCGCTTAGTGCAAATCCTACAATAGCCCCGATCACGGCCGTGATAACGCAAACAACAATCGTGTCATAACGTTTTGCAGGGGCTTCCATGAGGGATTTTAAATTATCATTCATTTCATCCACCGTATCTTTTATGTGCCCGAGATCATTGTTGTAAAGAACGATCTTGGTCTCAAGTGCATTGATACGTTCAAAAAAAACACCGTCACGTTTAGAATGCTTCTCTTTCATTTCGTGAACAATTTTTTCCAATTCTTCTAAGCGGTGTTCGTTAAAGCAATTCTGTTCACATCCCATCGCTACTCTCCTTCACTCCCATTACATTTTTTGTACTTCTTCCCACCTCATAATGAAGTACCCCAGCAACGCCTGGGAGGAAATGCGTCACGTTCTCAACCTACTTTTTTTCTGTCAGATTCCTCTGGCAAAAGGAAAAACGCCATGATTGACAAATATCTCTGTTTCAGAGTTCCATCCTGCATTTACAGAATTTTCCGAGTGAGATGTTTCAAACTCAACTCCTTGTTTCACAAGAAAATAAAGAGCCAAATCGAAAATGCAATCATAACATTTGTTCATATCTTTATTGATGTTTTCTTCCGTATAACTCTCAGGATAATTGCGCTTTTTCTGGAATGAACGAATAGCTCTTTTGACTGCTAAGGGAATCATCCTTGCGGTCAATTCATCGCCTTCCAGATATGTTGTCAGATCGCTTGTAAGCTGTTCGTCCATGCCATTTCACCTACCCTTGCTGTGCTATAATTTCTGATATAATACCAGCCTTGTTTGTGGAAGTCAGGGCATAACCATTGTCACTTGCAAGCTGTCTCAGCTGAGCCACAGTCATACTGGACAGCTCGCTTTCTGTATACTTATGTGAAAAACTAGCTACAGACGGTGACTGGCTGTTTTCGTCAAGGCTATGCCCGCTTATTCCCCCTTTGTACCGATAACGATACCGCCGTTGGCTTTCGGTGCTACCGGAATAAACATACCGGATGCTTTTGTCCAAACAGCAACTGGATCCTGTGTAGCCCACATGGAAAGGGTAACAAAAGAACGATTCTCTTCCTGGATGAACTGTCTGTATTCGTTCTCTTCCGGTGTTGGTCCCCAAAGTCCAGTACCAAAAGAACCGCCTGCATCAGCTTCGTAGAGAGTGAACACATCCTCTTTGAAGTATCTTCCGGTCATCAGAGTTCCGTCTGCTTTTCTGTAACGGAATTTCTCATCACAGCGACCAACGGTGATTCCGTACTCCTGCATGAGCAGATTTGCAAGCTCCTGTCTGGTAAGGAGACGTTTATTCGCAGCTCCCAGAACAGCTGTCTGCATAGCTGTGTTGTTTCTCATGTAGTTGATCATCTTCAGAGATGTGACTGCATTTGTTACTACGTATCCGGAATCCTCGGCTACAGTTACCATCTTCTGAATATCGCCCATGATATCCGCATCTGCTGTAGACCAGTTGGTAAGAGTGACCTTTGCAGAACTTGGTACGCCATAATCGATATCCATTTTCACGTTATTTTCATCAATTTTTACCATACCGGTTGAAAGGAATTGGCCCTTCATGATGTTTGCCCTTCCAACAACACCTTCAAACAGGTTTGTCGCATCGTCGAAAACGAAGTTTGTAAGAGTTTCGTTGTCCGGGACGCCATTTTCAATAGCTTCCTGGAGACGCTCAGACTGATTGATTTTCCTCTTGATAAAGAGTTTTTCAGTCAGAACTTTCTCAAATCCTGGTCTGGAGCCGATTTCTGCTTCGGTATCAAGAGCGTGAACAAATGCTACCTCCGGCAGTCGTTGTCCAGCCATAAGTCTGTAATACTCGGCTTTCCAAAACGGTGTCTTTACATCCGGGAAAATGGTATCAAGGATACCAGGTCTTGCCACGGAAAAATTCTGAGCAAAATTTAATCTTTCTTCTGCTGTGATAGTTTCTAATACATTGTATGGCATAGTGATTATACCTCCTTAAAATACTGGGTCTGTAGTGGTTACAAAAACAATTCCCTGCGCGGTAAGCTCTGTTTTTGCAGTTTCGTCGACTGTAACCGGCAGTCTCTTCTCAAGGACACGTCCTGCTACGATCACGGAAATTGGTCTTTTAGCATCATCTGTCATATCAACATCTTCAAACACGATTCCTTTTGCACCAGTCGCATTTGTCGGATACACAGAACCTGCTTTGATGATTTTTTTATCATTTACTGCCGTTGCATTTGTTGCGTCTGCGGTGTAAGTTTTCAGTACCAGTCCAACCTCGGATTCGAGAATGTTGGGAGTTGACTCATACTGTTTTGTTTTCATAAAAGCCATAATCTAAATCTCCTTTACTTACTTAAAAATTAACCGGTGCATTGTCGCTTGCCGGTTCTGTTTTGGGGTTCATGCGTGCTGAGTAAGCTTTTGCGTACTTAGCTGCTGGACTATCGTTATCATCTTTTTTCTGCCCCTTGTCTGAATTTCCGCCACCTGGATTCGGAGTATTGTCAAGAACTGATTTCTCCCATTCGGATTTTGCGTTATCCAGAGCCGCTTTATTTGCTTCGGAAATTCCATCAACAAAAGTTTTGACTTCCTTCATTACGTCTTCAGACTTGTCTGCTGGCATAGACGAAAATGCTTTGATAGCGCTTGCATACGTTTCTGTAGAAAGGCCCGCATTAGCGAAAGCAGATGTAATCTCACTGGAAAGTGCTTTCCTGTTGGATTCGGCAAGTGCTTTTTCCAGATCAGAAATCCTCTTTTCGTTTTCTGCTTTTTCCTTCTGCCGCTCTGCTTCCTGTCTTTCAGCATCCGTCATGTTCTGAGCTTTCAAATCATCCAGTTCTTTCTGAAGATCATCTGCTTTATCAGCTTTTTCTTTCAGAGAAGTGTTTTTTTCCTTCACTTTTTTTGTCTCTGTTTCAACAGAATCAAGATATTTAGTCACCTGTTCTTCAGACGGATCTTCGATTCCGAAGCCAATAAGTACCTGTTTTGCCTGTTCTCTTGTCATAGAAATCTCCTTTCTTTCAGACCATCACACTTTTTCACACGGTTCGCTCCGCACATGATCTGTACCCGATTTACGCTCACGGGCTGTTGCATTATTTTTGTGTATTAAAAAAGGAACCTTGGATGTTATTCCTTGGTTCCTTTGATAATTGAATTTATGAGTTTTGATTGGTAGCCGAAGAATTTACCGCTGAATCAATTACAGTCGGATTCTGACCATTTTTACCAATCAATAGTTGTGCTTTTTGCATTTCTGTGTATGGGTCTGCCAGTTCGGGATATACAGTTCCCAGGTAAGGCAAACTCATCTCGTATACCTTTTGCGGATCACTGAAAAGTCCGCAGGTAATCAATGCAATCAGCGGATGAATTTTATTCTTAAACAGATAGTCAAGAGCCTGTGCTTTGACAAGCATGTTATCTGTCGGGTTTCTGGTTATCTTTACATCAAAATCTCTTGTTGAGATTGAAATATCCTTTGTGGTCTGTCGGATGATATTCAGAATGATTCTGGCAGTTGCTTTCTCCGCCTCCCGGATAAATGGTTCATCCAGTTTTGCTCTGCGCTCTGCAAAGTCCCATCCGTTTCTGAGATATACAGCTTGACCGGTATCTCCAGACGATTGTTGCTGCCTGTCCGGCATACCTTCAACAATCAGCATGTTACTGTAGATATCGTCCTTTGCGACTTGACTTTCTGTTTGATTCAGTTCAGCGGTCATCAGGTCAACATCTGACTGGCAACCATTTCCAGTATCCTTTACAGAGATAGCGCCGAGCTTAATCATTTTCAGGAATTCGCTTTCATCAATCTCGCAGTTTTTAAACTTCATGAGAGCTTGCACGAACTGCTCTACGCCATCCATCCTGTTTGACTGCATGTTGTTCATAGTGTCAAACATGGTTATCGCAATTTCGATATCAGAAAGGCGATCGTGGTTATTCGGGTACTCAACTACCGGGATGCCACCAAAACCATTGATGCCGGTTTTTGTAATCTGTCCATTCTGAATCTCAAAATATTGTTTTGCTGAAAAACATAAATAATACTGCTGTTCATTCTCATCTTTAAGAATCTGAACCGAGAGCATCGGTTTTCCGTTCTTCCGGGAATAAACAATGTAGCAATCCCCCGGATACGGTATAAAAATCCGGAACGGTGGTAACTCACTGTCCTTTGTCCAGTCATCTTCTTTCAGAATCGCTTTGTATGCAGTTCCTACAGCGCTTTGATAAGTACCTAGTTCAATGTTTCTAGCTTCTGCATTCGCTTCGTCCAGATAGTCGTTGAACAAATCTACCTGCTCATTTGCTTTTTCTGTAGCTTTTTTCTTCTTGCACACATACTGGATAGGTTCGCCGTATGTCTGTGATGCTTTGAAACGGACAACTTCCAGTGCATGGTTCTCGCATACACGGTTGTTGATTTCCGGTCGTACCACTTTTTCTCTGTATAGGATCGGTTGGTCTCCTTTGTAGTACCGGTACAAATAGTCAATCAATACCCTATTCCGGTTATGAGTGCCGATTGTATCAGAAACAACTTTTCTGACGTTTGCTGTTGTGATCTGGTTTACACCGGTATAGGCAATTTTGCGACCAAATTCGCCCCGGCATAAGTCAATGAAATTCATTTTATTTCTGCCCACTGCCTACACCTCCCGTTTTCGGGCATTAAAAAAGCACCGGATTATTCTCCGATGCTCGTTTTACAGGTTACATTATATTATAC
>ERZ1035025.104-NODE-104-length-60118-cov-37.440987_pt1 | contig 60118 bp, 45 predicted proteins | sample MGYA00520619_ERZ1035025 | MGnify/ENA primary metagenome ERZ1035025 (study PRJEB33766, sample SAMN09781742) | gut metagenome | biome: gut microbiome | host: Homo sapiens | place: Madagascar | study: EMG produced TPA metagenomics assembly of the PRJNA485056 data...
GCATCGTTCGGGCTGGGTTGGTTAAAAGAGAAGTATTTTAAGAAAATATGCAAAAAGCGACAATGTTTGAAGTTTGAGAGTAGGGAATGATTGGCACAACTTTTTGCGTTGTGCCAAAAATCCACGGTAAACCAAAGATTTTTTTCAAAAAAATATAGCGTTTACCGTGGAGGCGGTTTTTTAATTACCCAAACCGGCAAAGCCCATAAAGTGGATTTGATGCTCATCCACAAAGTTTACTGTTTTTTAATTACCCAAACCGGCAAAGCCCATAAACGACAAAGCTAAAATGCCAGCAAGCATTAAAGATAAAGCGGTTCCTTGGATTAAATCAGGCACTTCGGACAAACGCAGGCGTTCTCTAACACTTGCCATTAAAACAATTGCCAAGGTAAAACCCACGCCGCCGCCTAAGCTAAACACAACGGATTGCACAAAATTGTATTCTCGGGCGGTTTGAAAAAGCGCCACACCCAACACGGCGCAGTTGGTGGTAATCAAAGGCAAATAAATGCCCAGTGCTCGGAATAAAGATGGGGAATATTTTTTCAAAAACATTTCCACCAACTGCACGGCAGAAGCAATGATGACGATATACGCAATTAAGCGCAAAAACTCTAAGCCCGCCGCCAAAAGCAACAAATTTAAAACATAAGCGCATAAACTTGCCACAAACATCACAAATGTGGTGGCAAGCCCCATTGGAAAAGCGGTGGAAAGTTTGCCGGAGACCCCCAAAAACGGACACAACCCCAAAAACATCGCCAACACAAAATTGTTTGCCAAAACAGCAGAAATGAAAATTTGAAAAGCAGATTCGTTCATTGGTGCGCACTCCTTGTTGCGTTATTTTGTTTTTTTCGTTTGGCCAAATAAGAAAAGAAAAACAACCAAGCGCCCAAAACAAAAAATCCGCCGGGCGGCAAAAGCATCACCACCCAAGGTTGAAAGTTTTCGCCAAATAAGGAAATGCCAAACAATGCGCCAGCGCCCAAAATCTCACGCACGCTGCCAATGCAAAATAGTGCAAAGGAAAATCCAATGCCCATTCCAAGCGCATTTAAAACCGCAATATGCGGCGGATTTTTGGAAGCGTGCGCCTCGGCTCTGCCCAAAATAATGCAGTTGACCACAATCAGTTGAATAAAAGCGCCCAAGGCATCGTAGAGTTTTAAACTGATGGCGGCAATGGCGTAATCCACCGCCGTAACAAAGGTGGCAATGATTAAAATATAAACCGCAATGCGCACTTCTTTGGGAATAAAATGGCGGCACAAGGAAATTAAAAAACACGATGCCATTAAAACAAAAGTTGTTGCCAAACCCATAGAAAGCGCATTCACGGCGGAAACCGTCACCGCCAATGTGGGGCACATTCCCAAGGTCATCACAAAAATGGGATTTTGTTTCCAAATGCCTTCTAATAATTCTTCCGTTAAAGAATTTTGTGCATTCATTTTGTTTCTCCAAGATTTTCCACGGTCAACGTCTTATTTTTTTCAAAATTATTTTCAGTTGACCGTGGATTTTTTGAAAATTCGGCAAGTTGCGGCACAATTTTGGGCAAAAGAAGTTGCGCAGAATCGTTAATGGCTTTGCCCACCGCACGTGAAGTAATGGTGGCGCCGCTGATGGCTTCAATTTGCCAAGGATTTTCTTTTTTGCCATTTTTAACCACTTCAATTTCATTGGCCAAGGCGGAAAAATCCGCATTCAAACGGGCATCCAGTTGAATAAAATTTTGCAAAAAGTTTTTGTCCGTTAAAATTTTGTCGCCAATGCCGGGCGTCTCCCGCATTGCAATCACCGCCAAACCTTCAATGGCATTGGTTTGGGGATTAAAAGCAAACATCAAGCGCACATTGTCGCCATAACCTTTGGCTTGTCCCAATGCCGCAATGCCCAAAAAATGATTTTTTTCGTCATAAACGGCAAAAAAATCGCTTTGCGCCGGATTGTTGTTTTTTTCTATTTTGCCGTTTTCAAAAGCATAAGATTGAATGCTTTTGCCTTTTGGGAAAATTTTAAAAATAGAGCGCTCAGTGGCAATGCGTTTGTTGTTTTGCACCGCATCAAACGTGCTTTGGTAAGCGCCCACAATCACCAAGCCACAAAAAGCCGAAACCAAGCCCAACGTGGCAATCATTTTTTGTGTATTGCCTTTCATTGTTTTTCTCCCGGGCGTTGTGGTTTGCGGCGTTCTTCGAGTTTGGGTTTGTTTTTTAAGATGATTTTTTTCGGTGCCACGGCGCCATCTTCTTCACGGGAAATGTAACTGGGATGCAATGGATAGGTGGCGCCTTTTTGGCGTTTGTCCAACACGCCTTTGCCAAAAGGCGTGGGTTGCGAAATGCGTTCAATCAAGGGCGTGGCGGCATTGCCCAGCAAAATGGCATACATCACGCCTTCGGGCAAACCGCTAAAATGGCGAATGATAATGGTTAAAAAACCAATTAAAGCACCATAAAGCCACATTCCTTTTGGTGTAACGGGTGAGGTTGCCATATCCGTTGCCATTAAAACCGCACCCAAAACCAAACCGCCTGAACACAACGTAAACAAAACGGGTGGGAATTTGGCTGGATCCAACCAATGCAAAAACGCCGCAAAAATGGCGGCACTTGCCAAAACGGATGCGGGAATGCGCCAATCTAAAAATCGGCGAAACGCCAAATAAATGCCGCAAAGCAAAATTAAAATCGGAGAAGGCGATGCCATCACGTGATGACCTACGCCGCTTAATAAATCCACGGTGGACGTTAAAAAATTTTCAAATTTCCACAACACCAAAGGCGTGGCGGAAGAAATGCCATCTACTTGTTGTTGGCTAATCCAATTTTGAATGGGAACAGGCGCCATCAGCGGCATTGCCAAAGTGGAAGGCACGCATTCTATAAAGCGGTTGGGCAACATAGAAGGCGAATAAGTGGCAATGGCAGTGGGAAACGCCGCTTGCGCAAAGGCTCTGCCAACCAAAGCAGGATTAAAAACATTAAACCCCAAACCGCCAAACAAACCTTTGCCCAAAGCAATGGCGGCAATGCCAGAGATTGCGCCCATCCAAAGTGGAAAACCGGGCGGCAAGGTTAAAGCCAGCAACAAGCCTGTAATGCAAGCGGAATAATCTTTTAACGAACCCGATTGCGTGCCCGTTTGAATTAAAAAACGTTCCGTTAAAAGGCAAGAAGCCACAATCACCACAATGGACAACAATGCCGATAAACCATATTGAAAAACAAAATATGCCGCCAAAATGATGCACACCGACATCACATGGAACATAATGGTTTCCACGCTTTTGGGGCCTTTAATATGCGGAGAAGGCCGAATTTCTACTAAATTCATTGGCTAGCCGCCCTTTCTCTTAAAATTTGTTTGGATACACGGAATTGTTGCACAAGCGGAATGTTTGAAGGACAAACAAATGTGCAACAACCGCATTCAAAGCAATCGCCCAAGTGGTAGCGCGATGCCATCAATTCGTATTCGCGTTTGGAAGCCAGCATTCCCAAGGCAGAAGGATTTAATCCCATCGGGCAACTTTCCACGCACGCGCCGCATTTGATGCACGGGTAAGTTTGAAGATTGTCTTTTTGCAACATATCTTCTTTGCGAAAAACCAACACGCCCGAAGTGCCTTTGGTAATGGGCACATCCAATGATGCAATGGCTTGCCCCATCATCGGGCCGCCCAAAATCACTTGATGGCTTTCTGATTCTTTTAAGCCGACATAATCCAGCACAAAACGCACAGGCGTGCCCAGCGGAATCAAATAATTGCCGGGATTTTTAACGCCCGGACCAGTAATGGTCACCACGCGTTCCACCAAACCTTGTCCTTGTGGTAATAATTGTCCCAATGCGGTTAAAGTGCCCACATTATTGACCACCATTCCCAAAGAAATTGGCAAAGCGCCCGATGCCAATTCCACGCCAAAAAGCGCCATAATCAGCATTTTTTCAGAGCCTTGCGGGTATTTGGTGGGCACCATTTCGCATAAAATTTCGGCATCGGATAAATTCATTTGGGCAATGGCTTTTTGCACAATATCCACCGCATCGGCTTTGTTGTCTTCAATGCCGATAATCGCGCGCACGGCGCCCGATGCTTTCATTGCGTAGCGAATGCCCAGCAACAAATCATTGGGGTTTTCTAACATTAAGCGGTGGTCACACGTCAAATAAGGTTCGCACTCACAACCATTGACCAACAAAGTGTGCACTTCGGCTTGTTTGGGCACGCTTAACTTGGCATGCGCAGGAAATGCCGCACCGCCCAAACCAACCATACCGCAATCCCAAATGGCTTGGATAATATCGGAAGATTGTGCCGATTCAAGCGACAAATCCACTCCCAAAATTTGATTTTGTGGATTGCCCGGTTCGGCTTCAATAATGATGGATTTTTGCCAAACGCCGCGCGCCGAAGCAAACAATTCTATGGCTTTGACCACACCTGTGACCGGTGCGTGATGCGGCACAGAAAGCCAACCATCGGCGCGCGCAATCGGTTGGCCACGCAAAACGTGCTCGCCTACTTTCACAATGGGTTTGGATTCTTTGCCAATATGTTGCGAAAGTGGCACCACAAAGCGGTTGGCAAAAGGCAGTCGCCGAATTTTTTGCTTGGCGCTGTGCTCTTTATTGGAAGGCGGATGTTCTCCCCTTAAAAAAGCCTCACCCCGAAAATAATTGAGTAATTTCATAATGCAAAACCTTGCGCTTGGGAATACCGCATTTTGTTAAAAAATCCACGGTCAACCGCCATCTTTTTTTGAAAATTTTTTTAAGTTGACCGTGGATTTTTTTCAAAATCCACGGTTTCATCGCCAAAAATGTTTAATTGAATTTGTCCGCGCGGGCTTTTAATTTCTCCAAATTCGGTTCAGACGGATCCCACGGCGTGCCCGGATGAATGCAGCTTGCCGTGCATTTTTCAGCCGCTTTAACAATATCCACAAACTTGGCGCCTTTGGCGTTAATCACCACGGCTTGTTTTTGGTCGTTGTAAGCAAACACTTTGGGCGCAATGTTGATGCATTCATCGCACGCGGTGCAATCGGGCGAATCCACATAAGCGGCATCAAAAGAAGTATCCACGCTTGCCAAAGCACTTTTGCCCATTGCCGCCTCGGCTTCGGAAACAGCAACAGGCGGCGTGCTTGGTGCGGCATTGGCATTGCCGCTTAACATATTGGTAATGCGGGCAATCAAATCTTGGCGAATTTCACGCGCCACCTCTTCGGGATTTTCCGCAGAATGTTTGCCAAAACCTGCCACATCTTTTAATTGTTGCCAAAATGCCAAACGCTCTTCACTAGCCAAAACAACTTCACGGCTGACCATCATACGCGCGAGTTGGTTTTTGGAATCCACCATCCAAATATACGGGAATTGCCCTTCGCGCTCGTCTTTTGGCAAAGCGATAAAGTCGGCAAGCGGCATCATATTGCCATTCCACGTGGATTCAGGCGCACGTTTGAAATGTTTGGCAAAACGCCCTTCGGTTACCGCAAAATCGGCAAAGGTCATCGGCACTTCCATGGTTTGCTCGCGTTTTTCGGAATCCAAATAACGCAAGGTGTAGCGCGGCCAATCGGCTTCAATGGCAGGGTTGCCTTCAATGCTGGAACATTCGCTAAATGTGGTGCCGGCATCCGGGTCATAACGGAATAAAGGATAAGCGCGGCCTTCGCACGCCAATTTGCTTTGTTGCACGCTGATATCATCCCCTATGCCGTGTTCCGGTGGGCAAACGGCATAAATGTTAAACAAAGCGGGGCGGCGGGAATTCAAACCGTCAATAAAGCCTTCCAAAAGGTGATTCACGTGCGCGATGGTGCTTTGCAACACAAATGCCGAGCGGTGCGCCATACCGATTAAAGAAATTTCTTTTCTAATTTCTTGTTTGCCGTGTTGCGCCGCGCCAAATGGCGCCATATCGGAGACTTGCCCCACAAAGCCCGAAGTGCAGGCTTGCCCGCCGGTGTTGGAATAAACTTGCGTATCCAACACCAACACCTTAATGGGCATACCCGACATTAAAGCGCGGGATAAATTTTGAAAGCCGATGTCATACATTGCGCCATCGCCACCAATAGAAACCACGGGCGGGCAGAGCAACCATTCTTCTTCGTTGAATTGCTGCCAATCAAAACGGCGTAAAAAGTCATCATGCACATCGGGGTAGTATTCGCCTTTTAATTCCAATTCGGCAAGGCGCACGGCTTTAAAACCATCTGCCATTTTTGCCATATGGCCGGTGAAAATACCCATCGCAACAGAGGGAGAATCTTGGAACAAATGGGAAGTCCATGGGAATGGGTAAGGATTATACGGCCAAGTGGATGCCCAAACGGATGTGCAACCGGTGGAATTGACAATGCCCATTTCACGGCGACCGCGTTTGGTGGGGCCTTCCAAATAGCGCCAGCGCAAATCTTTTAATTTTTCCAAGGTTTGCGCAATGGTGCGCATCCAAACCGGGTCAATGGGTTGGGAAGGTTTGCCGGCGGAAACAGAATCAGAGAGTTTGGAAAGCGTTAAATCGCCATCTTTGGCGTTATCAACTGCGGCGATGATGGCTTGGGTATCGCCCACATCCATTGATTCTGTTACTTTCAAACGCACGCGTTTTTCCAAACCTTCAATGAGTTCATTTAAATGTTCCACAAATTTTGCCACGCGCGGCTGCATTAAAGCGGTTACCGTGCCGGTAAATAAATGAATAGCGGTTTTTTCGCCACAACCCAAACAAGCGCCATCGCCGCAACTCATGGATTGGTAATTGTGTTTGTCCAACAACAAAGTTTCCAAAGCGCCGATTTTTTCATCCAAAGAATCAATGCGGTTGTATTCCTTGGGCGTGGTGGGCAATTTCAACCAAAAGTCCCAATCTTTGCGCAATTTCAGCGTGCTTTCATCGGTTTGGGTTACCATTTCCAAAGCATCGTCATCACACACATCCACGCACAAAGCACAAGCTTTGCAGGTGATGGGATTAACCGTAATAGAAAACAAACCGCCCGAACTTTTGCCTTTTTTCTCTTTATTCGTCCAATAAGGTTTGGTAATAGAAAATTGAAAATCGCCCAAAACTTCTTTAAAGCGGTTGAACTCTTCGGTCATTTTTGCTTGGTCGGGAAGTTCGGCTTCTGCAATGGTGGCGGTAATTGCTTCATCAATCAAGCGGCGCACGGGCGCTTGTTCGCCGCTAACCATAGCGCGCAATTTCTTTTCAACGGTGCGGCTGGCGCGGCGCAAAAAGCGCGTTGGCGTGCCTGATGTTTCAATGTTGGCGACCACGGTATCAAAAACGCCTTGCACGCTGGACACCAAACCCGGAATGGCAGAATCCGGGCAAGCGGTGTAACAATTGCCACAAGCGGTGCAGTTTTCGGCTTTCCACAAAGGATGTTCAAAGCGAATGCCCGTCATATCGCGGAAAATGCCGGTGGCAGCAGGCATCATGGACATACCAATGAAAGGATCCACCAAATTATCAGAGCCTTTGCCCGTGGCGTAAAAATGGCCGGTTTGTTCCCAAAAACGATGCACATCGGCAGTTTCACCGGAATTCATAGCAGGCACATCGCGCAACATAATGGGCAATCCCAAATCAGCAGATGCAGAATGCAAAGGCGTTGAACCCAAAACTTTGTTGGTGATTTCATGCAATTCAGAAAATCCACGGTGAACCACTTTTAAATTATTTTCCACCACGTTTTGGCCTTTTTTGCCAAATTTGTCTTGGAGTTGTTTTTTCACCGCTTCAAACAAACGCTCTTGATTCAAATCGGCATCTTTCATCACGGAGCTGGCGGCAAAAAACGCACCTTGGAAAGCATTGCCTTGCATGCGCAGTTGCAACTCAGGCGTGCCGGCTTCTTCGCGCGCAATTTGAAAAGCATCCAAATAGAAAACGCGAATTTCATTATCCACAATGAATTTTTGCGCCCAAAGCGGAAAACTGCCCCAAGTTTGTTCGCCCAAATTGGATTGAATAATAAACACGCCACCTTTTTTCAAACCCGATAACGGATTGGAATGCCCAAACACATTGGGGTCGGGGGACAAAACCACATCCACATAAACGTATTCACAATTGATGCGAATGGGTTCAGGTGCCACGGATAAATAATAAGTGGTGGGTTGCCCTTTTTTCTCCGAGCCGTATTTGGGGTTGGCCTTGATGTCGTAACCCAACAATTCAAATAAAGTGACGGCAAGGTTTTTACCTGTGGTAATTGCGCCCCAACCGCCAACCGAATGCATGCGCACGGTGATGGCGCCTTTGGGCAACAAATTGGGGTTTTCTGACCCACGCACGGCGAGTTCTTTAATGCGCGGATACGCCGCATGCAATTCTTGCTGATGCACTTCGTCTTTGGGATTCAAAGGTTTTCTGTCAAAATCAATGGACAAATAAAAGAATTTTCTTTGCGCACCATCGGGCAACATATTTTCAACCGCGCCAATTAAAGCTTCTGGTTGCATATCGCGCGAGCCCAAACCAAAACAACCAGAATACAAACGCGGCAAATCGTTTGGCGCATAAGTGGCGTAATCGGCATAAGGTTTTTTGCCATCCGCCCTCGCAGAATTTTCCACACATTTTGAAACAGTGGCGCGCACCTCACGCATCAAGGGCAAGTCTTCTGCCAAAGGTTGGTCGGTGCGTTCCAAAACCACCACGCCTTTTTTGCCTTTAATCACATGCCCCAACAAATCGCCCGGGAAAGGTCTAAACATAGTGATATTGACCACACCCACTTTGATTTTGCGGGTTTTGCGCAAATAATCCGCCACCGTTTGCGCTTGCACCACCATAGACCCCATGCCGACAATTAAATATTCCGCATCTTCTGCCAAATAAGTGGCAATGCGGTTGTAACGCCGACCGGTTAATTGGAAGTATTCTTCCATGCAGGATTCGGTAATGCCTTCAATGTGTTCAAAAAAATACGGACGTTGCCCTGCCACAGCTTGCATATAAGCATCTTGGTTTTGCACAACGCCGGAGACCATCGGCATATCCACATCCCAAATGGCTGGCACACGTCTGCGTTTTTCGCCATAAATCATTTTTTGCGCAGGCGTTGGCGTATCAATTAAATCATCGGGTTTACCTAAAAATTCGGCAACCAATTCACGCTCAGGCAAAAGCGCCGATTCAATCAAATGGGTGGTTAAAAAGCCATCTTGCCCAACAATCGCAGGCGTTAAAGAGAGTTCCGCCACTTTGCGGGCAATTAAATTCAAATCCGCCGCTTCGGTGGCGTTTTTCGCCATCACTTGAATAAAACCGGTGTCATCCACACAGTGATAATCATCGTGGCTGCAGTGCACATTTAAAGAAGCTTTGGTGATGGCGCGGCAACCCATATTTAAAACATAAGGCAAGCGTTTGCCCACCGCGCCGTAAAGCGATTCGTGCATAAAAGCAATGCCTTGCGCCGAAGAAAAGTTGGTGGCGCGCAAGCCGCTCATGGACATCCCCGCCGTTACAGCCGCTGCCGCGTGTTCGGATTCAGGCTCCACAAAAATCAAAGGATGGTCGGAAACATTCAAATGTCCTTGTGCCACAGCTTCTGCCCAATATTCGCCCATTTGGGTTGAAGGCGTAATGGGATAAGCGCCAGCGGCATCTGATGCTTCACGCTCAACGTGAATAACTGCGGTGTTGCCATCTACTGCATCGCGCACGCCCGGGTATTTCACATTGTTTTTAACGCGCATATCCTCGGTTTGCATTTCCAAAGCAGCAACAGATTGAAAAGGTTTTTTGTTGATAGACATTCAAACTCTCCTAAAAAATCGGTTTAATGCAAAAGCGGCAAAGCACCATTGCGCAGAATTTTTTTGGCTAATACGCCGCGAATTGGGCGATTGGGTTTTTCATACCAAACGATGGCGCCAGTGGGGCAGCGGTCAATGGCTTTCTTTTCGGTTAAGGCATTCAATTCGTAGTGAACCGTTGCCAAATTGTTTTCCAAACTCATCACATTTTCTTTGGAGTCAGCCACGCATTTGCCGCACGCCGTGCAAGCCACTTCACAGGCTTTTTCCGCCGTTTGACCATCGGCTTGATTTTTGCACGCCACCCACAATTTGTGGGAAATGGGTTGTAAGGAAAACAAACCTTTGGGGCAGACTTCCACGCAATCATTGCAGGCGGTGCATTTATCGGGATCCACAACGGGCAGACCGTGGATATCCATATGAATGGCGCCAAAATCGCACACATTCATACAATCGGCTAAACCTAGGCAACCCCAAGCGCATTCTTTGCCGCCGCCGGATACCACATGCGCTGCACGACAAGAATTGTAACCAGAATAACGCGCTCTCAAATAAGCCACGTGTCTGCCGCCTGCGCACGCCAAACGCGCCACGCGTTTTTCAATTTCGCCCAAACCAACGCCCAAATACAAAGCAATGCTTTTGACTTGGTCAGGGGAAGAAACAGTGCATTGGGCAGGTGGCAATTCGCCAGAGACGACTTTTTCAGAAAAAGCTCTGCAACCCGCGCAACCGCACGCACCGCAATTGGAATTGGGCAGCATTTGCTCCACTTCATCAATGCGCGGATCTTCAAATACGAATAATTTTTTATTGGCAAATGCCAACAATGCGGCCAAGGCGATTCCTAATGTCGCCATAAAGCCAGCGGCAATCAACAGGCCAGAAACATCCATACAAACTCCAACTTTATCCGCCAAAACGCTTTGGCGAAAAGGTTTCACAAGGCTTACACAAAAACTTCCACAAGGCGTGCCGTTTTTTGATGACACTAAAAAACGATGCATCCCAAGCCTTGTGAGCTGGTTCGAACAGATGCCAGAGCCATTTTGTTGTTGGTAAAGAGCCTACAAAACGGCAAGTTTGCGCATTGTATGAAAACATTTTTTGCAATGCAACAAAATTTTTTAGGTTTGACAAATCAATGTTGCCTGTCGCCCAACGGTTTTGGTTTGGCGATAAGAGAAAAAACGGGAATCGCAAGCGGTGCACGTTGTTTCTTTAAAAATATTTTCTTTTAAAACACCAATTTTGAATAGTTTTAATGCAGCAACTTCTTGCAAATTTAAAAAAAAATTTTGGTTGACCGTGGAAAATGCCGATTCAAATCCTTTGAAGGCTTTTAAAACGTCAATGCCGACTTCAAAACAACAAGGTTGAATGCAAACGCCCAAAAAAACGCGGCAATCGGCAGGCGATTCTTTGAAATGCGCAAAAGTATTTTCCACAATGCCGCCAGCCAACCCGCGCCAACCCGCGTGAATTGCCGCAATTTGCAGTTTGCCAACCAATAAAATCGGCAAACAATCGGCTGTTAAAATCGCCAAAATTTTGTTTTTTTCAGAAGAAATAATGGCATCGGAATGGCTATCAAAATGTTGCGAATCGGTTACTTGAATTCCGTGATTTTGATTAAGCCACAAAGGTTCAGAGAGAATGTTTTTTGGCGAATTTTTTTGAAAAGTTTCTTGCAGGCGCTGGCGATTTTCAAAAACGTTTTTTAAATCATCGCCCGTGTGCGTTGCCAAATTGCCATCAATAATGTTCGTTTGAAACGCCAAAATATTGCTATTAAAACAATTGATTTTTTTCATCGCTTTTTTCCACGGTCAACTTCAAAATTTTTTTAAGTTTACCGTTGAAAATCGCACAAGTTGGAATAATTGCCGCCCAATGTTTCTCGTTTTTTCTATCTTTAAAAAAATGCCAAAAAAAAGCGTTTTTCCACGGTAAACCTTTCTTTTTTTTGTTTTTTTGGGAAACTTATTCACACATTGTGGCTTTCAAAAGATGGATAGTTTTTTGGAATTGTCAAGTGCTTTTTTAAAGAAAAAATACTTTTAAAATCAATTATTTAAAAACCTGCCTAGTTTTTAGGCAGGTTGTATTTTCTTTTTGATTTTTAAGGTTTTTTTGGGTGAATTGCAAAGTTATTCACAAAGTTATCCACAGATTTTGTGGATAACTTTATTTCATTAATTGTTTGACGATGACTTCGCGGTTACCGCGGCGGTCGGGTTCGCTTAACAAACCTGCGCGCCCCATGGCTTCAACAATGCGGGCGGCGCGGTTGTAGCCGATGCGCAAGTGCCGCTGCACCAAGGAAATAGAGACGCGTCCAGCGTTGGTTACCACATCCACCGCTTGGTCATAAAGCGGGTCGGATTCGGCATCCGCATCGCCTTTGCTGTTTTCTGATTCGTCTTGCGGCACTTCCAACACTTCGTTGATATATTGCGGCGGACCGAAGGATTTCAAATAATCCACCACGCGATGCACTTCATCGTCTGACACAAAAGCGCCATGCACGCGTTGCGGCGTGCCGGTGCCCGGCGCCAAATAAAGCATATCGCCTTGACCAAGTAGGGCTTCTGCGCCCATTTGTTCCAAAATGGTGCGCGAATCAATTTTGCTCGACACTTGAAAAGCAATGCGCGTGGGAATGTTGGCTTTGATTAAGCCGGTAATCACATCCACGCTTGGGCGCTGTGTTGCCAAAATCAAATGGATGCCTGCGGCGCGCGCTTTTTGCGCCAAGCGCGCGATCAATTCTTCCACTTTTTTGCCTACAACCATCATCAAATCGGCGAGTTCATCAATAATCACCACGATATACGGCAATTTTTCCAAAGCTTCGGGCGATTCTGGCGTGAGCGAAAATGGGTTGTTCAATGGTTTGGCGCGCATTTCTGCTTCAATGATTTTGTGGTTCAAACCGTCAATATTGCGCACGCCGATGGCGCTCATCAATTTGTAGCGCCGTTCCATTTCCGCCACGCACCAACTCAGTGCGTTTGCCGCTTGTTTCATATCGGTTACAACGGGCGTTAAAAGGTGCGGAATGCCTTCATAAACTGACAATTCCAACATTTTGGGGTCAACCATAATCAAGCGCACTTCGGAAGGTTCGGCTTTGTAAAGAATGGACAAAATCATTGCATTGACCCCAACCGATTTGCCTGAACCCGTTGTGCCAGCAACCAACAAATGCGGCATTTTGGCAAGATTTGCAATGGTAGGCACACCGCCAATATCTTTGCCGAGTGAGACGGTCAATAAGCTTGGAGAATTTTCAAAAGCACGCGAGCAGATGATGTCTTTCAACTGCACCATTTGCCGTTTGGGGTTTGGCAATTCCAAAGCCATATACGATTTGCCCGGAATGGTTTCCACCACGCGAATGGAAATAACAGCCAAGGCGCGCGCCAAATCTTTGGCCAAATTAACAACCTGCGCGCCTTTAACGCCTACAGCAGGTTCAATTTCAAAACGGGTTACAACTGGGCCGGAGATGGCATTGACCACTTTGACGCTCACACCAAATTCTTTTAAGCGTTGTTCAATGAGCTGCGAGGTTACGCGCAAGGAATTGCCATCCAAGGTCATTCCAGCGTTTTTGACGGGGTCTAACAATTCCACCGATGGAATATAAGAAAAATCCTTTTGGGCGTAGCTTGTTAGCGTTGGTGCAGGCGCAGGTGCAGGTGCAGGTTTGTGGTGTTGGGCGGGTGTGAAGTTGTAAAAATTGTCGCCAAAGCGGTTATCAAGCGTGATGCGCGTTTTTTTCTCCGTGGTGTGTTCATCCAAATTCAACGGTGTAACTTCAATTGGCGTCTCATTGAGTGGCACTGGCGTTTCTTCAACAATGGGCAGGCTACTTTCTTCTACCTTTGGCAATTTTTCTACATCAGGTTTTTCTAATTCTGGAAAAGGGCTAAACAAAGGCTTTTCTAAAACCGTTGGCGCAGCAGCGCTTGCGGGCGCGGCAGTTGCAGCGCTTTGCGTTTGCAAAGAGGGAAAAGGCACTTCAAACACATCTTCTACTTCGGCTGCGGGCGGTGTTGGATTTGTTGGAACGCTTTTAAATTCTTCCAAAATAACAAAGGGTGATGCGGTAGTTTCAGCATTTTCGGTTGTTGTTTCGCGTTGTTCTTTAAATAAATACAAGGGCGGCGTTTTTTTTACCGCTTTTTGCGAGATGCTCGTAGGGCCAATGCCCAAGGTAATTTCATCTGGCGTGGGCGGCGTGAAAGTTTCTTCTAATTCCAAAGCGCTGGCGATGGGTTTTAAAATTGGCGGCGGTTCGTCCAAAGAAATGGAGACTTTGTCGTCATCGGGCAAGCTGATTTTAAGGTCTGATACCGGCGGTGGGGCAGCAGGCGTAGGCGCTAGCGCACCTGCCGTTTTTGCCGCAAAACTCCCAGCCCAATGAAATAAAGGTTGCAAAGGCGATTTGAAAGTTTGCGGTTCATTCTCATCCACACTTTCAAATGCCGCATTGTTTGTAAATGCCGCATCGCTTGTTGCCGCACTTTCCATGGCTTCGTTGGAAAAAGATGGTGCGGGAGTTTTAAAGGAATTAAAAGTGTTTAAGGTTGGCGCAATGCGCTCGGAACGTTGGTTGAGAGGCGTTTCATTGGCGCTTGCAAATTCTGGTGTAAAGGATGATGCAAAGCGAGAACCCAAATGCGCCGCGGCGTTTTTAATATTAGAAAAAGCAGATTTTGCCGACTCCGCAAAGTTGTGTGCGGGTTTTTTCGTTTCTTCCAACATTTCGCCATGTTCGCCGATATAAAAATCCGCTTCTTTGTAATTTTTGCTAAACGGCGTGCCATCGTTGTCTGCATCTTCTGTTTTTTCTGTGCGTTGAAAGAGTTTTTGCACGGTGTTTTTAATTGTTGTTACCACATAAATAAAAGGTTCGCGCTCAAAAAATTCGCCGATATTTTCAAACAACCACATCCACGACATGCGCGAAAACAAATGCCAACCCACCGCCAAAATCAAAAGCAAAAAGATGGTTGACATGCTGTAACCAAAAAGGCTTTCAAAAGTGCTGCCAAGTGTGGTGCCAACAATGCCGCCTGCGTCAGACGGCAAGGTTCCTGCAAAGCGGTAAAACCGCATGGATTCCAAAGTAGATGAACCAAAAAGCAACAAAACAAACCCTGTGCCTAATGCCGAGCGCGACAACCACGAAGCGTTATGCCCGGGATGCCGAATGTTGCGCCAAATAATGATTAAGAAAAGACCAATTAACCACCACGCGGAATAACCAAAGGTGTAAAGCAAAATGTCGGATATCCACGCGCCAATAAAGCCTGCGGGATTTTGAATGGTGGTAATGGTGCCCGTGCGCGACCAGCTGATATCGGTTTTATTAAAACCCCAAAGCGCCACACTTAAAAAAAGCACGGCTACGCCAATAAAAAACCAACGCATTTCAATTAAAAATGCAAAAATGCGAACCGATAAACGAGGACTGCGCGTGCGGCGCGGTGTTTTCAAAATTTTCTTTTTCATGATGGCATTATTAAATAATAATCGGGCGATTATATAACATTTAAAAAATATTTAAATAACATATTCAAAAAAATCCACGGTCAACCGCAATTTTTTTTGAAAAAAATAAATGTTCACCGTGGAAAATCGTTTTTTTATGCTTTTTTTTCATAAAAAACGGCAAAAATAGTGTTTTACACCACGGCGTGTTTTTTTTAGAGTCTTGTTTTTTTAAGCGCAATCCACTCGCCATGAACACGCAATTTATGTTGGAATCCTTGCCAGCTTTTGCCAAGGCGGCTTTATTAACCTTGGAAGTTTTTGCTTTGGGCGTTTTTTTTGCCGCAGCGCTTGGTTTTTTTTGCGCCGTTGTTGTTTTTTTTCGGGTTAAGGTTTTATCAACAATTGCCGCTGTTTATATTGAATTGGTACGCAATACACCTTTAATTATTCAGCTTTTTTTCTTGTATTACGGATTAGGGCGTTGGGGCTTGCAACTTTCATCTTTTGCTTGCGCCGTTTTGGGTTTGGCTTTTTTGGGCGGTGGATATTTTGCAGAAAGTTTTAAAAGTGGCTTTGATTCTGTTTCAACTCAACAATTTGAAGCGGGATTATCTTTGGGGTTATCCAACAAACAAAATTTTCTTTATATTCTTTTGCCGCAAAGTCTTGGTGTGGCAATGCCGAGTATTTCAGCCAATTTAATTTTTTTGTTTAAAGAAACCTCGGTTGTGAGCATTATTGCATTACCAGATTTGGTGCATACGATGAGTGCGCTTAACGCCATCACTTACAAAACGGACGAATTGTTGTTGATGCTTTTTTTGGCATATCTTCTCATCATTTTGCCGATGTCGCTTTTTCTTGGTTTTTTGGAGAAAAAATTCCGCCATGCTTGAAATGTTTAGCACCACCACGTTGTTGCGCTTATTCCAAGGATTTTGCATCACCCTTGAAATTGCGGGTGTGAGTTTGTTTTTTTCCATTATTGGCGGGGTTGTTTTGGGCGTTTTGATGAGCGGGAAAAACCGTTTGATTTATTGGATTTGCCGCTTTTTATTAGAATTTGTGCGCGTGATGCCCTTAATCGTTTGGCTTTTTGTGGTTTATTTTGGTTTGTCGCGCTGGCTCAATATCAATTTAAGTGCGGTTGCCGCATCCATTGTTGTTTTTAGTTTGTGGGGTGTTTTTGAAATGATGGATTTGGTCAGAGGTGCTATCACCAGCATTCCAAAACACCAAATGTTATCGGCTTTGTCATTGGGTTTTTCGCCTTTAAAAGCGTATTTTTTAATTATTCTCCCGCAATCTTTAAAACGGCTAGCGCCTGCTGCCATTAATTTATTCACGCGTTTGATTAAAAGCACAACATTTGCTTTTTTAATTGGCGCAGTGGAATTATTAAAAGTTGGCCAACAAATTATTGAACTCAATCACCGTTTGGATTTTGCGCCTTTTGTGATTTATGGTTTGATTTTTTGGATTTATTTTTTGATTTGCTATCCATTATCTAAAATGGCGCGGCGCTTGGAAAAACAATGAATATTTTGGAATTAAAAAACATTCAAAAATCTTATGGGCAATATTTGGTTTTAAAAGATATTTCTTTAAGCGTTGGCGCCCAAGAAGTCGTGGTCATTTTGGGACCTTCGGGTTGCGGCAAATCAACGCTTTTGCGCACCATCAATGGTTTAGAAAAAATAGATCGCGGCGAAATTAAAATTGATGGCGAAATGATTCCCCCAAACTTTAAAGAATGGACGCGCATTCGCCAAAAAGTGGGGATGGTTTTTCAATCTTATGAATTGTTTGAACATTTAAAAGTAAAAGACAACATTTTGCTTGCCCCCGTCAAAGTGCAAAAACGCCCCAAAGAAGAAGTGTTGAAAGAAGCGCAAATGTGGTTATCCCGCGTGGGTTTGTTAAACAAAATCAACGCGTATCCGCATGAACTATCAGGCGGGCAAAAGCAGCGCATTGCAATTGTGAGAAGCCTTGTTATGAATCCCAAACTAATGCTTTTTGATGAAGTAACCGCCGCGCTTGACCCAGAAATTGTGCGCGAAGTGTTGGATGTGATTTTGGGTTTAGCCAAAGATGGTATGAGTATGCTCATCGTCACCCACGAACTTGCCTTTGCCAGAGCCGTGGCGGACCGAATCGTTTTTATGGATGAGGGCAAGATTGTGGAAGAATCTGAACCGCAAGCTTTTTTTACCTCACCCAAAACCGAGCGCGCCAAAAAGTTTTTGAATCGTTTTGAATTTTTTTAACCACAACTGATTAGGAGAACTTATGAAAATCCCACACCTTTTGACCACGCTTTTTTTGGCGGCTGGAATTGCGGCTTGCGGGCAATCGCAAGCGCCTGTGGAGTCTGCCGCCGCGCCCGCTAAACCTGAAAAAGCGGCAGAATCGGCAATTACCAAAATCAAAAAAGAAGGCACCATTCGCATTGGTGTTTTTGGCGATAAACCGCCCTTTGGTTATGTTGACTCGGAAGGCAAAAACGCTGGCTACGATGTGGTTTTTGCAAAACGCATTGCCAAAGAATTGTTGGGCGATGAAAACAAAGTTACCTTTATTTTGGTGGAAGCTGCCAACCGCGTGGAATTTTTAAAATCCAACAAGGTTGATGTGATTTTGGCAAATTTCACCCAAACGCCCGAACGCGCCGAGCAAGTGGATTTTGCCTTGCCTTATATGAAAGTGGCTTTGGGGCTTGCCGTGCCGAAAGAATCCAACATTGCCAGCGTGGATGATTTAAAAGGCAAAACCTTGATTGTGAACAAAGGCACCACGGCGGATGCGTATTTCACCAAAAATCACCCCGACATTGCGCTGTTGAAATTTGACCAAAATACCGAAACCTTTGCGGCGTTGAAAGACAAACGCGGCGCGGCTCTTTCGCACGACAACACGCTTTTATTTGCTTGGGTGAAAGACAACCCCGAGTTTAAAGTTGCTATTGCCTCGCTTGGTAGCCAAGATGTGATTGCCCCAGCTGTTGCCAAAGGCAATGTGGAACTGAAAAACTTCATTGATGATTTAATTAAAAAATTAAGTGAAGAACAATTTTTCCACAAAGCCTTTGATGAAACCTTAAAACCCGCATTTTCAAGCGACATTCAAGCAGACGATGTGGTCATTGAAGGCGGCGTTTTGAATTGAAACTTTTAAAAAAAAAAACAAAAAAATCCACGGTGAACGTGGATTTTTTTTGAAATTTTTTTCTGGTTTACCGTGGAAAATCATCTGCGGCGGGCATATTCGCCGGCGTTGGCATATTGGGCGCTAACGTCTTCATAACTTGCTGGGTCATCAATCGGGGCTTTGATTTTGTAGGCGGAATAAATATTCCACACTGTTGCATCGTGAGCTGGCGGACCATCTTGGCGGGTGTGGATAATGGTGCGATTTTGCGGGTAATTTTTCAAAATATTCGGTGGCACATTCAAACAACCATTTGTTAAATTTTCACAAAATATTCCCGAAATATCATAATTTGCCATCAAGCGTTCATCGGTTTTTAATTCGCCGTTGGTATTAAAATCTTTAAACAAGAATAAAATATCTTGTCCCAAATCCATTTCCACAGGTTTTAAAAGTGGTATATTGATGCTATTTAAAAACCCCGCATGGTCGCTAACCAAAAATATTTGGGTATTGTCATAAATATTTTCTTTTTTTAGCCATTCAATATAATGTTTTAAATAAAAAAAAGCGCAAACTTCTGTTTCATATTGTCGTGCAGAATGCGGTGTTCCCAAATTCCTTTTCCAAATGGTTTTTGTTGAAAAAAATGTGCATTGATTATTTTCATCAATACCAAAAAAATAAGGCGAATGCGTCATATTGGTATAAAAGAATTTAAAGTTTGGTTTTTGTGCATTGGTGTTGCCCGTGTGCGTTAAAGTATAAAGTGGTGCGCTTCGTTCTAGCATTGTTTTTACGTCAGCAAAATTTTCTTTTTTAATTAACCATTTGCCATTATTATAAATTTTAGCACGCAGAAAATATTCCGGTGCAAAACGAAATAAACCAAAACCCAACATTTTTGAAATGGTCATTTCAAAACCTTCACGTTGGGTATATTGTGATTTTAATTCTGGGTGTTTTTCAAAAAAATAATTGCTGAATGGTTGGTTATTATCAATCCAAATAATATTTTTATCGTTTATTAATTCTTGCCGTTTTAAAATAGGATACATTAAAAACGCCGTATTAAAATTTTCTGCCGCAAAGGCTTTGCCAATATTGTGGTAAGCCGCTGCTTCTGTGATGTCGTGTTGTGCGTGGCGTTCATTCATTGCATAAATCGTATAAAACGGACCTCCCACAATGCTTGGCATAGAATAAACGGTTGCATTGCCACTGGATATTGCGTTAGGAAAATGCACAAAACCAGAAAGTGTGGTTTTTAATTCTGGGAATTGTTCCAAAATATCCGCCATGTGCGAACCTGTGAACATATCCAAAACAATTACCACAATATTTTTTTCATTTTTTGCATAAGAAAATAATTCATTTTCAAAAGGCGTGGTCTCATTTGTTTTTTCTTGATGATTATTTTCTGCAAAAGCCAAACGTTTTTCTGCAATTGAAAAAACTTCAACAATAGAGACAATCAAAATTGTGCAAAATAAAATTTGCAACACACGCGGTTTTTTTAAGAAAATAAAAAAAACAACGCCTAAAAACAAGGAAATTAAAAGTTTGATTAAAGAATTTTCAGGAAATAATGTTGGCGTGATTTGCAAGGTCAATTTATCCATTGGGCCATAATTGCCAACAAAAATAAAATTATTCAAAATACCAACAAATAAAACAATCATCAAAATAAAAGTGATTGTTTTATAAAAACGTTGTGGAATAAAATAACAAGCATAAACAAATAAAAAAGAAAATAATAAAAATTCGCCAAACAATGCCGTGATGATTGCCAATGTTTCAGCCGATTCAAACTGAAAAACATCGCTGTTATAAAGCGCCACTGGCGCAAAAAAGGTAATTAAAAATGAAATGTTTAAAATTGCCCAAAAAAGTGGTTTTGGAATGTTAAAAGATTTTATTTCTTTATTTTTATAAAATAATGTTTTTAATAAAGAAAATAACATATTGCTTGTCCAATACAAAACCAAAATACTAGGCATTGGATAGAGCAGAATTAAAAATAAAAAAGCGATGATTGTTCCTTGAATGCGCGCACTTTTTGCTTGGTTGGATAAAAAAACGTTGGTAAGCGTTACCACCGTCATTGCAATCGGCAAAAAATTAAAGCCAAGTGCAAAATTAACATCGGCTAGAAAATTGGCGCCAGAAAGCGGCAAACTGCCCAAATCCGCCCAGCGGTGGTTGGTGACCAAAAAATAAACGCCCAAAAAAAACGGCACTTGAATGGCTAATCCGCCGAGAGTCGAGAGCGCAAAAATCGGGTGGTAATGGTTTTGGCGGTAAAGCGTTTGTGTGAAGGCAAAAACCTTGGCGCTGGAATAAACCGTTTTCCAACGGCTAATGCGTTCATCCAACTTGGCTTTGCGCATGGCTTCACGTTTGGCTCTTGTTTCTGCCGTATTCAAAATTTTGAACAAAAACAAATTCACCAACACGCTCAACAAAACAATGGCAACAACCTCGCTTTTAAAAAACGCAAAAATTGCCCCAAAAACAAGTGCCAACAAGTTTTCTAATGGAAAAATGAATAAAAAATAGAAAAAATCAAACATAAGCCAAGTGTTTTAAGAAAATCTACGGTGAACAAAAAGTTTTTTTCAAAAAAATTCAACGTTTACCGTGGATTTTAAGAAAAATGCAGGTATTTTTCGCCCCTATCGGCGGCAATGGCAATGAGTGTGGCGTTTTCTGTGGTTTTGGCGATTTGCCGCATAGCGCAAAGTGTGGCGCCAGCTGATGTGCCAACAAAAATGCCTTCTTTTAAGGCTAATGCGCGCCGATTGTCTTCTGCCGCGCTCAAATGCACATCAACAAAAGCGTCAATGCGCGATGTGTTCAAAATCTTTGGCACGTAGTTTGCCGCCCATTTGCGAATGCCCGGAATGTGGCCATGGTCTTGCGGTTGAATGGCGATGATTTGAATGTTGGGATTTTTTTCCTTCAAAAATTTTGCCGTGCCCATCAAAGTGCCCGAACTGCCCAAGCAGGCAAAACAATGTGTGATGTTGCCGTTGGTTGCATTCCAAATTTCTGGCGCGGTTGTTAAATAATGCGCCAATGTATTCGCGGGGTTGGCAAATTGGTCAAGCAAAAAGGCGTTTTTTTGAAGGGCAAGTTGGCGCGCAATGTCGCGGGATAATTCCATGCCGCCCGAAGTTGGGGTTAAAACAATTTCTGCACCAAAAGTGCGCATGGCTTCTTGGCGCAAGGTGTTTTGACTTTCAGGCATCACCAGCGTGAGCGGATACTTTTTTTGGCAAGCAATCATCGCCAAGGCAATGCCCATATTGCCGGAGGTTGCTTCAATCAACGGCGTGCCGGGCGCAATTTTGCCGATTTTTTCTGCTTCTTCAATCATCTTCAAAGCAGGGCGGTCTTTTAACGAACCGCTTGGGTTAAAACCTTCTAATTTCATCAAAAGGTGATTGCTTCGGGCAGAATTTTCTTTAAAATCAATGCTTTGCAATTCCACAAGCGGCGTGTTGCCGATGAAATCCAAGGCTTTGGGATAATGTTTCATAAAGATTTTTTGAAAAAAAAAGCAGTTTACCGTGGAAAATCGCCAAAATGGCAAGCAAAATGGTGATTGGTTGCGGCTTTTTTAACGATTGGTGCGTTGGTTTGGCAAATTTTTTGTGCTTGCGGGCAGCGCGGGTAAAAAGGGCAAGCGTGCCGAGTGTTTAAAACGGCTTCACCTTTTAAAAAGGTTGGCGGACTTTGGGCAAGCGCCACATCAGGCACGCTGGCAATTAAGGCTTGGGTATAAGGATGGCGCGGGGTGTTTAAAACTGATTCGGCATCGCCCCATTCCACCAAATGCCCCAAATACATCACTGCCACCGAATCTGCCAAATGCCGCACAACTGCAAAGTTGTGGGTAATGAGCAAGTAGGTCAGCTCGTGTTCTGCTTGCAAATGTTTGAGCAGGTTTAAAATTTGCGCTTGCACACTCAAATCCAAGGCGGATGTGGGTTCGTCCAAAATCAAAATGTTGGGTTTTAAAATCAAAGCGCGCGCAATGGCAATGCGTTGGCGCTGCCCACCCGAAAATTCATGCGGAAAACGATTCAAAGCCGATTCGTTTAAACCAACCGATTTTAATAAGCGAATTAAAATCTCATCATCCGCCGATTTGCCTTGCGCTTTGATGCCTTCCAACAAAATCTCGCGCACGCGCCAGCGCGGATTAAAAGCGGCAAAAGGGTCTTGGAATATCATTTGAATTTGCGCGCGGGCAGCGCGCAATTCCTTGTTTTGCAAGGTGTGAAACGGTTTATCAAAAATTAAAATTTCGCCCGTAGATTCAATTAAGCGCAAAATGGCTTTGCCCGTGCTGGTTTTGCCGCAACCCGATTCGCCAACCAATGCCAAGGTTTTGCCGTTTTCAATTTCCAAATTCAAATTTTTAACAGCGTGGAGTTTGTTTTTTTTAAACGTTTTGCCGATGGTATAAGTAACGTTTAATTGATTGATTTTTAAGGCAATATTGTCAGACTTGGCTTCGGCAATTGTGTTGTTTTGAACGGGCAATTCAGGCTCTGGCGCATTCTTTAAAAAACAGCGAAAGCCATCAAAATCGTTTAAAGCTTGCCACGGTGGCGTTTGGGTTTTGCAATTTTCAAAAACGGCAGGGCAACGCGCAGCAAAAATGCAGCCCACTGGTTTTGCAGATAACGTTGGCACAAAGCCGTTAAGCGCTTTTAACGCTTGGTTTTTGTGTTTGGCAATGGCGGCAAATAATGTGCGGGAATAAGGGTGGTGCGGGTTTTGGAAAAATGCGGTTTTTTCTGCCGTTTCCAACAATTCGCCTGCGTAAATTACGCCAACAGAATCTGCCATTTGCGCCACAACGCCCAAATCGTGCGTGATGAGTAAAATCCCCATGCCGTTTTTGGTTTGCAGCGTTTTTAAAAGTTGCAAAATTTGTGCTTGCACGGTCACATCCAATGCGGTGGTTGGCTCGTCCGCAATTAACCATTCGGGTTCGCCCAAAAGCGCTTGGGCAATCATCACGCGTTGCTTCATTCCGCCCGAGAGTTGAAAAGGGTAGGCGTTTAAGCGTTTTTCAGGTTCCGCAATGCCAACGTCCGCAAGCATTGCCACGATTTTTTCGCGCATCATACGGCGCGGCATTTGAAAATGCGTTTTTAAAACTTCAATCAGCTGGGTTTCAATGGTCAAAACAGGGTTTAAGGCGACCCCGGGTTCTTGAAAAATCATCGCGATTTTGCGCCCGCGAATTTGCTGCATTTGGGATTCGGTTAAAGTAAATAGGTTTTGATTGTTTAAAAAAACACCGCCGCCCAAAACTTTTGCCGCTGGCGGCAAAAGTCGCAAAATGGATAATGCCGTTAAACTTTTGCCCGAACCCGATTCGCCAACCAATGCAAAGGTTTTGCCGCGTTGCAAAGAAAATGAAAGCGCGTGGATGGCGGCAATGCCATCAAAACCAACGCAGAGATTTTCAATCTTCAATTTTCAAAAAACTCTTCAAATTATCGCGCGAAAAATAAAAGGCGTTGCCGCCTTGCACCAAGCGCCATTGCGGGTGTGCTTTGCCGTTGGAATCAGGCACAATAAAGCGTTTGTAAAAAGTGCGGTTGGTTGAGTGCGGTAGGCGCTTATGCAAATTGTGAAAAACCGTGCCGTCTTCGCGAAAAGGGTAGGGCGCGCCTTGGCTTTGAATGATTTGCAATTTTTGGCGCGCTTCAAGCGGCAAGTCGTTTTTGGCGATTGTTGGAAATGGCATTGCCAATTCCAAAGCAAAAGTTGGAAAGATAAAAATCAAAGCGAGAACAAATAAAAAGGCTTTCATTTTTCAATAATTCGGCATTTGGCGTGGAAAATGGCGATTTTCCACGGTCAACGTGAAGTTTTTTAAAATTTTTTTAACGTTGACCGTGGATTTTTTTTAAGATTTTGTATTTTGCTGATTTTGTTGGTTTTGTTGGCGCAGGCGAATATGCAATTCGCGCAATTGTTTTTCATCCACAGAAGAGGGCGCATTGGTTAACAAACATTGTGCGCGCTGCGTTTTGGGAAAGGCAATCACATCGCGAATGGAATCCGATTCGCTCATCATTGTAACAATGCGATCCAACCCAAAAGCCAAGCCGCCGTGCGGTGGCGCGCCGTATTTTAAAGCGTTCAGCAAAAAGCCAAATTTTTCTTGCGCTTCTTCTTGGCTGATATTTAAAGCCCGAAAAACTTTTTCTTGCACATCGGCTTTGTGAATGCGGATGGAACCGCCGCCAATTTCCCAACCATTCAACGCCAAATCATAAGCCTTGGCGCGACATTTTGCGGGATCCAAGCTTAACAAATCCACATGCGCGTCTTTGGGGCTGGTAAAAGGATGGTGGCAAGCGTTGTAGCGCTTTTCGGTTTCGTCATATTCAAACATTGGAAAATCGGTAATCCAAACGGGCGCCCATTTTTTGTTGTTTAAAAAACCTTTGTCGTGCCCGATTTTCACGCGCAAAGCGCCCAAAGAATCGTTGACTATTTTTTCAGAATCGGCGCCAAAAAAGATTAAATCGCCATTTTGCGCTTTTGTTTTTTCCAAAACAAATTGCAAGGATTCGGGGCTTAAATTTTTCACAATCGGGCTTTGTAAGCCTTTTTCATTGGGTTCGGTTATATCATTGACTTTGATATACGCCAAACCTTTGGCGCCATAAATGCCCACAAATTGCGTGTAATCGTCAATTTCACTGCGCGTTAAAAGATTGGCGCCACCCGGAATTTTTAAAGCGGCAATGCGCGTGTTTTCTTTTTGGGCAACGCTTGCAAAAACTTTGAAATTCACGTTTTTCATCGCTTCTTTGACGTCTACGAGTTCAAGCGTTACGCGCAAATCGGGTTTGTCGGAGGCAAAGCGTTGCATGGCTTCATCATAAGTCATTCTGGGAAAAGGTTGCTCCAACTCAACATTTAAAGCTTTTTGGAAAACTTCGCACAACATTTTTTCCACCAAATTGGTAATGGCTTGTTCGTCCATAAAGGAAGTTTCCAAATCCACTTGGGTGAATTCCGGTTGGCGGTCGGCTCTTAAATCTTCGTCTCTAAAACATTTGGTGATTTGGTAATAACGGTCAAAGCCGGCAACCATCAAGAGTTGTTTAAAAAGTTGGGGTGATTGTGGCAAGGCAAAAAATTCGCCCGCATTCACGCGGCTGGGCACCAAATAATCGCGTGCGCCTTCTGGCGTGGATTTGGTCAGCATTGGCGTTTCAATATCCACAAAACCGTGTTCATCCAAAAAATGCCGAAAAGCGCGCGCCACTTGATGGCGCAAACGCAAATTTTTTTGCATTTGAGGTCTTCGCAAATCCATCACGCGTTCTTTTAAGCGCACGGTTTCAGATAAATTTTCATCGTCCAACAAAAAAGGCGGCGTGATGGAGGTGTTGAGAATTTCAATAGAATGGCACAACACTTCAATTTCACCACTTTGCAAGTTTTCATTGGTGGTGCCTTCTGGGCGCGGGCGCACTTTGCCGGTGATTTTTAAGCAAAATTCATTGCGCACGCTCTCGGCAATGTGGAACATTTCCGGGCGGTCGGGGTCGCAAACAATTTGCGCCAAACCCGAGCAATCGCGCAAATCAATAAAAATCACGCCGCCATGGTCGCGCCGCCGATGCGCCCAACCGCAAAGCGTTACGGGTTGTTCGTTTAAAGAAAGATTCAAATCACTGCAATAATGTGTTCGCATGGTTTTTTTCCAAAGGTTGAGATTGTTCGCAAAGAGCCGTGGCAGGGGGACTGACCACGCCCATAGAAATAATGTATTTGAGCGCTTCATCCACGCTCATGGTGAGTTCAAAGGTTTGGCTTTTGGGCATCATCAAAAAAAAGCCAGAAGTGGGGTTGGGTGTGGTGGGCACATAAACGCTAATCCATTCATCATCCGTTTGTTCTTTTTCTTTTAAAACGGGCAACAATTCACTGCTTGGCGTGCCTGTTAAAAAAGCAATGGTATAAGCGCCGCGGCGCGGGTATTCCACCAGCAAGGCTTTTCTAAAAGCATTGCCTTCTTGGGAAAACAAGGTATCAGAAACTTGCTTCACACTGCCATAAACGGAACTGACAATAGGAATGCGCGAGAGAATTTTTTCCCACAAGCGCACAATTTTTTGTCCCATAAAATTGGCAGCCAAAACGCCGGTAATAAAAATCACGGTTAAGGTTAAAAGCGTGCCATAACCCGGCACCGAAAGCCCTAAGGTTAAGCGCGGATCCATGGATTTGGGCAACAAATTCAAAGATTGGTCAAGCGTAGAAACAATCAAAGCAATCACCCAAACGGTGATCACCAATGGAATCCAAATCAACAAACCGGTGATGAAATAACGTTTCATTTGATTAAGAAGTCGCCGCCGAAGGACACGTTGCGCAAGAACCTTCGCCCGTTTGGCAAGGCGGCGGCGCTTTGGGTTTGTTTTTGAAATCGGTTTCATAAAAACCAGAACCTTTAAATTGCAAATTGCTTGCGGAAATTTGGCGCTGGTAAGTGGTTTTGCCGCATTTTGGGCAAAGTTCCGTGTGTGAATCGTTTAATTTGCGCAAATGTTCACCGTGCGCGCCGCAAATTTCACAGCGATATTCGTAAATAGGCATTTTGTTTACAACTTTTAAAAAAGAAAACGCGCCATTTTAAGACTTTTTGGGCGCAAAATTTTGGTTTTTTGTTAGCCACAACCAGATGATGCCAATCAAAAAACTGCCAATCAAAATGGCGTGATGGCCTGCGTATTTGGCAAGCAAACCGCCCAAGCCGCCGCCCACAAACATTCCAGCCGATTGCGCGGTGTTGTAAATGCCCATTGCCGAACCTTTTAAATGAGAAGGAGAACGCCGCGCAACCAAGGATGGCAATGTGGCTTCCAACACATTAAAAGCCACAAAAAACAAAAACAACCAAAAAATGCTAAGCGGCAAAGAAAGTGGCGAAAAATAAAGTCCCAATGCGGTTAAAAGAATAAAGGCAATGTTCAAACGAAAAACCAAAGCCATTTTGTTTTTTTTCTCGGCAAAAATAATAAACGGCACCATCACCAAAAAAGCCGTGAAAATGGCAGGCAAATAAGCTTTCCAATGTTCAAATGCGGCCAAATTTTCCAAAATCAAACGCGCGGGCACCACAATAAAAAAAGCGGTTTGGATGATGCTTAACAAAAAAATTCCCGCATTCAAAAGCGCCAAATCGCCATTGAAAAAAACGCTTTTGAGCATCGCGAATTTTGAAATTTTTTGGGCGTTGACCGTGGATTTTTGCTTGAAAGCAGCAGGATTTTCTGGCAGTTGATACAAAATCCAAAGTGCGGGCAAGGTTAAACAAAAAACCAACAAAAAAATGCCATTTAAAGAAAAATAGCCGTAAAAAATAGGCGAGAAAACCAGCGACAAAGCAAACATCAACGCAATAGTAGAGCCAATCATCGCCATGGTTTTGGTGATGTCGGAATCGGGAATAATATCGGTTGCCAAGGCGGTAATCACGCCAGAAAAAGCGCCTGCGCCTTGCAGGGCGCGCGCCAAGGTTAAAGTGAACAGATCTTGGCTGAAAAAACCCAACAAACTGCCCGATGCAAATAAAAATAATCCTAATAAAATCAAAGGTTTTCTGCCAAAAATGTCGGATGCAATGCCATAAGGAATTTGGCAAAACACTTGGGTTAAGCCAAAAGCGCCCAAGGCAAAACCAACCCAAAATAAATCGGCTCCGCCGGGAATTTTTTGGGCGTGCAGCGTGAACACGGGCAAAATGATGAATAAACCAAACATTCTTAAAGCAAAAAGAATGGCAAGCGCAATGCTGTTTTTTCGGGAGATGGCGTTCATAGTGAAAAGGGCGTTTTATAATGTTGCGTTTTTTAATCGTTTGGGAATGATGATGCAAGAAAAATATATTCCACAAGAAATTGAACAATGGGCACAAAACAAATGGAATGCGCAACAAAGTGCGCGCGCTTTGGAAAATAAAGAAAAACCAAAATACTATTGTTTGTCAATGTTTCCGTATCCTTCTGGCAAATTGCATATGGGACATGTTAGAAATTATACGATAGGCGATGTTTTAAGCCGATACCACAAAATGAAAGGTTTCAATGTTTTGCAACCGATGGGTTGGGATGCCTTTGGAATGCCTGCGGAAAACGCCGCTTTGCAACACAATGTGCCGCCTGCCAAGTGGACTTACCAAAACATTGCTTATATGAAAAAACAATTGCAATCTTTGGGATTTTTGCTGGATTGGACGCGTGAAATTGCCACTTGTTCGCCCGATTATTACCGCTGGGAACAATGGCTTTTTACCAGACTTTACAAAAAAGGCTTGATTTACAAAAAACAAGGCACCGTGAATTGGGACCCCATTGACCAAACCGTTTTGGCAAACGAGCAAGTGATCGATGGGCGCGGTTGGCGCTCGGGCGCTTTGGTTGAAAAGCGCGAAATTCCAATGTTTTATATGAAAATCACCGCTTATGCCGAAGAACTTTTGGCTGATTTACAAAACCTGAACGGCTGGCCGGATGAAGTGCGTTTGATGCAAAAAAATTGGATTGGCAAATCCATTGGCGTGCGTTTTGCCTTTCCTTATGAAATCCACGGTGAACTTCAAAAACTTTTTGTTTTTACCACCCGCGCCGATACCATTATGGGGGTTACCTTTGTGGTTGTGGCGCCCGAGCATCCTTTGGCAATAGAAGCCGCCAAAACCAATCAAGCGGTGGCTGCTTTTATTGAAGAATGCAAAGCGGGCGGTGTTTCAGAAGCCGATTTGGCGATCATGGAAAAAAAAGGTGTGGCAACGGGTTTGTTTGTGACTCATCCTTTAACCCATGAAAAAATCCCCGTTTGGGTAGGCAATTACGTTTTGATGAGTTATGGCGATGGCGCGGTGATGGCTGTTCCCGCGCACGATGAACGCGATTTTGCCTTTGCCTTGCAATACAACTTGCCCATTAAACAAGTGATTAAGGTTGAAAATGAAACGTTTTCGCATACCCAATGGCAAGATTGGTATGCCGACAAAACGCGCGGCGTGTGCGTGAATTCCGATTTTTTAAATGGTTTGGCTTTTGAACAAGCTGTTGAAAAAACTGCCGAAGTTTTAAAAGAAAAAGGTTTGGGCGAGAAAAAAACGCAATTTCGCCTGCGCGACTGGGGCATTTCGCGCCAACGTTATTGGGGTTGTCCTATTCCTTTGATTTATTGCGAAAAGTGCGGCGAGGTTTTGGTGCCTGACTCCGACTTGCCCGTGAAATTGCCTGAAAATGTTGCCATCACGGGCGCTGGTTCGCCGTTGTCCAAAATGTCGGCGTTTTATGAATGCCAATGCCCACAATGTGGCGGCGCGGCAAAACGTGAAACCGATACGATGGATACTTTTGTGGAATCGTCTTGGTATTTTTTGCGTTACGCCTGTCCAGATAATGCTGAAAAAATGTTGGATGAACGCGTTTTGTATTGGCTCAAAGGCGGCATTGACCAATACATTGGCGGTATTGAACACGCCATTTTGCATTTGCTTTACGCGCGCTTTTTTACCAAACTCATTCGCGATGAAGGTTTGTTTGAAAATGAAAAAATCAACGAACCTTTTGCGCATTTGCTCACGCAAGGAATGGTGGTTGCCCCCACGTTTTACCGCGAAAAAAACGGCAAAAAAGAATGGTTTAATCCGGCGGATATTGATTTAAAAACCGATTCGCGCGGCAGACCCATTTCGGCGCGTGCCAAAAGCGATGGTTTGGCAGTTGAAATTGGCAACATTGAAAAAATGTCCAAATCCAAAAACAACGGCGTTGACCCGCAAGCCTTGATTGAACAATACGGCGCAGATACCGCGCGGCTTTTTATGATGTTTGCATCCCCTCCCGACCAATCGCTGGAATGGTCGGATTCGGGCGTGGAAGGCGCTTTCCGTTTTTTAAAACGGCTTTGGAAAATGGTTTTTGATTTTAAAAACGAAGGCGATTTAAATTTACATTTAAAAACCAATGAAAATGAAAACGCTGATTTAAAACGCAAATTGCACCAAACGATTTTAAAAGTGGAAGATGATTTTTCACGCCGCAAGCAATTCAACACCGCCATTGCCGCGGTAATGGAATTGCTCAATTTGTTGGAAAAAACAAAATTAAATCAAGGCAGTGTTTTAAAACACCAAGTTTTAAAAACTTCTTTATTACTTTTGGCGCCAATTATTCCACATATTTGTGAATATTTGTATTTTGAATTAACGGGAGAAGATTTAATCAATTCTGCTTATCCCGTGGCGGACAAATCCGCTTTAATTCAAAATGAAATTTTGTATGTTTTGCAAGTCAACGGCAAATTGCGCGGCCAAATGGTTTTAAATGCCGATGCAAATAAAACGGAAATTGAATCCGCCGCCATGCAAAATGAAAATGTGCAAAAATTTATAAACGGAAAACCCGTTAAAAAAATCATTATTGTTCCCAAAAAATTGGTGAATGTTGTGGTTTAAAAATTTTCCACGGTCAACACTATTTTTTTTGAAAAAAATAAAATGTTGACCGTGGATTTTTGAAATGTTTTAAAAAAGGAAAATAAAATGTCGACAACGCCATCCAAAGAAATTGAAATTTTTGAAAATCCGCAAAAAGAGCGGGATTATCAAATCAATATTCAAATTCCGGAATTTACTTGCCTTTGTCCAAAAACGGGGCAACCTGATTTTGCGCATTTAACGTTGGATTATATTCCGAATAATTATTGCATTGAATTAAAAAGTTTAAAACTTTATATTTGGTCTTTTCGCAATCAAGGTTGTTTTCACGAAGCGGTCACCAATGAAATATTGGATTTTTTGGTTAAAAAAATAAGCCCGCGTTTGATGCGTTTAACCGCGCGTTTTTATGTGCGCGGCGGCATTTTTACCAATGTGGTGGCGCAATACCGACAAAAAGATTTTAAAGAATCTTTAAAATTGACGTGCTTTTCTTTAAATAATAATATTTGTTTATAACGTCAAAGGAAGTGCGAATGGCAAATCAAAAAATTCCAAGTTTAGAAAACTGGCCAGATTTTTTAAGTCGACAAAAATTGCCAATTTTGCGCGCCACAAAAAAAGGCATTTTGTGGGAAAAAGAAAAATATGAAAGCGGTGATAATGCTGATTCTAGAATATTGACCAAAATCATTTTAAATGATCCCGTGATGACTTTGCATTTGCTCTCATTTATTCACCGCTTAAAAGCCAAAAATTTAAGAAATGAAATCCGCACTATTCAAAGCGCTTTGGTGATGATTGGAATGGAACCATTTTTTGCGCAATTTTCTGAAATGACAACCATTGAATCGCGTTTGCAATATTCTCCCAATGCTTTATTAAATGTTTTTAAAATTATTCAAAAAGCCCAACGTGCGGCAGATTTTGCGCAAAATTGGGCTATTCGCAAAAATGATTTAAATTTGGATGAAGTAAGAACCGCCGCTTTATTACACCCGTTGGCTGAAATATTTATTGGCGTTTTTTTCCCAGATGATTTAATTACTTTTCTTAAAATTTTAAAAGAAAACCCGGGTGCAAGAAGCCGCGATGTGCAAAAACAAGTTTTTGGTTTTACCGCTTTTGAATTGCAAACCTTATTAAACGTGCATTTTCGCTTGCCGCGTTTGTTGCAAGCCTTGATGAATGAAGAAGAGAAAAATTCGCAACGCGCCAAAATGGTGTATTTGGCAATTCGCTTGGCGCGCCACAGTGCACAAAATTGGAATGATTCAGCCTTGCCCGATGATTATGCAGAAATTGCCAAAATGTTGGGTTTGGATTTGCCAAGCGTTTTGAAGATGATTGGCGCACCGCCTCTTCAAAATTAAAAAAACGCAAAAATTCACGGTAAACCTTTATTTTTTTTGAAAAATGCCAAAAATCGCTTTAATTGCTGATGACTTGATTAGCCAAATTGCCGCGGGCGAAGTGGTTGAGCGCCCGTCTTCCGTTTTGAAGGAATTGTTGGAAAATGCCATTGACGCGGGCGCTGCCAACATAGATGTTATTTTGGAAGAAGGCGGCGTGCGCTTGATGCAAGTTGTGGATGATGGCATTGGCATTGCGCAAAATGAACTGCCTTTGGCATTAACGCGGCACGCCACCAGCAAAATCAAAAATCTCAACGATTTAGAAAATGTGGCAAGCTTTGGTTTTCGCGGTGAAGCCTTGGCGTCTATTGCTTCTGTTTCGCGTTTTTTGTTAACCAGTCGTGAAAAATCCGCGCCAAATGCTTTTGCCATTGATTCGGAAACGTTGGCTATTTCTCCTGCCGCCGGTGGTTTTGGCACCACGGCTTTGATGCGCGATTTGTATTTCAACGTTCCCGCGCGCCGCAAGTTTTTGAAATCTGCTGGAACGGAGTTTGCTCACTGTGTGCAGGTTTTAAAACGCGTGGCTTTGGCAAACCCTGCGGTTTCATTTCGCTTAAAAAACAACGGCAAGGAATTTTTATTTTACAAAACTGCCCAAAGCTTGCCTGAGCGGGTTTCGCAAATTTTGGGCGTGGAATTTTTGGAAAATTCTTTTGAATTGAGCCGCGCAGAAGATAATTTTTCGCTTTTTGGCTTTGTTGAGCGCCCCAGCTGCGCTAGCAATCACGGCACAACGTTTTTATTTGTAAACACGCGCTTTGTGCAGGATAAAACAATGGCGCACGCCATCAAAATGGCTTACCGCGATGTGTTGCACGGCGCAAAACAACCTTCTTATTGCTTGTTTTTTTATTTGCCGGTGGATGAAGTGGACGTCAACGTTCATCCAGCCAAAACGCAGATTCGCTTTCGGCAGTCGCAGTCTGTTCATCAGTTTATTTTCAACGCCACCCAAAAGGTTTTGTCCCAAGCGGCAGGCTCTCAACGTGCGGTGGATTTGGGCTATTTGCCGAGCAATCCTTTTAATATTCCGCCAGCCAATTCTTTCAAAAATGATTCGGTAGATTTTAAAAAAACGATTGATTCTCAAAAATCGGCGGCTTCTGCCGATTTTGCCGATGTTAAAAACGCTTTTTCATTAGAACCCCAACTTTTAAATTTGGAAACCACACCGCCTTTGGGTTATGCCTTGGCGCAGTTGGCAGGTATTTATATTTTGGCGCAAAACGAAGCGGGTTTGGTCATTGTGGATATGCACGCCGCGCACGAGCGCATTGTTTATGAACGCTTAAAAACAGCAGCCCAAAACTGCCCGCCGCCCGTGCAGCAGTTGTTAATTCCCGTGGTTTTTGCCGCAAACCCCATGGAAATTGCTTTGGTAGAAGAATACCGCGAGGTGTTGCTGCGCATTGGCTTGGAAATGCGGGTTTTGGGCGAGGCGCAAATTGCGCTTTTGACCATTCCGCATTTGTTGCGCGTGGAAAATCCTGTGGATTTGGCGCGCGATGTCTTAAAAATTTTGGCAGACTGGGGGAAAGATGAAGCCTTGGCGCGCGGCATTGAATTTTACCGCAACGAATTACTTGCCACGATGGCTTGCCACAACGCCGTGCGGGCGCACCGACTTTTGAATTTGGATGAAATGAATGCGTTGTTGCGCGATATGGAAAAAACCGAGCGCGCGAATCAATGCAACCACGGCAGACCAACGTGGACGCAACTTTCTTTAAAAGAATTGGACGCTTTGTTTTTGCGCGGGCAATAATGATTGAAAAAAATCCACGGTCAACCGATTATTTTTTTCAAAAAAATATTTTGTTTACCGTGGAAATATTTATTTTTTTTCAAAAAAAGATTGGGGTAGTTCTTCATAACTATTTTTTTCGTAAATATTGCCTTTGATTTTATAGCCTTGGTGAATTATCCACCAATTATTAGGATGATAATCAAATGCTGTGCTTGGCACGCGGAAATTGATAATTTCACGATTTTTTGGATAATTTTTTAAAATATTTGGTTGAACATTTTTGCAACCGTTTTTTAAATTGTCGCAGAATATGGTTGCAATATCGTAATTCACCATCAAGCGATTATCGCTTTTTAAATCACCACGTTGATTAAAATCTTTGAATAAAAATAACGTGTCTTGCCCCAAAAATGGTTGGGCTAAACGTGGCATTTGGGTAATGCTATCTGGTCCGGCATGGTCGCTGACAATAAAAATCTGCGTATTGTCATAAATACCAAGCGTTTTTAAATTATTTAAAAAAGTAGAGATTAAAAATAATGCACAAGCCTCCGAATCAAAATGTTGTTCTGAAAATTCTTTATTCAAAGGATCGCGCGCTTTTGTATAAGCTTGCGGCAAATTATTCGGTGGTGCAAAAACATTTGCATTTTTTAAAACGGTGCCATTTTTTAAATAATGGCATTGTCCGGCTTCTGCCGAAATGCCATAAGGAAAATGCGTCATCAAAGAATGCACAAATTTAAAGGTTGGTTTTTGTGATTGTGTATTTTGAATATTGGCAAAAGCATACAATGGCGCGGCTTGGGCAATTACGCTGTTTTGGTCAATATCGCGCTTAATTGCCAACCATTCGCCATTATTATAAATGCTATGGCGCAGTTTTCCTTCAAAAGCAAATTTAAACAAACCAAAACTCAAAAAATGCACAATATCAAAATTCACATGCGCGGAATTAAAAAGCGGGGTATTTTGGGATTGTAAAAAATATTGATTGAGTTTTTCAAATTCATCCAGCCAAAATATATTGGGATGATTTTTTAATTTTTTTGTGTTGTATATTTTATCCCCAATAATAAAACTTGATTCAAACCCTGCGCTGCCAAAGGCATCGCCAATATTAAAATAAGCGTTAAGCGCCGCGCGGTTGTGGTCTTCATTTCTTTGGTTTTGGTTATAAATTGTATAATATTCCCCGCCGATAATAGACGGAACGGTCACAGGTGTGGCATTGGCACTTGATGTTGCATTATCAAAATGTGTGAAACCATCCAAAGCCGTTTTTATTTGTGGAAAATATTCTAATAAATAAGGAAAATGTGAACCTGTAAACATATCCAAAATAATCACCACAATGTTTTTATCATTTTTAGAATAAGAAAACATTTCTTTTTCATAAGGTGCGCGGTTTTGGGATGCATTTTCATAAGATTTTAAATTTTGTTGCGATTCTAATCGGGCAACAAAAATCATTGCGGTGTGGTAAAGAGAAACAATTAAAAGTGTAATAAATAAAATTTTAAAAATAGTTTTTAATTTTTTAAAGAAGAAATAAACAAAAGCAGTAGAAAATAAAACCATTAAAATATTCAAAAATGTTTTATTTGTATTTGCCGTTGGGTCATTGAGCGTGCGAAAAACAAAACGGTCCATTTCGCCATAATCGCCCGTGAAAATAAAACTATTTAAAACCCCCAAGCATAAAATAATTGCAAGAATATAAGCGCTTATTTTTTGGAGTTTATATGGCACAAAATGCAACAAATAAATGCCTATAAAACTTGCTAATAAAAAAGAACCGAATAAAGCGCAAAGGGTTTGCGTGGTTATATTCTGTGAAAATTGTGAAATATCGCTCACATAAAGATTAATCGGTGAAAATATACAAATTAAAAAAGCAATGTTTACCACACACCACGGCGCAAAATAAAAATTATTTTCTTTTTTTGTTGGTTGTGCGTATTTTTTATTGTTGAATAATAAAGTGCGCAAAAGCGCAAAAATCATATTCGCCGTCCAATACAAAACCAATAGCGGCGGCATATCGTAGAGCAAAATTAAAAAGAGTAGGGCAATGATGGTGCCTTGAATGCGTTCGGTTTTATCAAGGCTTGCCAAAAATACGTTAAAAAGCGTGATTGATGTCATCACCACAGGCAAAGCGTGAAAACCAAGTGAAGAGTCAAGTTCCGTCAAATAAGGAATTTCAGCCAAGGTGGCATCGCCTAAAAACTGCCAACCGTGTGTGGTGACCACCAAATACATGGCATAAAAAAATGGAATTTGAATAATCAAGCCGCCCAAGGCGCACAAGGCAAAAATTGGGTGGTAATGATTTTGGCGGTAGAGCGTTTGGGTAAAAGCAAAAACCTTGGCTTTGGAATAAACAGTTTTCCAAGCTTTAATTTGCGAATCAAATCTTTTTTTGCGTGCGTTTTCAAATTGCGCACGATTATCTGTTAAAGCAAATATTTTAATTAAAAACAAATGCACAAAAAGGCTTAATAAAACAATACCCGCCGCTTCGTTAGGAATCAGAAAAAATATGCCGCCCAAAAGCAAGGCTAAAATATTTTCTAGGGGAAAAATAAAAATAAAATAAAGCGCCGTAAACATAATTAAAAATTTTTCTGCTATTTTTCCACGGTAAACCCAATATTTTTTTCAAAAAAATATTTGGTTTACCGTGGATTTTATTTAAGAAATCGCCAGCATTTTGTCCAATGCTTTTTTTGCAAGCGCTTTGTCGCGCTCATTCACACGAATGGCATTGACGATGTTGCCTTCAAGCAAATTTTCCAACACCCAACACAAATGCTGCGGGTCAATGCGTTGCATGGTGGAGCACATGCAAACCATTGTTGCCATAAATTGTATTTCTTTGCCAAGCGGTTTCATTTCGGCTGCCAAGCGTTCCACCAAGTTTAATTCCGTGCCCACCAACCATTTGGAAGGCGCTTTGGCTTCTTTAATGGTTTTGACAATCAATTCTGTGGAACCCACAAAATCGCTGTTTTGGCAAACATCAAAATTGCATTCGGGGTGCGCAATGACGAATCCTTCTGGATTTTTTTTGCGAAACGCCTCAATTTGCGATTTTTGAAACATTTGATGCACCGAACAATGGCCATCCCAGAGCAAAATTTTGGCTTTTTTAATGGCTTCTTCTGTTAAGCCGCCGTTGGGAAAATCGGGATTCCAAACCTGCATTTCGTCCAACGGAATGCCCATTTTAAAACCTGTCCAGCGGCCCAAATGTTGGTCGGGGAAAAACAAGATTTTTTCACGTTGTTCAAATGCCCATTTGGCAATGATGGGCGCATTGGAAGATGTGCAAACAATGCCGCCGTGCTTGCCACAAAATGCTTTTAAATCGGCGGCGGAATTGATGTAAGTGATGGGCGTAAAGGTGTTTTCCACATCCAAAATATCATCCAACTCGCGCCAAGCGCGTTCCACTTTTGCCAAGTTTGCCATATCCGCCATGGAGCAACCTGCCGCCATATCGGGCAAAATGGCGGTTTGGTTGTCTGCGCTCATCATATCGGCGACTTCCGCCATAAAATGCACGCCGCAAAAAACAATAAATTGCGCATCGGTTTGGGCTGCCAATTTGGAAAGTTTTAAGGAATCTCCCGTTAAATCGGCGTGTTGATAAACATCTGCGCGCTGGTAATGGTGGCAAAGCAACACGGCTTTTTTGCCAAGTTTTTTGCGGGCGGCGGTGATGCGCTTTTGGGATTCATCATCGCTTAACCCTTGGTAATTTTGGAAAGTGAGCGCCATAATAGAAACCGTTTTAAAAAACGTTCAATTATAAGGAAAAAAACGTGGATAACCGATTAAAACACACGCAACGCGCCACTTGGGTGAGCGTTTTTGTGAATACATTGCTCACACTTTTGCAAATTGCCATCGGTCTTGTGGCGCATTCGCAAGCTTTAATTGCGCACGGCATTCACTCTTTTTCTGATTTGTTATCGGATTTTTTGGTGTTGTTTGCCGCCCAAAAATCCGCCGCCGCGCCTGATTTTAAACATCCTTATGGCCACGCACGTTTTGAAACCTTGGCAACTTTGGTTTTGGGTGCATCGTTATTTTTAATCGGTGCCATTGTGTTGTGGCAATCTTTTTCGGCTTTAATTTCGGATGCGCCTTTGACGAATCAAATCACGTGGGAAGCGCCCTTTATTGCCTTTTTAACCGTGATTTTTAAAGAAGCGCTCTACCATTATTTAAAACATGTGGCATTGAAGTGGCATTCTTCCTTGCTTTTGGCAAATGCGCTGCATACCCGCGCGGATTCGGCATCTGCCGTGGTGGTTTTAATTGGTATTTTGGGCGCTTTTTGGGGAGTGACGATTTTGGATTTTATCGCCGCAACCTTGATGGGCTGGATGATTGCTTATGCAGGCGCTAAACTCATTTGGGAGTCGGCTAGCGAATTGGCAGATACAGGTTTGAATGAAGAGCGCATTTTAAAAATACAAAACTTGTTGAAAAATGCCGAAGGCGTTTGCGCCATTCATAATCTTAAAACCCGCAAAATGGCGCAAAACGTGTTGGTGGAAGCGCATTTGGAAGTGGATAGTCATATTAGCGTAACCGAATCTCACCGCATTGCCGAAAACGCGCGCCAAGAGATTTTAAAAAGTGAAGAAGATGTGGTTGATGTTTTAATCCACATTGACCCGCAAGATGGCACCCAAAACCCCGATGAATCGTGGAAAAACCTACCAACACGCGCACAAATAGAAGCGCGCTTAAAACCTATTTTTGATAAAAACCCACAAGCACAAATGATTGTGCAATACCAAAATGCCCAAGTTGCGCTGATTTTTTTATTTGAAAAGCCGCCTGAAAACCCAGCACAATTAAAAGCCGAAATTCAAACACTTTTGGGCGAGTGGCGCTTTTGTTTGCGTGCTTTTGTGGCTATTTTTGGATAAAATCGCTTTTTTTTCAAAAAACTTTCACGTCTACCGTGGAAAAAAGGAGTTTTCGCATGACCGCCGACACCATTATGGATATGCTCACCGCGCATGAAGCCAAGTTTGTGGATTTTCGTTTTACCGATACCTTTGGGCAGTTTCACCACGTAACCGTGCCCGTTGCCAATTTCAAAGAAGATGTTTTTGAAAACGGCCAAGCCTTTGATGGTTCTTCTTTTAATGGTTGGAAAGGCGTGCAAGCCTCTGATATGTTGTTGATGCCCGACCCCAATACGGCTTTTTTTGACCCTTTTTTTGCTGACCCCACGCTGGTTTTGGTTTGTGATATTGCCGACCCGCTGGATGGTTCCGGTTATGACCGCGACCCGCGCACCATTGCGCATCGGGCTGAAATGGCATTAAAAAATACAGGCATTGGCGAGACCGCATTTTTTGGCCCAGAACCTGAATTTTTTGTTTTTGACGGCGTGAAGTGGAAAAATTCTGCGCAAGAATCTTCTTTTAAATTGTATTCTGCTGAGGGCGCTTGGGGTTCGGGCGAAAAAAGTGGCACAGGCGCGGGGTTTTCTGGGCATCGCCCGGGTTTAAAAGGTGGTTATTTTCCCGTGCCGCCCGTGGATTCTTTGCATGATTTGCGCAGTGATATGGTTTTAACCTTACAAAAAGTTGGCATTCCAGTGGAAGTGCATCACCACGAAGTGGCAACAGCTGGGCAATGCGAAATTGGCACGCAATTTTCCACTTTGGTTGAGCGCGCCGATTGGACGCAACTTTTCAAATATGTTGTAAAAAATGTGGCGCACCAATACGGCAAAACGGCAACCTTTATGCCCAAACCTTTGGTGGGCGACAACGGCTCGGGTATGCACGTGCATCAGTCTATTTGGAAAGAAGGCAAAAACCTTTTTTCTGGTGACGGCTATGCGGGGTTGAGTGAATTGGCACTTTTTTATATCGGCGGCATTATCCGCCACGCCAAAGCGTTAAACGCCATCACCAACCCCGCGACCAATTCTTACAAACGCTTGGTGCCGCATTTTGAAGCGCCCGTAAAATTGGCGTATTCCGCCAAAAACCGCTCGGCATCCATTCGCATTCCTTATACCACTTCACAAAAAGCGCGCCGCGTGGAAGTGCGTTTTCCGGACCCGTTGGCCAATCCTTATTTGGCGTTTTCGGCGTTGTTGATGGCGGGTTTGGATGGCATTCAAAACAAAATTCACCCGGGCGATGCGGCGGACAAAAACCTTTACGATTTGCCGCCCGAAGAAGAAAAGAACATTCCAACTGTTTCTTCTTCCTTGGAAGAATCGCTTGCCGCTTTGGCAAACGACCACGCCTTTTTAACCAAAAACGGCGTGTTTTCTGAGGACTGGATTTCGGCTTATTTGGAATTAAAAACAGCGGAAGTGATGGCGTTGAAATCCCGCACACATCCTTATGAATTTGAATTGTATTATTCGCTTTAAGCGAATTGAAAAACGATTTTCCACGGTAAACCTTTTATTTTTTTGAAAAAAATATGTTTACCGTGGATTTTTGAATTTTTAAAACGGAAAGAACAATGTTTGATTTGGTCCGCAACAATAAAAAAATCGTGCAAATTTTTTTGGCGCTGATTTGCCTGCCCTTTGCCTTTTTTGGCGTGGAATCGTATATGAATCAACAAGGCGTAGGCGCTGATTTGGCAAAAGTAGGGGATATTAAAATCTCTCGCTACGCCTTGGATGAAGCCATGCGCGAAGCCGAGCAAGCCGCACGCCAAAATAACCCCAATTATGATGCCAAAACGTTTAATTCTTTGGAAAATCGCCGTTTGGTTTTAAACAATTTGATTAATCGGCAACTGATTGCTTTGGAAGTTGAGCGTTTGCGTTTGATGGTTACTGATGAACAAATTCGCCAACTCATCGCATCGCAAGAAGCGTTTCAAGAAAACGGCGCATTTTCTAACGCGCGCTACACAATGATTTTGCAAAGTCAAGGCTTAACACCGCAACGCTTTGAAGACAACGTTCGGCGCGATTTAACCTTGCAACAAGCGGTTAATGGCTTTGTGCGCTCCAACATTGTGGCGGATTCCACCATCAACCATTTGTTGCAGTTGCAAACGGACAAACGCACGGTTGAAATTCAAATGGTGCGCGCCAATGATTTTTTAAAAGAAGTCCAATTAGATGAAAATGCCGCCAAGGCATATTACGATTCGCACCAAAGAGAGTTTTATACGCCCGAGCGCGCGCAAATTGAATATGTGGTTTTTTCGCCCGCTTCAATTGCGCAAAACACAGAAATTGCAGAATCTGAAATTAAAGAATGGTATGTCGCGCATTCCACGCAATTTGCCGTGCCAGAAGAGCGCCGCGCTTCGCACATTTTGATTGAAGCAGCTTCAACAGACGATGCGGCAAAACAAAAAGCGCGCGCAAAGGCGGAAAAAATTTTGGCAGAGTTGAAAAAATCACCCAAAAAATTTGCCCAAATTGCCAAACGCGAATCAAGCGATTTGGGCAGCAAAAAAGACGGCGGCGATTTGGGCTTTTTTACCAAAGACGTTATGGACGAAGCCTTTGCCAAAGCAGCATTTGAATTGAAAAAAAATCAGTTATCTGGTGTTGTGGAATCGGAGTTTGGTTTTCATATTATTCTTTTAACCGATATTCGCGCAGCGCGCACCAAAACCTTGGCGCAGGCAAGGTCTGAAATTGTGGAGACGCTCAAAGCCGACAAAGCGCAACGCTTTTTTAATGAAAATGCCGAAGAGTTTGCCAACATTGTTTATGACCAAGCGGATTCTTTATCGCATGTTGCGCAACGCTTAAAACTCAACATTGAAACAACGGATTGGCTTGAAAAAAACAAACCCAATGATGATTACCCATTTTTGACTGACGAGGTTTTAAAACGTGTTTTTTCAAAAGAAAGTATTGATGAAAAACGCAATACCGAATCGCTTGATATCGGCGGCAACACGCTTGTTTCTGCGCGAATCAAAAATTTTGAGCCCAGCGTTTTAAAAGAATTTGCGAGCGTGGAGCGCGAAATTACCGACCAACTGCGCCTAAACGCCGCAATGGTTTTGGCGGCAAATGCTGCCACGGAAAAACTCAAAAAACCTGAAAATGAACAATGGGGCGAAAAACTCACCATTTCGCGCTTTGATTCGGTTTTGCACGAAACCACGCTACCTTCTGACGCTTTGCGTGCAATTTTTGCTATGCCAACGGCCGATTTGCCGGTTTATTCCAGCGTGGAATTGCCAAATGTTGGCACAATGTTGTTGCGTTTGAACGAAATTGTGCCGGATTTGCAGTTGGATGAACTTACCAAAACGGCGATGAAAACAAGCATCAAATCCCTTTATGCCGAGCGCGATTGGGCATTGTGGGTTTTGGCTTTGCGCGACAAATACAAGGTTGAAATCAACGAAAAAGCGCTTGCCGAACAAAATTAAAAAGCCAACAATTTTCCACGGTCAACGCAAAATTTTTTTGAAAAAAAGTTTGGGTTGACCGTGGAAAAAAGCGTTTTTTTTGGGCGAAAAAAGAAACGCCGCTTAAAACTTTGTTTATGAAAAACGGTGTTGCGTGTGGAAAATCGCAGTTTGGGCAATTCTAGAATTGTTTTTTCTAATCAAACAAGCATTCATCCGAATTTAGAAAAGGTTTTAAGGCGGCATTTAGAAAAACCTTTTCAAAAAAACGTCTTGGATTTTAACCAAAACGCTTTTGATTGTGCTTTAAAAGCGTGGCGAGCTTTTGATGAATCGGCGCCGCTTATTTTGGATTCCGTTTGCGGCACGGGGCAGAGCACGGTTTTTTTGGCCAAAGAAAATCCGCAATCTTTTGTTTTGGGTGTTGAAAAATCGCAAAATCGCTTAAATCGCCAAAATATGTTTAAAGAAAATCCGCCTGAAAATTGTGCTTTTGTGCGTGCGGATGTGCTGGATTTTTGGCGTTTGCTTGCCCGTTTTTTGGCGGAAAATCACCAAAAGTTGCAGCGCCATTTTTTGCTTTACCCCAACCCTTACCCCAAAGCGCAACATTTGCAGCGGCGTTTTCACGGCAATGCTGTTTTTCCGTTTTTGGCGCAGCTTGGCGGAGGTTTTGAATGCCGCACGAATTGGCAAATTTATGCCGATGAAATGGCATTTGCTTGTGCGTTTTTAACCCAAAAACACGTTAGCGCTGAATCATTTTTTGCTGAAAATCCTATCTCTGCCTTTGAACAAAAATACGCAAAAAGTGCCCACCAACTTTGGCGTGTGGTTTGCGATTTTTGAAAAAAACAAGCGGTTTACCGTGGAAAACAAGCTTTTTCAAAGCGTTTAAAGCGACTAGTTTTTGAAAAAAGTGTGATAATTGCGCTTTTTTATTTTCGTTGAAAGCGGCAATGAAAACGCTTAAAAAATCCGATAAATTAGCCCATGTTTGTTATGACATTCGCGGTCCTGTTTTGGATATCGCCAAAAAAATGGAAGAAGAAGGGCAAAAAATCATCAAACTCAACATTGGCAATTTGGCTGCTTTTGGCTTTGATTCCCCAGAAGAAGTCCAGCGGGATATGATTCGCAACTTGCCCAACGCCGCAGGTTACACCGATTCCAAAGGTATTTTTGCCGCCAGAAAAGCTGTGATGCATTACACACAAGAAAAAGGCATCAAAGGCGTTGGTTTGGATGATATTTATTTGGGCAACGGCGCATCGGAATTGATTGTGATGGCGATGAATGCGCTTTTGAACAATGGCGATGAAGTTTTGGTTCCCGCGCCAGATTATCCACTTTGGACGGCGGCGGTGAGTTTATCGGGCGGTGTGCCCATTCATTATGTGTGCGATGAACAAAACGAATGGATGCCCGATTTGGATGATTTAAAAAACAAAATCACAGAAAAAACCCGCGCCATTGTGGTGATTAATCCTAATAATCCCACGGGTGCTTTGTATGACAATCAAACGCTTTTAAAAATCATAGAATTGGCGCGCCAACACGGTTTGATTGTGTATGCGGATGAAATTTACGACAAAATTCTTTATGACGGCAACACGCATACGTCAATGGCGGCATTGTCGGAAGATGTTTTAACCATTACTTTCAATGGTTTGTCCAAAGCGTATCGCTCATGCGGATACCGCGTGGGTTGGATGGTTGTATCCGGCACCAACAAAAAATTTGCCAAAGATTATATTGAAGGGCTGGATATGCTGGCATCCATGCGTTTGTGCCCGAATGCGCCCGGACAATATGCCATTCAAACGGCTTTGGGCGGTTACCAAAGCATCAACGAATTGATTGCGCCCGATGGCAGATTCACGCGCCAGCGCGATTTGGCTTATCAACTTTTAACAGAAATTGAAGGGCTAACGTGCGTCAAACCCAAAGGTTCGCTGTATATGTTTCCAAAATTGGATTTGAATATTTATCCCATTAGCGATGACCAAGCGTTTATTGCGCAACTTTTAAAAGAGCAAAAAGTGTTGTTGGTGCAAGGCACGGGTTTTAATTGGATGAAGCCAGACCATTTTCGGGTGGTTTTTTTGCCTTATGAAGATGATTTAAAAGAAGCCATCGGGCGCATTGCGCAATTTTTGAACGATTACAAAAAAAGGAACTAAAACCATGGAAAAAACAATGAAAGTGGGTTTGATTGGCATTGGCACTGTGGGCGGCGGCACGTGGAATGTGTTAAAACGCAATGCCGAAGAAATTACGCGCCGCGCCGGTTGCCCGATTCAAATCACAATGGTGGCGGACAAAAATACCGAGCTTGCGCAACAAGTGACCAAAGGGCAAGCGCAAATCACCGATGATGCTTTTCAAGTGATTAACAATCCTGAAATTGACATTGTGGTGGAATTGATTGGCGGCTACGGCATTGCCAAAGAATTGGTTTTAAAAGCCATTGAAGCGGGCAAACACGTGGTCACAGCCAACAAAGCCTTGTTGGCGGTTTATGGTGAAGAAATTTTTGCAGCCGCGCAAAAAAAAGGTGTGATGGTGGCATTTGAAGCGGCGGTAGCTGGCGGCATTCCCATTATCAAAGCCTTGCGTGAAGGTTTAACCGCCAACCGCATTGAATGGGTAGCAGGCATTATCAACGGCACCACCAATTTTATTTTGTCTGAAATGCGCGAAAAATCCTTGCCTTTTGCCGATGTGTTAAAAGAAGCGCAACGCTTGGGCTATGCCGAAGCCGACCCAACTTTTGACATTGAAGGTATGGATGCTGCGCACAAAGCCACTTTGATTGCCGCCATTGCTTTTGGAATTCCCGTGCAGTTTGACAAAGCCTACATTGAAGGCATTACGGCATTAGAGTCCGCCGATATTGAATACGCCGAACAATTGGGTTACCGCATTAAATTATTAGGCATTGCCAAACGGCGTGAAAACGGCGTGGAATTGCGCGTGCATCCAACTTTGATTCCCAACAAACGCTTGATTGCGAATGTGGAAGGCGCAATGAATGCCGTTTTGGTCAAAGCCGATGCCGTGGGCGCCACGCTTTATTACGGCAAAGGCGCAGGTGCTGAGCCCACCGCTTCGGCTGTGATTGCCGATTTAATTGATGTGGCAAGACTTTACGATGCATCGGAAAAATCGCGCGTGCCTCTTTTGGCATTTCAACCCGATGCGCTTTCCAACTTGCCGATTTTGCCCATTGGCGATTGTTTAACCGGCAATTATTTGCGTTTGAAAGTCAAAAACCAAGCGGGCGCGCTGGCAAAAATCACGCAAATTTTGGCGCAAAAAGAAATTTCCATTGATGCCTTGTTGCAAAAAGAACCCAACGAAAATGAAGGCGATGTGGATTTGATTATTCTCACCCACGAGTGCTTGGAAAAATCCATGGTGCAAGCCATTGAAGAATTGGAAAAACTTTCCACAACGCAAGGCAAAGTCAAGCGCATTCGGCGCGAAGAATTGATGTAATTGAAAAAAAATCCACGGTCAACCTTTTATTTTTTTGAAAAAAAATTCAAGTTGACCGTGGATTTTTTTTTAAAATTTAAAAAACTTAAAGAAAGATGAACACAATGAGTGAAAAAAAAATCCGCAACATTGCCATTATTGCGCACGTTGACCACGGCAAAACAACATTGGTTGACCAACTTTTAAAACAATCGGGCACTTTTGCCGCGCACCAACAAGTGGATGAACGCGTGATGGATTCCAACGCCATTGAGCGCGAGCGCGGCATTACCATTTTGGCAAAAAATGCTGCGGTGAATTTTGAAGGCGTGCATATCAACATTGTGGATACGCCCGGGCATGCGGATTTTGGTGGGGAAGTGGAGCGCGTTTTGGGCATGGTGGATGGCGTGCTTTTGCTCGTAGATGCCGTGGAAGGCCCGATGCCGCAAACGCGTTTTGTAACCAAAAAAGCCTTGGCGCTGGGTTTAAAACCGATTGTGGTTGTCAATAAAGTTGACCGCGATGGTGCCAATCCCGATAACGCCATCAACTTAACCTTTGATTTGTTTGATAAATTGGGCGCCAATGACGAACAATTGGATTTTCCAATTGTTTATGCTTCGGCGTTAAATGGTTGGGCGGTGTTGGATTTGAATCATCCGCGTGAAAATATGCGCGCTTTGTTTCAAACCATTTTGGAAAAAGTGCCCGCGCCCCAAGCGGATGTTAACGCGCCTTTGCAGTTGCAAATTGCCGCTTTGGATTATTCTTCTTATGTGGGCAGAATTGGCATTGGCAGAATCAAACAAGGCACCATTCAAACGAATCAAAACGTTTTGGTGATGTATGGCACGGATGAAGAAATGCAAATGCACCAACGCACGCCCCTTAAAGCCAAAGTGGGGCAAGTTTTTGGGTATCAAGGTTTGAATCGCGTGGAATTGGAAAGCGGGCAAGCGGGCGACATTGTGCAAATCACCGGTATTGAAGACTTGGTTTTGGGCGCTACTTTAACCGATATGGAAAACCCGCAAGCATTGCCGCTCTTGAAAATTGATGAACCCACGCTTTCTATGCAATTTATGGTGAATACCTCTCCCTTGGCAGGCACCGAAGGCAAGTTTGTAACGAGTCGCCAAATCCGCGAGCGTTTGAATAAAGAACTTTTAACCAATATGGCTTTGAAAGTTGAAGACACAGAAAACGCCGATGTGTTTAATGTTTCGGGTCGGGGCGAATTGCATTTGTCCATTTTGATTGAAAATATGCGCCGCGAAGGTTTTGAATTGGCGGTGGGCAGACCCCGCGTGGTCAAAAAAATCATCAATGGCGTGGAATGCGAACCTTATGAACAATTAACCGTTGATGTAGAAGAAAATCATCAAGGCGCGGTGATGGAAAGTTTGGGGCTTCGCCGCGGCGATTTACAAGATATGGCGCCCGATGGGCGCGGGCGCGTGCGTTTGGAATACCGCATTCCGGCGCGCGGCTTAATTGGTTTTCAAGGTGAATTTATGAATTTAACGCGCGGCACGGGTTTGATGAGCCACGTTTTTGATGAATACGCGCCCGTTAAAGATTCTGATGTTGCCGAGCGCAGAAACGGCGTTTTGGTTTCCCAAGACAATGGCCAAGCGGTGGCTTATGCGCTTTGGAAGTTGCAAGATAGAGGCAGAATGTTTGTGCATCCGGGCGATAAACTTTATGAAGGGATGATTATCGGCATTCATTCGCGCGACAATGATTTGGTGGTCAATCCCATTAAAGGCAAGCAATTAACCAATATCCGCGCATCCGGCACCGATGAAGCCGTGCGATTGGTGCCGCCCATTGAATTGTCTTTGGAAGCCGCCATTGAATTTATTGCCGATGATGAATTGGTTGAAGTCACGCCCAAAAATATCCGTTTGAGAAAACGTCTTTTAACGGAATTAGAACGCCGCCGTGCGACTCGAGCCTAAAAAATGGAATGGGTTGTTGAAAAAAATAAAGTGTTGACCGTGGAAAACCACGTGTTGCAAGCCGCCTTGAAAGGCAAAACCGCCACGCTTGCCGATATTCTCAATGCCGCATTTGGCGAAATCGCCCAACGATTGGGTGCATAAGAATGCCCAGCGTTCAATGGTTTCCCGGGCATATGCACGCGGCAAAAAAGAAAATTGCCGCCGCGCTCAAAAACATTGATTTGGTTTTGGAATTGCTCGATGCGCGTTGTCCTTTGGCATCTCAAAACCCGATGATTGTGAAATTGTTGAAAACCCGCCAAAAACCAAGCTTAAAACTGTTGAATAAATCAGACCTTGCCGATTCTGTGCAAAATCAACAATGGCAAGCGTTTTTTGAAAAGCAAGCCAACACGCACGCTTTAATTATTAACGCCTTAAACCAAAAAGACATTCGCCGTGTTTTAAAAACCGCACAAGAACTTGCCCCGCACCGCGGCAGTGCTTTAAAACCCTTGCGTATTATGGTTTTGGGCATTCCCAATGTTGGCAAATCCACGTTTTTAAACGCTGTTGCCCAAAAAAAAATCACACAAACGGGCGATGTTCCCGCTTTAACCAAAGCCATTCAACGCATTGATATCTCCAAAAATCTCATTCTTTTTGACACGCCCGGGTTGATGTGGCCAAAAATTGAAAATTTGAATGATGGCTTGCGCTTATCCGCTATCAATGCCATCGGCGTGAATGCTTTTGATGTTTTTGAGACTGCACTTTTTCTTGCAAACTTTCTTCAAAGGCATTACCCAAAATTGCTGACCAAACGCTACAATTTTTCTTCTGATTTTTTGGCTGCTTTGGATTCAAGCGATTGGGTGGATTCGGGCGATTTGGGTGATTGGGGCGATTCGGTGGCGCTAAAAATTTTGGCGGAAATTGCCAAAAGGCGTGGCGCCAAATTAAAAGGCGGCGTCATAGATTTAGAAAAATCAGCACATATTCTTTTAAGCGATTTTCGCAGTAACGCCTTGGGCAAAATTTCTTTGGAGTGGGCAAACTAAACGTTTCCACGGTAAACCTTTTTTTGAAAATTTTTTAAGGTTTACCGTGGAAAATCATTTGGATTTAAAACTCGCCCAAAAAGCGCCAAAAAGAGAAAATGTTTTTGAAGTTTTAAAAAAATATTATCAAAATAATTACACGCTAGAAAAAGATTTTTTAATCACGCAGATTTTGGCGCGCTACGAAAAAGCAAAAATAAGCGGCTTTTTCTATTTATTAAAACTGCCTTTTGCCATTTTTAAAACCAAAGGCATTGCGCACAAAATGTTTGGCAAAAATCCACGGTAAACATTCAATTTTTTTCAAAAAAAATCAACGTTTACCGTGGAAAAACGCTAGTTTTGGGCGTTTTCACGCAAAATTTGCTTGGCAGCGGCTTCAAAGGGTGAAGGCGGAATGATAATTTTGGCGCGGTTTTCGGCAAATTGGTGTTCCAACACATCCGGTTGCAATGCCCAAAATTGCTTGGTGTCGGGGTTTGCCAAAAAATACCAAAACTTCAATTCATTCACATCGCAAAGCCTTGCCAAACAAGGTGTGTCGCGGTCAACGTGGAATTCCAACCACACGCCCGGCACAAAGTTGTTGGGTAGCGGCACTTTGGTGTTGTTTTTGCCCGTGTAATACAAGGTGTTTAAGCGTTTATCGCCCGAATGCACGCGCCGCATGCGCAATTCTGCCCGCAAGCGCATATCAGGCAAACTCCCTTGTGTTTTGAAGTCGGAGAGCGCATCTCTGCCTTTTAAAGCCGTGTTTTGCAACATCACGCAAGCCGACAAAATCACTTTTTGTTGCACTTCGTTCAAACCGCATTCCACCATCACTTGCCGCATTTCTTGCAAAATTGGCGGAATGGCGCGGGTGGCAGCTTCGCGTTCTTCAACAGTGTTGGCAGGCGCAAAGGTTTTTTGCAAGTTGTTGATTAAGCGGAATTCTTCATGCCATGCGGCTTTGTCGCTGTCTTTTTCTAACCACATTTTTTGCATGCGTTGCTGCCATGGTCCTTCAAAAAAGTCACGCAACACGGCGGGAATGTTGGGCAACAAATGTTTGGTGATGCTCTCGCCAATGTTGTTTAAAACATTTTCCCGTTTTTCTAATAAGTGCAAAAGCGGCAGATAATCGTTGGTAACAACCGACAATTCTTCTTCGCGCACAATCATTCGGCTCAAAAGTGCTTCTTGAATTTTGCTGACCACCGTTTCCATCACTTTGTCTGATACTGGTTTTTGCAGTTTTTTCAAAGGTTTGCGCAAGGTTTCAAATAAGCCTTCAAAAACGGGATGATTAGCGGGTGTATCCGGCGGCAAGCCCAAAATCAAAGCGCCCAAGGTTTTTGAGCAAACGTGCATGGGGTGATTGGGGTTGGTGAAAATGCTTGAATCGCTCAATGCAAAAAGTGCCAACTGCGGGTGAATCAAAAGCAAAAAAGTTTTAAAAGGTTCGGGCATTTCGTGGTTGCGGGTTAAAGAAGAGATGATTTGATCCATCGCATCCAAACTTGCCGCCTCCGGCGAGCCAGCGGGCAAGCCCAAGGCGCGAGAATCTAAGCCTGTTGGCATATCCACTTCGTTGCCATCTTCTTGGGTTGGCACGAATAAATCGGGAAATAGTTGGTGCAGGTTGTAGACATCGCTTTCCATTTGTATTTGGCTTGCGGTCAATGCATCGTCATCAAACTCCATGCCTTCGTATAGGTAATTCATGCGTTTCATAATGCGTTCGCGCACCAAGTTTAAAACGCTTGGGTCGGGGGAATAAACATCTTCGCGGCGCAAAAAATTCCACAAATCAGCCAAAGGTTCGCCGGTATCAGGGATGGCTTGTTGGGCTGGCGCAAATTCCACAACGGTGTTGGGGTTGGCTATTGGTTGATTCGCATCGTCCGCGGCGTTCAATTGTGCAATTTGTTGCATAATCGGCGATTGCCCAGCAGGCGGTGCGCTAGCCACAACGGGGTCTGCCATTGGGGCCATCATTGGCGTGGCGTTTGCTTGGGCAGCTTGATTTTGCTGATTTTCCACGGTAGACGCATTATTTTTTTGAAAATCCGCAGGTGCGGGCGCCGAATCAACAGATTGATTGCTGGTTTTTGGGGCATTTTGCGCATTGCCTGTGGCGGCGGCAAAAGAAAATTTTTCAACCGAGGGTGAGGCAGGTGGTGGTGAAAAAAGCTGCGGCGGCGTGCGGGAAGCAGCGAAACTATCCGAAAAACTGCCAAAGGCAGAGGGCGTGGCTTCGTCCATATCGGGCAGAATAAAACCGCCGTCAATGAGCGACATCGCCGAGGCTTCGTCTACCTTTTCATGCAAGGCATCATCACCCAAAATGTTGGTGATATCGTTTCTCCAAGGCGATTGTTTTTTCTTTTTGACCGCCGCAGATACCACATTCGTTAAAACCACATTAGCTGCTGGAATGCCAGCTTCTTGCAATAATTTATCAATTTCGCGGTAAATGTTGGAGATGCCGTTTGTTAAGCGTTTTTCAACGCGGTCAATGATAACCATTTTTTCATCAATGGAAGAGCTGCCCAGTTCGTTCAACATCATCTTCAAACCCTTGGCAAGCCCTTCGGTATCCACTGGATTAACGCGGGCAGTAACATCCATGGTGTTAAAAAGCGTCATAAAACGCCGCCGCACTTCCACCAAAAATCTGCCAGAGGTTTCTTGAATGCGGTTGCCTAGGTTATCCAAACGGATGCCAACTTCCAAATCGTCTTCATTCACCAACAAAATGCGCGATTTGGTCATAAAGGATTCTTCTTCCACCGGAATGCCTTGGGCTTCTTTGCAAACGTTGTCAAAAAATAACCCTGCGCCATCCGACATGGCATTGACGGCAATAGGCAACATACCGACATCTTGCACAATATTGACCAAGCGTTTGAGCCACAAAGTGCGGCATTGTCTTAAAATTTCTTGGCGTTGATTTGAAATTTGCATAATTTGTCCTTTTAAGGCAAAGCGCTTGTTTGCACCGTTCGCGGAAAAACAACCCCCAAACGGTGTTTTAAAGAATCTGATTTTTGATTAAACAAAATTGAATAATATACCGCATTATTCAACACCTTTTGCACATAATCACGTGTTTCATCAAAGGGGATGGTCTCGGCATAAATGGCGCCTTCCATTATTTGATTATGCCGCCAACGCTTGGCGCGGCTGGGTCCCGCGTTATAAGCGGCGGAAGCCAAAAGTGGATGATTGTCTAAATCATCCAAAACCAAGCGCATGTAGGTTGTGCCTAACAAAATGTTGACGTCGTGATCATAAACCTGTGCGTGTTTGTAATCTTTTAAACCGATTTTTTTGGCAACCCATTTTGCCGTTTTGGGCATTAATTGCATCAAACCCGATGCGCCCGCATGTGATTTGACATTTGTTATAAACCGACTCTCTTGCCGCATTAAACCATAGACCCAAGCGGGGTCAAGTTGCTGTTCTTCGGCGGCTGGGCGAATAATTTCTGCAAATGGCGCCAAAAAGCGCAATTCAAATTGGTGTTCGCGTTTTAACAAAATGGCGGTGTTGACCGCGCGGTCCCAAACTTGGTTTTCCTTTGCCAAATAAGCGGCGGCAAGCTTTTGGCGGTCGTTAAAGCGGTTGATTGCCCAATTCCATTCTTGAATGGCGGCTAGCCGCATTTCATTTTCAAACAACAAAAAGGCGCGTTTTAGCCCCGCGTGTTGTTTAACAAACGCCATTTCATCCTTGGTTGGCGGCGCGGCAGATTTGGGAATGGTGATGGTTTGCCCTAATTCTTCGCGTGCCAAGTTGGCGTAATAATGAAAATGATGGGCAATTTTTTTGTATTGTTGTTGCGCTTCTTCGGTTTTGCCTTGCGCCGCAAAAGACCTGCCAAGCCAGTAAGTCCACACCGATTGTTCTTTTAAATTGTCAGGCATTTTTTGAATAATTTGACCTAACAACTTCCACTTTTGAAATCGCAAGGCAATGCGGGCATACCATTCCAATGCATAAGGTGAGAGTTTGGTGTGTTTTTGTGCGGTTTTAAAATAGTTGAGCGCTTCAAATTGATGCTCGCGCGCCGCATAAATTGCCATTTGCCCCCAAACCCAAGCGGCTTCTTCGGTTTTAAACTTTTTTTCTATTTTTAAAAACTGCACCAAGGCTTGGTCTAGGCTTTTTGCCGCATAACGCGCGAGTGCCAGCGTTGCCAAATGGCGTTGCACATCGTTTTTTTCCCAATTTTTGGGGAGTTTTGCCAAAAAGCGCAAGCTATCTTTAATGGCGCGTTTGATATCGTCTTCCAAAAAATCTTTTTCTAATTTTTTTTCAGGTTTTAAAAACAACAAAGTTTTTTGCGCGGCAGAAAAACGTCTTGCTTCCACTTGCTGGCGTGCTTTGGCAATGACTTCACCAGCGGAAATCTGGTGCGTTTGAAAAATCGTCCCCATCAATTTTTGGCACAAGGCTTGCGGGCTTTGGTTTTGAAACCAGATGGTTTTTATTTTTTTGGTATTTTCTAATAAGGAAAAATCACCCATTTGTGTTTTGGCTAATTCAAAAGCACAGCGATTTTCCGCGGTGGGTTCATTAATTTTTGGAAATTCCACAAACACCGACATCCACGCATTGTTGCGCGCCAAAGCGTTTAGCCAATCGCGCTGCAAGCGTTCTGAGACAACCGAATTTTCATAACGCTTTAAAAACGCCAAAATTTCAGGGTCGTGCGGGTTGGAATCAAGGGTAAAAAGCCGCAAGTGCCATTCTTCCAAATAACGCGCTAATTCAGGGGTTTGCACTTCTTTTTGCCAGTTTAAAAAATCGCCTTTTTTTTGTTTAGAAAAGGCTTCAAAAGCGTTCATTAGCGCGGGATCTTGGGCGGCAAAAACGCGCGGCATAAAAACGCATAAAATGGCAAAAACAAAAAGAAAGACTTTCATGAACAATCGACAAAATTTGCGCGAGCTAATGAAACAAAAACGCACGCAGTTGGCTGCGGCAACGCGTGCTGAATTTTCAAGCGTCATTGTAAAACATTTGCGGGATTCTTTAAAACTAAAAAAAGGCGATACCGTTGGTTTTTGCACGCCCATTCAAAATGAACCCGATATTTTGCCTTTGGTGTTGCATTGGCAAGAGCAGGGCGTGATAACAGCAATGGCAAAGGTTGTAGCGAAAAATGCGCCGCTTTTTTTTATTCCGTGGCGGCAAAATGAAGCTTTGTGTAGCGATGCTTGCGGCATTTTGGCGCCGCTTTCAAATAAGGGCGTTATTCCGCAAATTCTTTTAATTCCTTTATTAGCCTTTGATTCCCAAGGTTTTCGTTTGGGTTATGGTGGCGGGTATTTTGATAGAACCTTAGCCGAACATAATTTTTATGCCGTTGGCATTGGTTATGAAATGAATCGTGTGGTGTCTATTTTTGCGCAAAAACACGATCAAAAATTAAATGCCATTGCCACTGAGGCGGGATTTTTCAAATTTCCACGGTAAACCCAAAAAAATTTTCAAAAAAATAATGCGTTTACCGTGGAAAAATGCAAAATTGTAGTTGACAGTAATGTTCTTGATGCCTAAAATGCGCCCTTTCTTTTATGGCAGTGTTTTGGGGGTATAGCTCAGCTGGGAGAGCGCTTGCATGGCATGCAAGAGGTCAGCGGTTCGATCCCGCTTACCTCCACCAAAAGAAACGCTAGGTCCCCATCGTCTAGAGGCCTAGGACATCGCCCTTTCACGGCGGTAACCGGGGTTCGAATCCCCGTGGGGACGCCAAATGCGGAGTGGTAGTTCAGTTGGTTAGAATACCGGCCTGTCACGCCGGGGGTCGCGGGTTCGAGTCCCGTCCACTCCGCCAACTTTCAAAATGATTCATCTTGTTTTATTTGAACCCGAAATTCCGCCCAACACGGGCAATGTAATTCGCCTATGTGCCAACACTGGTGCGGCATTGCATTTGATTGAACCGCTTGGTTTTTTGCTGGATAACAAACATTTGCAACGTGCCGGGCTGGATTATCACGATGCGGCAGTTGTCCAAAAACACCCAAACTTTACGGATGCTTTGCATTTTTTAAACACGCAAAATGCCGAGATTTTTGCGATGACAACCAAAGCGCAGCGCGATTTTTACGAACAAAATTTTGCAACAATCCCCAATGTTGCGCTACTTTTTGGCCCTGAAACCCGTGGTCTTCCCGCTGATATTTTGAATACCTTTGATTTGAACCATCGCTTGCGCTTGCCGATGCGAGAAAATCAACGCAGTTTAAATTTATCCAACAGCGTTGCCATTGCCACTTATGAAATCTGGCGGCAGTTAAAGTTTTCATAATTGTTTTAAAATTCAAAAAAAAACGAGGTTTACCGTGGAAAATAAGCTCAAAAAAAGTGCTGATTTTTTGTGCAACTACGCCAGTGCCTTTTTGTGCAATGGTGCGCACACGGAACGGGTTGTGGAAAATGTTGCCAACATTGCCAAAACGTGGGGTTTGGGTGCGCATTTGAGCGTTTTTATCAGCCACATTACTTTGAATATTTATGATGAAAACAACCCTGAAAATCGCCGAACACAAGTCAAAACCAACACGCCTTTTGGCGTGAATTTGGCGCTTTTGGTTAAATTAAATCGTTTGAGTGAAAATATTCAAAAACAGCATTTTAATTCTAATGAAGCGCAGTTTTTTTTAAATCAAATCTTGCGACTGCCCAAACCACCTTTTTGGGCTAATTTATTATTTTTAAGTTTGGCAAATATGGCATTTTGTCGCCTTTTTGGCGGCGATTTGGGCGCATTGTTTTGTATTTTTTTAGCAACAAGTTGCGGCATTTGTTTGCGCCATTTTTTTATATTCAAAAAAATAGATACCCGCATTCAATATTTTTTATGCGCTTTTTTGGTTTCTTTTTTGGCGTATTTGGGCATATATTTTAATATTACGCAAACGGCATCTATTGCCATTATTGGCAGTATTTTGTATTTAATTCCGGGCGTTTTAATATTTAATGTTTTTGTGGATATTTTGTATGAACATACTTTAATGGCAATCGCGCGCGCCGTGCATATGTTGGTTTTAATGACCGCGCTTGCCGCTGGTGTTTTTATGACGATGAGTTTTTTTGCTTTTTAAATAAAAATGAATATTTTGCATTTGAATGTGTTTTTTAATTCTTTTTATTTAACCACGCTAGAACATTTATTTTTTGCATTTTTGGCGGGCTTTGGCTTTGGTTTTGCCTTAAACGCTCCGCGCAAAGCCTTGTGGTGGAGCGGTTTTTTGGCAGGGTTTGGCCATACTTTTCGTTCTTTTGTGATGGTGTTGCCCGTTTTTAATTTTGCAGGTGCTAGTTTTATCACCAGTTTGTTGATGGGTTTTTTGGGCGCTTTGATTGCCAAAAAACTCAAAACTCCCGTAGAAGTTGTTGTTTTTCCAGCGCTTTTGCCTATGTTTCCGGGGCGCTATGGTTGCGAGAGCATTATTTCGCTGTTGCACTTTTTGGGCGACCACGATGACCCTTCGCGCTTAACTGATTTACTCGCCTTTTTTAATAAATTGATGGTAACTTTTTCTGTTTCTTTGGCATTGGTTGCTGGTGTTTTGGTTGTGTTGCCATTTTTTTCGGATAAAAAAATAAAACATTAAATAAACATTTAAATAAATTTTTAAATGTTATTTAAAAAAAGAGGCGGTGCGGAATTATTTTGATTTTTATTCCCGCAAAGCAGGCAAGGCTTTGGAAAGGTAATAAAACATTGACCACAAGGTTAAAAAGGCGGCAAGGGCGAGCAAAACCTTGCCACAAAAAAGCGTGTTGATGCCAAAAATTGGCGCGGCGTAAAGCAACAAAGGCAGTGCCAGCATTTGCGCGCTGGTTTTGATTTTGCCAATCATAGACACCGCAACCGATTTGCTTTTGCCCACTTTTGCCATCCATTCGCGAAGCGCCGAGATGGTAATTTCCCGCCCAATGATAACAAGCGCCAAAATGGCATCACAGCGCCCCAATTCCAGCAATAAAATCAGCGTTGTTGCCACCATCAATTTGTCGGCAACCGGGTCTAAAAAAGCGCCAAATGCGGAAGTTTGGTTTAAGCGCCGCGCCAAAAAACCATCCAACCAATCGGTAAGCGCTGCCAAAATAAAAATCAGGCTGGCAAAAACATTGCGTGCCGACATTGCAAGCCACGGCTCGGGCAAATAATAAATGCCGACCAAAAACAAAATGGCAACAATGCGGCACCACGTTAAGAAGATAGGCACATTCAAAGGCATTTGAAAAAGTAATGATGAAGTTTGAAACAAAGCATTTTAATTTTTGATTTTCCACGGTCAACTGCGTTTTTTTTTCAAAAAAATAGCGGGTTTACCGTGGATTTTTGAAAGCGGCAACAATTTCTTCTGCCAATTTTTTGGGCATTTTGGGAATGCTTAAAATTTCTTTTAAAGTGGCGTTTTTTAAAGCAGAAACACTGCCAAAATGCGCAATTAAGGCTTTGCGGCGTTTGGTGCCGATTCCGGCAATATCGTCCAAAATGGAGCGTTTGCGCGATTTTGCGCGGCGCGCGCGGTGGCGTGTGATGGCAAAACGATGCGATTCATCGCGAATTTCTTGGATTAAATGCAGTGCCCAATTTTCAGGCGGCAGGCGAAAACGATGAACAACATTTTCTGTGAGCAAAATCAATTCTTCCAACCCCGCTTTTCTTTCTACACCTTTGGCAACGCCTAAGAGCGGCAAACCCGATAAGCCGATTTCTTCCAAGGCTTTTTGCGCTTTTTTAACTTGACCCAATCCGCCGTCAATCAAAATTAAACTGGGCAACACGCCGCCGTTTTTTAAAACCGAAGCGTAGCGGCGGGATAAAGCTTGATTCATCGCGGCATAATCGTCCCCGGGCGTGATGTTTTCAATGTTGAATTGCCGATAATCCTTGTGGCGCATCGCAAAATCTTGATAAACCACGCATGAGGCAACCGTTTTTTCGCCCTGCGTGTGGCTGATGTCAAAACATTCCACGCGGGCAATGTCCATTTTTAAAATTTCTTCCAATTGCTTGTGGCGCATTGCCGCATTATTTCGCGTTGTTTGCTGGCGCATTAAAGTTTCCAAGGCATTTTGCGCGCACAAATCCACCCACGCTTTTTCTAGGCGATTTTTTGGGGTTTTGATAGAACAACCAAAACTTGAAATCAAAAACTCTGCCGCTTCCTCGCTTAAATTTTCTTTTAAAATCAATGTTTTGGGCGATTCGTGATGGCTATAAAAATCGCTTAAAAAGGCTTCCAAAATGTTGGGAATATCCGATTCGTCTAAATTTTTATCATTGTGCGGAAAAAACGCGCGCTCGCCCAAATATTGCCCGTCTCTCACAAATGCGACGCTTGCGCAAGTTTTGCCTTCTACAACCGCAATGCCAACAATATCAATAGGATGGCGCGTTTTTGTGGCAATGGCTTGTTTTTCCAACAAAGCGTTTAAGGCGTTGATTTGGTCGCGGTAACGCATTGCCGATTCAAAAGCCAGATTTTGGGCGGCTAGCGCCATCGCATTTTTTAAATTTTGCAAAACCTGCGCGCTTTTTCCGCTTAAAAAAAGGCGCGCCATTTGCACATCTTCAAAATAAGCATTTTGCGCAATTTCGCCCGTGCAAGCACCCGAACAACGTTTGATTTGAAAAAGCAAACAAGGGCGTGTTCTAAAACGAAAAACGCTGTTTTCACACGTGCGCAATTTGAAGATTTTTTCTAATGCCGCCATACTTTCACGCACCGCGTTGGCGTTGGGAAAAGGACCAAAATAATCGGCATTTTTGTTGGGTTTGCCGCGAAAAAACAACAAGCGCGGATAATCTTCGCGCGAGAGCGCAATATACGGATAAGACTTGTCATCCCGAAAAATAATGTTGTAGCGCGGGTTTTGGGTTTTAATCAAATTGCTTTCCAACAAAAGCGCTTCTTTTTCCGTGTGCGTGATGCTCAAATCAATGTGGGCAATTTGAGAAACCATCAAGGCAATGCGCGCACTTTTGGTGTTTTTTTGAAAATAGGAAGCCAAGCGTTTTTTTAAATTTTTGGCTTTGCCCACGTAGAGCAGGTTGTGATTTTTATCCCACATACGATAAACGCCGGGTTTTTCCGGCGCATTTTTTAAAAACAAATGGGCATCAAAACGTTTTTCCACGGTCAACCTGAAATTTTTTTGTAAAACGCATTTTATACTTTTGCCTTTTTGCTTTTAAAACTTTTTTTATGTCTTGGTTTGATTGTTGGTGGCTTGCCATTCGTCCCAGAACTTTGCCGCTTTCTGCATCGCCTGTGATTTTGTCTGCGATGTTGGCGTATTTTCAAAACGGCACATTTTATTTTTTGCCTTTTTTAATCACCTTGTTTTCTGCGCTGTGCATTCAAATCGGCACCAATTTGTTCAACGATGTTTTTGACTTTGAAAAAGGCGCCGATACCAAAGAGCGTTTGGGCCCGCCGCGCGTGGTGGCACAAGGTTATTTGTCTGCCAAAAGTGTGAAAACAATGGCGTTTTTTGTTTTTTTCTTGGCGCTTTTGGGTGGCATTTATTTGATTTTTTGGGCAGGTTTTCCCATTTTTTTGATTGGCATTGCTTCTTTATTTTCAGGTTGGGCTTACACGGGCGGCAAATATCCCATTGCTTATCATCCTTTTGGCGAAGTGTTTGTGCTTGTTTTTTTTGGCATTGTGGCGGTTTGCGGCGGTTTTTATGTGCAAAGCTTTTTGTTTTCTTGGGAAGTTTTTTTTCTTTCTTGTTTAACGGGTTTGCTGGCGGCATCGGTGATGACCATCAACAATTACCGCGATTTCAACGAAGACAAAAAAAACAACAAAAACACGCTTGCCGTTTGTTTGGGCAAGCAAAAAATCAAATGGATTTTTGCATTGGAAGTTTTGTTGCCTTTTTTGATGTTGCCTTTTTTGCAATGTTATTTGCCTTTTTTGTGTTTGCCTTTTGCCATTTGGGCAATCCAACGATTTTTTACTGAATCCGCCCACGCTTTAAATGCTTTGTTGGCTTTTTGCGCCCGCTTGCAATTTGTGTTTTCTATTTTGTTGGGCTGTTGTTTTTTGTCTTTTTGAAAAATCAAAAAAAATTTGGGTTGACCGTGGATTTTTTTAAAAGTG